>OGYU01002145.1_pt1 | contig 13036 bp, 10 predicted proteins | sample 1576581 | NCBI WGS metagenome assembly OGYU01 (sample SAMEA3541547, study PRJEB24748) | human gut metagenome | biome: human gut; feature: human-associated habitat; material: faeces | place: China | collected 2012 | reverse complement strand
AAATGGTGTTGAAATCAAAAGTGCTAAAGCACAAGTGATAATTGAACCAAAAATGAATATTGCTGCACCGACTTTACCGCCACCTTGAGCATTATCGGCTGGTGCCCATTGTGAAGAAAATAAAAATTCACCCACGCTATGACCATATGTAGTGAATGTACCTACACCTTTGTAGCATAAAAATGCCCCAATGGCTAAGGTTATAATTATCATTAATAAACCGCAAGCTGTGATAATCCCTCGCCAAATATTATTTTGACGATATACAGCTGTATGTGATGATTCCATTTTGACACTCCTTTGATAAAAATTAGCATTTATTTTGGCAAAAAAAATGGGCGAAAATTCATTCGCCCAATTTTCTATTCTAATTATCTCTGAACTTGCATTTTGCTAGTTACACCGTAACCTTGAGCTTCCATGGATTTACCATATTCATCAGACATAATGAAATCTAAATATGCTTTTACAGTAGCATTAGGTTCGCCTTTAGTATACATATGTTCATAACCCCATACAGGATAAGTACCATTGTATGTGTTTTCTAAAGTAGGAGCTACACCATCAACAGAAACAGTTGCAACATCTTGATTATTTACAAGATAAGATAATGCTACATAACCAATTGCACCTTTGTTATCTTTAATGCTCTGAAGTAAAGTACCAGAGTCATCTGTTTCTAAGGATTTATTAGAAGCTTCTTCAGCTCCACCTAAAGCAAATTCTTTAAATAATGCACGAGTACCAGATGTAGAAGGACGAGTGATTAATACGATTTCTTCATCAGGACCGCCAACTTCTTTCCAGTTTGTGATTTTAGCAGTGAAAATATCTGTTAATTGTTGTTTTGTTAAAGATTTTACAGTTGCTGCAATATCTTTATTTACTACTGGAGCCATTGTTACAACGCAAACTTTATGGTCAACTAAACCATCAGCTACAGCTTTATCAAGTTTTGTATCAGCAGCTACATCAGAGTTACCGATATCTACAGAGCCATCAGCAACTTGTTTAAGACCTGTACCAGATCCGCCACCATTTAATGTGATAGAAACTTCTGGATGTAATTCTTTAAATTTATCAGCAGCGTCTTTAGCTAAAGGTAATAACGCAGAAGAACCTGATCCTGTAATACTACCAGAAAGACTGCTAGAAGATGCAGCTTTATCATTAGAAGCAGTATCACTACCACAACCTAAAATACTAAGAGACATCATTGCGACAACGCCAAGAGATGCTAATTTTTTCCAATTCATAATACCTTAATCCTCCTAAAAATACCTTGCAATTAATTTGTTGTACTTAGTATACTCACTCAATGTAAAGTTACAATGACTTTTCTGTAAAATTTAAAATAAATATGACAGAATTAATTTATAATTCTCTTACAATGTGAAGAAAATGTAAAATTTTTTACAAATAGATTTTAAATTTAACAAAGATAAATAAAATATTTTCCAGTTTTTGACAAATCCTTGACAATTGACTTTTTGACTAATATACTTAAAATATGAATGTATTTTAGTTTTAACAATATAAGGAGAAAAATTATGCGTTGCACAAAATGTAATCACGAATTAGATGAACATGGTATCTGTCCGAATTGCTATCATATCCACGATGTGCAAACTATGAGTAATAGAGAAATCAATAATTTTGATGGTATTACAATCGAAGACGAAAATAATTATCGCAAAGAAACAACTCAAGAAAATCAGCAACAATATCAACAATCTTATAATAATAGATATTATCGTTCACCACGTTCTAGTGGCATAAAAGTCCGTTATATTAATCTTGGAGGAAAATCCTCTTCTAGCTGGATCACTCGAGGTTTAATGGCTATTGGCGGTATTGCTATCATTGGCTTTTTCTTTTTTGTCGCACTACCTGCACTTTTAACCTTACTTGGCGTCGGAGTCGTAGCTTGGCTTATCTTTCATTTCTTTAAACGTTAAAAAAACGCTTATATTACTACAAATAATTAGTAATATAAGCGTTTTATTTTTATAAAAATTTCTCCATTACATAGTTTTTAAATAAAATATTTTGTTTTTCAACATATTGCTCTTTATTTACGATATAACCTCTATCTAGAAAAAATTTTTTAGCAGTTATAGATACATGACTATATAAAGATATTTGACCTTGTTTTTTAGCATGATTTTCTATTTTATCCATTAATCTAGTTGCTATTTTTTGTCGCTGATAATCTTTTGCTATATATAATCTATCTACATAATTTTCATCTAAATCGACAAAGCCCACTATCTTTTCTTTATCTATAGCTACCAATGTATAATGGCTTAACAAACTCAAATGCCAACTTTTTTCATCAATATTTTCAGGTGCCCATATTTTTACCTGCTCTTGTGTATAATCTTTACTATTCACACTATGCACAGTTTCTCTAAATAAAAAAATAATACTTTTTAAATCATTCTTTTGGTAATTTCTTATATACATAATCGCCTCGAAATCATTGCCAATTATCATAATCTTTATCTAAGAAAATTCGCTTTCGCTCTTGATTATAATATGGATTTATAATACTTCGCGTTTCCTGAAATTCTGGTGTTTTTATCCCTGTAATATCTAAAATAGTATGAATTAAATCATCTGTCATATATTTTTTATCTACAGAAGCTCTAATCTGTGCATCTACTAGAGGATATTTTTGCTTAAATTTCTCTGTAGTATAAATAACAAATGGTATTTCTAACATAGATTTAGTAGGATTATCATCACTATGACCATTGAAATTTTTCAAATCATAGACTTCTTCACCATGGTCTGGCATATAGATAACTATAGCTTCTTTATCCTTAAAAGCTTCCATAACTTGAGTTACAATCGTATCATTATATAAAATAGCATTATCATACTGTGCTCTTTTCGTTTTTGCTTCCTGCGTTTTTATTATGCCCTTTGTTTCATCTACATCAGAAAACTTAGCAAAATCTGGTGTATATCTATTTTCATATTCACCATGACAACCCATTAAATGCAATACATAAAAATTTTTATCACTATCATTATTCATAGCTTCATATAATAAAGGCAATAATTCACCATCAGCACGATAAGATTTTTCATATGATTGTCTAATTCCTGTAAATTTCTTATAATCACAGCGATTAGCATAAGCCAGTGCCACATTTGCCCATTGACCTGAAGTCTCTTGATTAGATAGCCAATACGTTTTATAACCTGCTTTTTTCATGATATCAAATAAATTATTACATTCATACCATTTATTTGTGGCTTCATAATTGTGAAAAGTAAATACTTCGCGAAGTGAACCGATAGTATAAGCATGGGGACTGATTACATCTTTAAAAACATAGAGCTCATTATTTTTAGCCATCTTATCCATCTTTGGCGTTGTTTCTAATGGATAACCATATAAACTCATATGACCTTTTGATGTTGACTCACCTAAAATAAATACAATATTTGGTATATCTCTGCCCTTATCCACTATCTGCACATTATTTTGCATATTTGTATAAATTTCACGAAAGGCTATCGCATCTTCTACAGCTTGCTCTACAGGTGCTATAAGCCTTGTAAAAGTCAAACATTCTGTGAGATTTTTCCCAGGTATGATTACATAAAATAAACTATATAAACAAAAATAAGGTAAAAATAAAATAACTAATTTATTATTTAATTTTACTTTTCTACTTATATAATTTAATAAATAAATGATTAAAGCTAAAGCAATTATAAAAATCAAATAGCTCCAGGAAAAATACATAGTGATAAATTCTATCGTTTCATGAAGATTTGTACCAATGATTACACTTATTATCCCTGCTGTAGTAAAAGTATAATATTTACCAATTATAAATAATTCCATCAAAGATAAAATCATGCTTATACTTAAAATAAAATACTTCAAGCATTTTTTCAATTTACCATGTAGAAAATTTATAATTAATCCCATGAAAATAATCACGCTAAAAGGCTTAAATAAACCGCCTATAGCATTTTCATATTGATTATATAAACAAAACAAATATAAATATGGCATAAAATTGAATATCATCATTAAACTAATAAAGAAAAACTCTTGTTCTATGACTTTAAATATTTTTTGCCAACATAAATCTATTATTTTTGCAGGGTTTAATATTATATTTTTTAAACCATTATATATTTTTTTCAAATTTAATTTAAATTTATCTATTAAAATCAATTATAACGTCCTCTTATAAAAATCAAAAAATCCTTAGTATACTGTTTTATTATACTAAGGATTTTAGATTTTGCTATATATTTTTTAGTTTTTTATTATTTATTATTAAGAAATTCTGCTACTTTTTTCATTGCAACTTCTGCAGCATCAATAGTTTTTACAATATCATCATCACTATGAGCGCCAGACATGAACAATGTTTCAAATTGAGATGGAGCAAGATATATTCCCTGTTCAAGCATAGACATGAACCATACGCCAAAAGCTTCTTGATCAGAGCTTTCAGATGTAGCATAGTCATATACATCATTTTCATTGAAGAATACACCAAACATTGAACCTGCTTGATGAAGTTGTACTTTTACACCTGCATCTTTAGCTGCTTTGGCAAAACCTTGTAAAACATGTTTTGTTTTAATAGATAATTCACGTGTATAATCAGCTTTACCCCATGCTGGGTCAGCAGAAATTATATCAAGTGTAGCAATACCAGCAGTCATAGCAAGTGGATTTCCACTCAATGTACCAGCCTGATAAACTGGGCCTTTTGGTGATACACAATCCATGATTTCACGTTTACCACCATAAGCTGCTACAGGAAGACCACCACCTATAATTTTACCTAAGCAAGTCAAATCAGGTCTAATTCCATAAGCTGCTTGAGCACCATTTAACGCTACTCTAAAGCCACACATTACTTCATCAAAGATGAGTACAGTGCCATGTTTTTCTGTTTCTTTGCGAAGTGTAGATAAGAAGCCTTGTTTTGGAAGTACAAGACCCATATTACCTGCAACTGGTTCAACGATTACAGCTGCAATTTCATCGCCTTGTTCATTCATCAAATTAACAAAAGCTTCGATATCATTATATGGAACTGTAATTGTATCTTTAGCTGTCCCTTTTGTTACACCTGGGCTATCTGGTTGACCAAAAGTAGCTGCACCAGAACCAGCTTTTACAAGTAAGCTATCAGCATGACCATGATAACAGCCGATAAATTTTACAATTTTATCACGACCAGTATAACCACGAGCTACACGAAGAGCGCTCATTGTAGCTTCTGTACCTGAATTTACCATACGAATTTTTTCAATAGAAGGCATTAATTCTATTACTTTTTTAGCAAGTTGTGTTTCTAATAATGTAGGTGCACCGTAACTTGTACCACGAGTTGTTGCTTCTTGAATTGCTTTTACTACATTTGGATGAGCATGACCAACTATCATTGGACCCCAAGAACCTACATAATCAATATATTCATTACCATCAATATCATAAATTTTACTGCCACTAGCCTTAGCTATAAAAGGTGGATCACATTTCACTCTAGCAAAAGAGCGTACAGGGCTATTTACCCCACCTGGCATAACTTCTTTAGCCTGCGCAAAAGCTTGAGAAGATTTTTCTAAATTAAGCATATATTCATCTCCAATACTTATAAAAATTTTATCAAATATAAGCTATTACTAAGCAAATATTATATCATAAAAGCTATAAACTCGCTTTACTTTCTTATCTATCATCTATTCATAAAAAATTTTCATTCAATCATCTACTTCATGTGCTGTCAAAAAAATCATAACTTCTGTATCACTTTTACTTTTTTGTATATGTTTAAATAAATTGCCTAATATTGGAATATCTCCTAAAAAAGGAATTTTACTCATTTGTTTTGCTTCATCACTGCCAATCAAACCGCCAATTACCATAGTTTGACCATCTTTTAGGCGAACTATCGTATCTGCTGAACGCTTTTGGAAACGATATGCTTTCATATCTTCTACATACATTGGCGAACTTACCTCTGTATGTACTTTTACTGTGATTATGCCATCTTCATTTACTCTTGGTGTACATTTTAAAATAATACCAGCTTCACGATATTTTATTGAAGTTGTAGTTGTTGAATTCGTTGTGGATACAGTAGGCACAGGAACTTCACTGCCTATATTAATCACAGCTTCTTTTCCCTGTATGGTAGTGATGTTTGGACGCGCTAAAATATTTGCCTTGCCATCACTTATCAAAGCATCTATCTTAGCAGCATAATAAAATTCATAAGGATAGCCATCTACACCTTTGCCAAAGCGAATTACCCCAGGAATATTTTCATCATCATTCCATTTACGTGTTACTTCATCTACAGGTAAATAATCTGTTATTTCTTCTTTTGAACCATCTTCATTTATTACTGTATGCTTTACTGTATCATAAGTTATTTCATGCTCTGGTGATTGGGGAAGTTTAGACCATTCCCAGCTCACACCTAAATCTTTAGCAGCATCTTTTTGAATAGCCGTTACTTTTGCTTCTAATGAAACTTGTTTTTGCGGTTTGTCTTGTTCTTGTAAAAAATTTTTTATCTGTTCATATTGTTTCAAAGTTCCATAAAAACTTATTGTATTTTCGCTTTCATCAATCATCACTTTATTATTTATAGCTGTTTTTTTATCTTTATCATCTATTTTATCAGTCAAATTGCCTGTTAACATCAGATTTATAGTTTGTGCTATTTTATCTAATTCTAAATAATTTATCTGCACTGTATATAAATTTATATCTTTATCTCCCTTACTTATATAAATGACATTATCTTTAAATTGATACGTATAATTATTATTTTCCGCGATAATCTTTATCATATCTTGATCATTTATATTACTCAATTTTACAGATACATTTCCTTGTACTTCATCACTTATTACTATATTTAAATTATTTGCTAAAGCTATACTTGTGAGTAAATTTCTAATATCTACATCTACTGCTTCTAATTCATTAGCACTTACAGATAGTATATTGCTACAAATTATCCCTAAAATTACTACTAATAGTATCAAATATTTTTTAATTAAATTTTTCATCATTAACTCCTAAGCTATTACACTAAACTCTTTAGCTTTAAGTTAAAGGGCATTTTATTTCTTTTCCTGTGCTTTCTTGCAAAATTAAATTATTTTGTCCAATCGCTAAAATTTTTATATCATTTACCATATCACCTTGTCGCACTCTATATATTTTGTCATTTATACTAAATAAAGCTACTTTCTCTTGATTAAAATCCAAAATAGCTTTTAATTTATATATATTTTGCTCATTATTTATTGGTTTGTTCATCTTTTTTTCATTTTGATTTATCATCGATGTTTGCTGTTGCTGTGTTGTTATTTCTATATTTTCATTATTTGTATTTACTTTATCTTTATCTTTTTGTTTTTCTTCAATTGTCATTATTTTACTATCTGATTTTTCTTCATGTTCAAATGAAAAAGGATTTTTTATTGTTGATATATCTTTATCCATGCTATAAATCATCTTACTATTTTTATTTTTTTCCTCATCTTCGCCATTTGCTGAAATAATCGTATTTTTATTTTCTACTTTTTCACTTACAGCTATTTTTGTTTTTTCTCCACCACTAAAACAATAAATAATAGCTACTATTATTACTAATATACATATTATTACCTGTTGCCATTTCTTTGGTAAATTATTCAATTTTTGAAGTTTTTCTCGTATAAATTCTTTATATTTCACCATAATAAACCTCTTTAAAAATGACAAAAAGAGGATACAAATGTATCCTCTTTCTAAAATCAACTGCAAAAATTAAAAATTATTGTTTAGCTTTTAATTCTTGAAGTTTAGGTCCCATTATGCGTTTGTAAGCTTCTACACCTGGTTGGTCAAATGCGTCAACATTTGCAAATTCACCTTCGTAAGCAACGGACATAGCAAGCATGTATAAGAGTTCACCTAAATGATAAGCGTTCATTTCAGGTAAGCTGAATAATGCATTGAAACGTTTGTTAGAAGCAAGAGCATCAGCATTGGACTGACGAGCAACTTCTAAAGCGTCACCCATTGTTACGCCAGAGATATCAGCAAGTTTTTTAACTTCTGGGAATACGTTAGGAATTACTAAATCATTTTCCCATTTTTCTACACGAATGAACTGAACAACTTTATCAAGCATACCTTCTTGATGTTGTTGAGTCTGAGAGTGCATGTCACGTGTACCAAGAGCAACAACTGGAGTACGACCATAGCATACTTCATTGCCTTCTTTGTCGAATTGTTTTCCTAAAGATTCAGCTAATAACTGAATGTACCACATGGATAAGGATTCAAGATAATCGCCATATGGCATCATAACTTCAATATGACGACCATATTTTTCAGAAGCGATGTATTTTAAAGCAGCATTTAACATTGCTGGGTTTTCCCAAACATTGTCAGATTTACAAGCTTCGTCCATATCTCTTGCACCGCGTAAGAATTCATCAATATCAAAGCCAATACAAGCAGCTGTTGTAAGACCTACATCTGTAAATACAGTGAAACGTCCGCCAACTCCGTCTGGTACAGAGAATTGTGGCCAGTTATGGTCAATAGCCATCTGTTTTAATAATGTTGGTTTTTCAAGGTTAGGATCAGTTACTGCTACAACTTCTACTTCAATCTGTGGATTTTTCTTCAATGCATCATAAACTACCATGAAGTTAGACATAGTGTCGAGTGTTCCACCAGATTTAGAAATTACGATGAGCATTACTTTATAGTTGCGTTTGTAATGAGTTTTTGTAATTTCTGCGCAATCTTCAAGATTATCAATTAAATCTTTTGTACGACGTGGGTCAATATTGTTACCACTGAAATAGAATTTTGGATAACCATTTCTTTCTTCAGTGGATTTGCTATTCCAGAATTCACCACATTGAATATCGAATAACACTTTGTTACCAAGATAAGAACCACCGATACCTAAAGAAACAACTGCATCTACACGATTTCTTACAGATTCACGTAAATCTTGAAGACGTTTCATAGATTCAGGAGAATTCAAAGGTCCTTCTTGAATATATGGGCACTGGCTAAATAATACTTTTTCAGGTTCACCATCTTTGGATAAATGACCTTTGATTACGCCAGTTTCACGCATTACATTCATTGCTTTATGAGCTTCTTTTAATTTTTCACCAAAAGCTTCGATATCAGCTTTAGTTACTTTACCTTCGCCAAATAAGTTATCATAGTCAAAAGTAAAGCCAGATTTCAATTTGATACTCATGTTTTTATTTCCCCCTTAACTAAAACATATAGCCTATCATAAAATAGAACTATCCAAAATATCAAAAAAATATATTTGAATAGTCCTATTATATCATATTTAGTTTTTATTGACGATTAATTATGCACTTATAAATATCAAATATACTTTATATATTTATTAGCCACGAATAACTGCTAAAACTTCTGCTGTTTTTTCTTCAAGAAGTTTTTTATCGCCACGAGTTTCTACATTAAGACGAACAACTGGTTCAGTGTTGGAAATACGAACATTGAATCTCCATTCAGGATAATCTACACTGAAACCATCCATTTTGCAAACTTCGCCAGTAGAACCATATTTTTCTTCAATTGCAGCCATAACAGTTTTTGCATCTGCTACTGTGCTGTTGATTTCACCGCTGATTGGATAACGTTCCATGCGTTCTTTGAGCATTTCAGACATTTTACCTTCAGCCTGACATAATAATTCAGCAACTAAAAGCCATGTAATCATACCGCTATCGCAGAAGGAGAAATCTTTGAAATAGTTATGTGCAGACATTTCGCCGCCATAAACAGCATCTTCTTTTCGCATGCAATCTTTAATAAATGCATGACCGCTCTTACACATAACAGGTACACCGCCAGCTTCTTCAACAAGTTCAATTGTATTCCAAGTGAGGCGTGGGTCATAGATAATTTTAGCACCAGGATTTTTATTTAAAAATGCTTTTGCTAAGAAACCAACGATATAGTAACCTTCAATCATGTCGCCATTTTCATCAAAAATAAAGCAACGGTCAAAGTCACCATCAAAAGCAACACCTAAATCTGCTTTTTCTTCACGAACAACTTTTGCAGTAGCTTCGCGGTTTTCCATTAATAATGGATTTGGTACGCCATTAGGGAATGTACCATCTGGATTGTTATTTACTTTTATAAAGTTAAATGGTAAGCGTTTTTCGAGTTCATCAATAGCTGGGCCAGCTGCACCATTACCAGAGTTTACAACAATTTTTAATGGTTTTAAAGCACTCATATCTACATAAGTTAATAAATGGTCGATATAATCTTTCATAATATCAACTTCGATAACTTTTGCAGGTACTTCTGCTGGTGTACCAAGTTCACCAGCCATAACTTTAGCTTCAATATCTTTAAGACCAGTATCGCCACTGATAGGACGAGCTTCTTTACGAACTAATTTTAAACCATTGTATTCTTTTGGATTATGACTAGCAGTAATCATGATACCACCATCTAAACCAAGATGAGCTGTTGCAAAATAAATCATTTCAGTACCACACTGACCGATATCTACAACTTCACAACCCATTTCAGTAAGACCGAGTTCTAAAGCTTTTTGAATATCTGGACCAGAAAGTCTGATGTCATGACCTACTGCAACTCTTTTAGCATTAAATAATGTTGGAAATACACGACCAATTCTATAAGCTAATTCTTCATTAACTTCTTCTGGGAATTTTCCACGAATATCATATGCTTTGAATGCTGATGATTTTAATTCCATATTTTTCACCTCAATAAATTTATAAATCTATAAATATAATATTATTATTCATCAAAATTAGCAATCTATTTTTATTTTCTTTTCAATTTATATAAATATAAGAAAACTTTTTCTTATGCAAATCAAACTGATAATTTGTGTTCATAATACTTTTTCAACAAAGACTTTCTTGTAATATAAAAAGTTATCATAAGTGGCACACATGAACCAATCCATGCCATAGGATTTGCCCAACATGCACCGATATAACCAAATGCATCAACTAAAAATAGACCAGCTGCTGCTCTCATCACCAATTCCATGATACCTGCAAAAGTAGGAATAATGCTTTGTCCCAAACCTTGCAATGTATAACGATAAATAAATAATAAAGATAAAATTAAATAGCATGAACCATTTACAATCAAATAAATATGACCATATTCCACTACTTGTTCTTGCCCATCACCCACAAATAATCTAATCAAGATTGGACCTAAACAAATATTCATCATTCCTGCTAAAATACTAAAACCACCTGACATTAAAATACATTTATTAACGCCAGTCTTTATTCTATCCATGCGACCCGCACCATAGTTTTGAGCTGTATAAGCTGCCATTGCCATGCCAAAAGACATAAGTGGCATAACAGCTATCATATCTATTTTTTGAGCTGCTGCATATGCTGCTACAGCGACTTCACCTAAATTATTCAAAGGGACTTGCAAAATAATAGCACCGATAGCGATGATAGAAGCCTGAAATCCCATAGGAAGTGCTACTTTCAAATGTTGTATAGCTATTTCTCTAGAAATCTTTAAATCTTTCAATTCAAAATGTAATAGAGGTATTTTCTTTTTAATATAATATACACAACAACCACCATTGATTAATTGTGCTAATACAGTTGCAAAACCTGCACCTTGAATACCCCAGTTAAATACACCGATAAAAACTACTTCTAAAATGATGTTTAATACACAACCTAAGATTAAAAAATAAAGTGGTGTTTTACTATCTCCTAAAGCGCGAATTAAATTAGAAGACATATTAAACATCATTGTAGCTACAATTCCTAAAAAAATTACAGTTAAAAAAGTACATGCCATATCCAATACTTCTGGTGGTGTCTGTAAAAAAATAAGTGCAGGGCGAACCATTATCACGCCAAAAATAGTTACAATAACAGTTGTAATAGCACTCAAAACTACACAAGCTGCTGCACTTTTTTTCATTCCTTCTTCATCTTTTGCCCCGAAACGCTGTCCTGTGCAAATAGATAATCCAGCTGTAAAACCTATTACAAATCCAATCATAAAGAACATCAAACAGCCACTACAACCTACAGCTGCTAATGCACTTACACCAAGTAAACGACCTACAATTAAAGTATCACTTAATAAATATAATTGTTGAAATACATTACCTACAATAAGTGGCAAAGTAAACATCAAAATTAATTTGGCAGGGCTACCTGTAGTTAAATCTTTTACCATAATATCACCGTCCTTATGTATCAATCCATTTGAAAAACTTCAAATGGATTATAGCTATCTATTCTATATATTTAGTTACAAAAGTTCGTAAATTTTCTTGCAGATAAATTGCTGTAAATTCTAAAGCCTGCGATGATGGCGCTAAGCGATTATAGTGAAAAACTTTTTCTTTATTCACCATATAATCGCAAGGATATGGTATTACATCTACACCTAATTTATTAAAATTAACAACTGCTCTTTCCATATGAAAAGCTGATGTTACAAGTAAAGGCTGTTTATACTTTCTTGATTTTAAAATATTAGTACTATACTCTGCATTTTGTGTTGTATTTAAGCTACGGTTTTCTAATAAAATCATATCTTCAGATACACCGAGTTCTTTCAAAATGCGTCTAGCAATATCTGCTTCTCTACCACTATCTTCATAAATTTGTCCACCAGATACAATAATTGGTATACCTAATTTCTTCTGTAAGCGAACAGCTGTAAGTAATCGATTTGCTGGTATACTGCATAAAGTCCCTGTTCCAGTAACATCTGGCGTATCGCCTGTAGCTCCACCACCTAAAACAATAATTACATCTGCATTAGGTAAATGTTTTGGTGGGTCATAAGCATCTTCTAATCTACCAATTAACATACTTGCTACATAAGAAGTTGATGCTAAATAAAAAATAAATGTAACAAATGTAATAGCTATTGCTAGTCTTGTTTGTTTTCTTTTTTTACAACAATAAGCTATAAATAAAAATAAAACAAAAAATATAC
>OGYU01002139.1_pt1 | contig 13049 bp, 10 predicted proteins | sample 1576581 | NCBI WGS metagenome assembly OGYU01 (sample SAMEA3541547, study PRJEB24748) | human gut metagenome | biome: human gut; feature: human-associated habitat; material: faeces | place: China | collected 2012 | reverse complement strand
CTGATGGCCAGATAGCTTTGCAGCAGCGGCCGGATGCACAGCGCGATCCCCTGTGCCAGCAGAGCCAGCACGCTCAGCAGAAATCCGCTGGCCACAGCTCCGGCGTTTCCCTCTCCACCTGCCGTCAGGACTGCGCCGCACACCGGCAGAAATCCCGTGAGGAACAGCCGCCAGCTGTCCATGCGTTCACCGATAGACTGTGCCAGTGTCAGCAGATCACCCCAGATGAGCACCCCGCAGCCACCGGCTGCCGCAAGGTCCAGCAAGGTACCGTCCGCTGCATCGCCAACGAGAAATGACAAAGCTGTGAGCAGCAGCAGAAACAGCAAAAGATCTGCGTAGCTGTGCAGGGTATCGACCAGAAGCCGCACGGGTGAACCCGGCAGCAGGCTCAGCAATGCCGACACCGGGTCCCGGGCAAAATCCGCTGCACCCTGTGCACTTTGGGTCAGGTAGGGCTGCCACAATTCCCGGCCGGGCAGGCTTTCCAGTGCGAAAGCCCGCACCGTTCCAAAAGGCATTTCGGCCAGAAACACCAACCCTGCCAGAAGCCCCCGGTATTTTTTGCCGCTCATCCTGCCAGCCCCCAGATCCGTTGACACACTTCTTCCAGCAGTGGGAACACTGCCGCCAGCACCAGACAGCGGCCCGCAAGCCCTGCACACCAGCCAAGCGCCTCAGCTCCGCTCTCTTTGCAGAGGGTGCGGGTATAGTCGGCAAGCAACAGGATGCCCGTGCTGCGCAGCAGGCATTGGAACGCCTGCTTGTCCGTTTGCTGTCCCAGCAGCGCGACACCCTCCAGAACACTGCGGAAGGTGCCGCCCAGCCGCACCAGCAGAAGGACGATCGCTCCCAGTGAGAGCAGGAGCGCATAGGCCGGAAGCTCCTTTTGCAAAAGTGCATGCATCGCTGCCAGCACTGCCACCAGCCCCAGCGTGACCCAGGCGGAACTCACAGCGAAAACAGCGCCTTGATGGTAACAAACAGGGTGCTGATCTGCTTGACCAGAATGGACAGGACCACCACAAGGCCGGCAAGGGTCGTCATCATGGCCTGATCCTCCCGCCCGGAGCGGATCAAGAGCTGATTGAGCACCGCCACAATGATGCCGATGGCTGCAATTTTGAACACCAGATCAATTTCCATCTGCGCTGTTTCCTCCAAGATTTCCGAATTCAGATGAGCAGCAGTGCCATTGCCATCCCGGCTGCAAGGCCCAGTTTGCGGGGCAGACCGGCCTGCCGCCGGGCAGCGTGTTCTGCCGTTTGCTGCAAAGCCTGCAGGCGGGCCCGGTAGTAGTCCAGCTGTTCGCACTCCTGCTGCGCTTCCGCACGGCCAAGGCCGGACATGCACGTCCGGAAGCACTGCTGTTCTTCCCGCGTCAGGCCCTCCGGCGGTGGGGCCTCCTGTAAGCAGCGGGCGCCGGATTCCAGTATGCCTTCCCGGCAGAGCTCTGCGTAAAGCTGCTGCAGGTCTGCCCGGCGGAACGCGACCTCCTGCCGGATGCGTTCCAGAAGCGCAAGGCATTTCTGCAATGCAGCAAGGTGCTGTACCGTACGGGCCTGTATGGCATCCCCGGCCAGCCAGCCGCACAACGGCAACAGCAGAGCACCCAGAATGTGCAGCATCATAGCAGCGGAAGCTGCCGAATCTCCCGGATCCGGCCCGGTGCACAGCGTCCTTCCAGCAGGACAAGAAACCGCAGTGCTCCCTGCTGCTGTAAAACCCGCACCTGCGGCCTTTGCAGAGCGTCCTCCAGCGTGGCGGCATGGACGCTGGCCACAAACTCCACCCCGCTGAAAAAGCCCTGTTCCAGTGCGGTGACCTCGGTCAGGTCCCCCAGCTCGTCCAGCAGGATCACCTGCGGGGCCAGCGTCCGCAGCGCCATCTGGACCGCACGGCCTTTGGGCAGGCCGCTGATGCAGTCAAGGGCATCGCCATTCTGCCGCTCCGGCGGAAAAAGTTCCCCTCGCTCGTCGATCACAGCCACGGCCCGTTTCTGTGCAGCCAGTTCCCGGGCGATCTGCCGCAGAAGGGTGGTCTTGCCGCTGTCCGGTTCTCCCACCAGCAGTGCCCCGATGAAATGTCCCTGCAAAAGGGTGCACAGCTCCGCCGGAAGTTCCGTACAAATTGGACGCGCCATGCGGAAATTCAGCGACAAAAGACGCTGCAGCACAACATCCTCCGGGCCGCGCAATACGAACCGACCGCCCACCCCCACACGGCAGCCAGATGCCGTGGTCAGGTAGCCCTGCGCCAGTTCGGCCTGATGGGTATGTACTGAACCGCCACAGAGCACATAAAGGATCTCGTCCATCTGCAGGGCATCCAGCGTCCTGCCGCGCAGGGTCTGCGGGCATTCCGGCAGCTCGTCCAACGTCGTCTGCTGCCCGGCAATGGACAGGCAAATTCCACAGCCTGTCCGCAGCCGCAGTTCGTGCACTTTTTCGGCGGTATTCTGCGGCAGCCGGGCCAGCGGCTGCGCCAGCCATGCAGGCAACAGACGGATCGCGCGGTAATACTCGTCCACAATGGGCACTTCCTTTCAACGAAACTTGTGTTACCAGTGTATGCAGCCCCTGCCCGCTTAGAACCGCACACAAACAAAAAGCCCCTGCGGCCCGAAACGCCGCAGAGGCTATGCAAAATTGCAATTATTCTTCTTTGAGCAAATCAAGGAATTCGGCTTCGGTCAGCACCGGAACGCCCAACGCCTGCGCTTTGGTCAGCTTAGAACCAGCTGCTGTACCGGCGACCACATAGGAAGTCTTTTTGGAGACCGAGCCGCTGGCCTTGCCACCGTTTTTGACGATGAGGGCTTCTGCCTCGTTGCGGGAGAGTGTTTCCAGCGTACCGGTAACCACCAGCGTTTTACCGGCCAGCTTGTCGCCCTTGGGCTCGCCCTTCCACTGCATGTTGACCCCGGCATCTGCCAGACGGTGCACAAGGTCTGTGGTGCCTTCCTTTGCAAAGAATTCCACTACGCTCTGGGCCATCACACCGCCAAAGCCGTCGATCTCGCTGATGGCAGCGGCATCTGCTTCCCGGATGGCCTGCAACGAACCGAAATGTTCTGCCAGCAATGCCGCCGCCTTGTCACCGATGTTGCGAATGCCAAAGCCAAACAGCAGCTTGTCCAGATCGTTCTCTTTTGAGCGCTGGATGGCGTTCAGCAGATTGTCCGCGCTTTTCTCCTTGAATTTGTCCAGCGTCAGCAGCTGTTCCCGGCTAAGCGCATAGATGTCTGCCGCCGAATGCACCATGCCTTTCTCCACCAGCTGCGTTGCCACAGCCGTGCCCAGACCGTCGATGTCCATGGCATCCCGGGACGCAAAATGAATGATGTTGCGCAAAGCCTGTGCCGGACACTCCGGGTTCACGCAGCGCAGCGCCGCCTCGTCCTCCAGATGCACCACCGGTGCGCCGCAGGACGGACAAACCGTCGGCATCTCGTAGGGCTGAGCGTCCTCGGCGCGGCGGGTGACCCCGATCACTTCCGGGATGATATCGCCGGCCTTGCGCACCTGAATAGTGTCACCGATGCACAGACCAAATTGCCGGATAAAGTCCTCATTATGGAGGGTGGCGCGCGCCACGGTCGTGCCGGCCAGAAAGACCGGATCAAAGCAGGCCGTGGGGGTCAGGACACCGGTGCGGCCCACGGCCACCTCGATGCTGCGCAGGGTGGTTTCCTTGACCTCCGGCGGGTACTTGAAGGCGATGGCCCAGCGCGGGAATTTGTTGGTGGAACCCATCTGTTCCCGCTGGGCAAAATCGTTTACCTTGATGACCGCACCGTCCATATCAAAATCCAGCTTGGAACGGTTCTGCCCGATCTGCTCGATCTCTGCAATGGCCTGCTCAATGTCGTGTACCACATGGTAGCGCGGCGAGACCGGCAGACCAAGGCTCTTGAGGTAGTCCAGACTGTCCGAATGGCGGGTCAGTTCCTTCCCGCGGACCTGCTGGACGTTGAACACAAAAATGGACAGGCCGCGGCTTCCGGTGATCTTTGCATCCTTTTGCCGCAGGGAACCTGCCGCCGCATTGCGCGGGTTCTTGAAGGGAGCGGCCCCCTGCAGTTCCTGCTCCGCACACAGCTTCTGGAAAGCCTCGTGCGGCATATAGACCTCGCCGCGCACCTCCAGAAACTCCGGCGCATTTTTCAGCGTCTTGGGGATGCGTTTGATTGCCCGGACGTTCTGGGTCACATCCTCGCCTACCACGCCGTCGCCGCGGGTGGACGCCCGGACGAGTTCTCCGTTCTCATACTCCAGACTGCAGGAAAGGCCGTCGATCTTGATCTCGACCACATATTCCGGTTCGATGCCTGCATCCCGTACGCGGCGGTCAAAGTCGCGCAGCTCATCATACGAAAATGCATCCAACAAACTTTCCATCTTGACCGCATGGGTCACCTTGGTAAAGCGCCCGTTGGGAGTCCCGCCCACTTTCTGGGTCGGCGAAGTCGGCGTGATCAGCTGCGGGAACTGCGCTTCCAACGCTTTCAGTTCCCGGGTCAATGCATCGTATTCAAAATCCTCCAGCTCCGGGGCATCCTGGTCATAATAGAGCCGGTTGTTCTTTTCAATGACAGCGCGCAGCTCCTCCACACGCTTCTGGGCCTGTTCCAGTTCCAAACAAATCACTCTCCTGCCGGGTGACCTGTATCGGGAGACTGCTCCCACAGGACACCGTTTTTGTACGGTTCTAGTATACCACACCAAGCGGCACTCTGCAAAGCAAAGGGAAAAATACAAATCGTATTTTTCATGCATGAAATCGGTATCATATCGTATTTGTGAGTTGATTTTAAATCAATCTTGAAAGATACTCTCTGTTTATATCATTAAAATTTTATCGATTTTACGTTAATATTCAGATTGATTCTTGCCGCATTCAAAGAAATTCCAATGCAGACGCCACGGTCCTCCCGGCAAAGCCAAAAGAAAAAGAGCCTGCACTTTCCGTGTGCAAGCTCTTCTCTCTATGCCGGTCCGGCTGTTCTGCGCTCGGCTTTTCCTTTAGCCGATCAGGGTCTGATAGAGCCGTTCCAGCACCTCAAACTGTGCATCGTCCACAGGCACAGTCACGAGAAACTCCATCTTTTCCTTCTCGTTTTTCGCGCTCAGATGCCAATGGTCTTTGCAGCCATCGAAACGACGTGTGCAACACCATTATACCCCAACAAAAAAGGAGCCGCCCTCTCAGCCTAGCCAAGAGAACAGCTCCAGAAATGCAATGCAGGAAATCAGATAGAAATGGTGTTGCAGACGTCGATCAGGACGGGGTCCAATGTCTTCGTCATTTCGAGCGCCTCATCCACCGGGTAGTCCACCAGCTTCTCGCCCTTCATGCCGACGATACGGTTGTACTTGCCCTGCTCCAGCAGGCACACGGCCTGGTAGCCCATGGCGGATGCGTTCACGCGATCACGCAGCGTGGGAGAGCCGCCGCGCTGGACATGGCCCAGAATGGTGGCACGGGAGTCGATGCCGGTGCGGGCCTGGATCTCGTTTGCGATCTCCTGTGCGTGGCCCACGCCCTCGGCAACGATGATGATGAAGTGACGCTTGCCGGTCTTCTGAGTCTCAGCGATCTTATCCAGAATGTCGTGCTGCATGTCGAATTCCTTCTCCGGCAGCAGGACAGCCATAGCACCGGAGGCGATGGCAACGTTCAGGGCAATGTAACCGGCATTGCGGCCCATGACCTCGACCACACTGCAGCGGTCGTGGCTCTGGGTGGTGTCGCGCAGCTTGTCGATCATTTCCAGAGCGGTGTTCATGGCTGTATCATAGCCGATGGTGTACTCGGTGCAGGCAATGTCGTTGTCGATGGTGCCGGGCAGGCCGATCATCGGGATGCCGCGGTGTGCCAGCTCGCGTGCGCCGCGGTAAGAACCATCGCCGCCAATGACGACCAGTGCGTCAATGCCCAGCTCACGACACTTGGCAGCACCGCGGTCCTGGCCTTCCTTGGTCTTGAACTCCAGGCAGCGGGCAGTGTACAGAATGGTACCGCCGGCCGAAATAATGTTCGAGACGCTGCGCAGGTTCATTTCAAAGCATTCGCCGTTCAGCAGGCCGTTGTAACCACGCTGAATGCCGATCATGCGGTAACCTTTGTGCAAGCCGGTACGGACCACAGCGCGCACGGCAGCATTCATGCCAGGAGCATCGCCGCCGCTTGTGAGCACGCCAATCGTTTTGATTTGCTTTTCCATACGAGAGATTCCCTCCAATTTGTTTCTTCATTCACCCATGAGCCAGCGCCCTTCTTCATTACGCCGCTCAGTGTTTGCATCGTAAAGAATTGTTGAGACTTGCCTTTCAACATTATAACACATTCTCAGCCATTTGAAAATATTTCGGACCCATTTTGAGCCCTTCCGACCTATAGAGATTCGTGCACAGAAATGTCATTTTGTTGCAATGTTCTCTGCGCCCACCAGTCTTTCCAGTTCTTCAAAGAAGAGCGGATGCCCGGAAGTGTACAGCTGCCGGGGGGCCGCCAGCTTCTGTTTTGTGTCTTCCAGATACAGGATCACCGGCATATTGCCGTCAAAGATTCCCAGCAGATTGATCACCTTGGCATACTGCGGGCAGCTGCGGGACGGCAGACGGATATACAGCCGCTTTGCCGCCGCCTTGACCGGGTCCGGGCGGCCGTTCTGCGGGCGGGTGGGATCGTAGCTGTCAATGGGCACGATGCTGTCTGCCAGCAGCTTGGAGGCTTCGTCCTCCCGCACCGACAGGCGTCCGTCGATGACCACGACCGCATTTTCGCGGATAGCATCGCGGAAGGTGTCCAGCACCTTGGGGAACACGATCACTTCCATGGTGCCAGTCAGATCTTCCACGCTGGTAAAGGCCATCATACTGTTGGACTTGGTGGTCATCATGCGGTTCTTGACCACCGCACAGACCACACGCACCCGCTCGCCGTCCGTCACATGGGCATCCTCGCCGGTGAGGTCCTTGATGGTGTGGGAACCGATGCGGGCCGATTTTTCCCGGTAGGCATCCAGCGGATGACCGGACAGATACAGGCCGCTGACCTCTTTTTCCTGCTGGAGCAGCTCGGTGTGACTGTACTCCGGCAGCTGGCGGATCTCATAGCGGTCCTCCTGTGCGGCGTCCTGCTCTCCCCCGCTCATCACCGAAAACAGGTCCAGCTGGCCGTCCAGATTGCGGCGGGTGTCGGTTTCGATGCTTTTCAGGATGCCCTCCACGGCTTCCACATGGCTGTGACGGTTGTTGCCCAACCGGTCAAAGGCACCGGCCTTGATCAGGCACTCCACCGCCCGGCGGTTCAATTCGTTGCCGTGCATCCGCTTGCAGAAGTCATACAGGCTGGTATAGGGCTTGTTCCGGCGCTCCCGCACCACATTCTCGATCAGGTTACGACCCACGTTCTTGACCGCGTTCAGGCCGAAGCGGATCTGGCCGTTCTCGTCCGCCGTAAAGCCGCCGCCCGAAGCATTCACATCCGGCGGCAGCACCTTGATGCCAAGGCGGGCACACTCGCCGGAATACTCGATGACCTTGTCCGTGTTGTCCAGCACACTGGTCAGCAGGGCGGCCATGAATTCGCTGGGGTAATGGCACTTGAGGTAAGCGGTCTGGAATGCCACATAGGCGTAGCAGGCCGCATGGCTCTTGTTGAATGCGTAAGAAGCAAAACTGGACATCTCATCGTAGATCTCGTTGGCGACCTTTTCCGAAATGCCGTTGGCCACACAGCCGGGGCACTCGTGGCCCGGCTCGGTGCAGCCGTGCACGAAGTGCTCCCGCTCAGCCTCCATCACAGCGTGCTTCTTTTTACTCATGGCACGGCGGACGTTGTCGGCCTGCCCGAAGGAGAAGCCCGCCAGCTCCCGGAAGATCTGCATGACCTGTTCCTGATAGACGATGCAGCCGTTGGTCACATCCAGGATATGGGCGAGCTGTGGGGTCTTGTAACTGATCTTGTCCGGCTCGTGGCGGTTGCGCAGATAGGTTGGGATGGAATCCATGGGGCCGGGACGGTACAGGCTGATCAGAGCGATGACATCTTCCAGGTTCTGCGGCTGCAGGCCTACAAGCACCTGCTTCATGCCGGAAGATTCCAGTTGGAACACACCCTCGGTGTCGCCCTGTCCCAGCATTTTATAGGTCTCCGGGTCGTCATAATCCAGCTTCTGGATGGAGAACTCCGGGTGATGCTTCTGCACCGCCGTTTCCGCATCGCGGATAACGGTCAGGGTGCGCAGACCCAGAAAGTCCATCTTCAGCAGGCCCAGTTCCTCGATCTCGGTCATGTTGAACTGGGTCACCGGCAGGCCGTCGTTGGTGGCCAGCGGCAGATAGTAGTCGGTAGGTTCCGGCGTGATGACCACGCCCGCCGCATGGGTGGACGCATGCCGCGGCATGCCCTCTACCTTCAAAGCGGTGTCGATGAGCTCGGTGACCTGCGGGTCGGTGTCATAGAGCTTTTTCAGCTCGGTGGAAACTTCCAGTGCCCGTTTCAGGGTCATCTTGAGCTCCATGGGCACCAGTTTTGCCACCACGTCCACCTGCTGATACGGGATACCCATCACACGGCCCACATCGCGGATGGCGTTGCGGGCGGCCATGGTACCGAAGGTAACGATCTGCGCCACATGATCGGCCCCGTATTTCCGATTGACGTAATCAATGACCTCCTGCCGACGCTCGTAGCAGAAGTCCACGTCAAAATCGGGCATGCTGACGCGCTCCGGGTTCAGGAAGCGCTCGAAGATCAAATTGTACCGGATGGGGTCGATATCCGTGATGCCTACGCTGTAGGCCGCAATGCTGCCTGCACCGGAACCACGGCCCGGGCCCACCGGGATGCCCTGACTTTTGGCGTAATTGATGTAGTCCCAGACGATAAGGTAGTAGTTGGTGTAGCCCATGGTTTTGACCACGCCGATCTCATAGCTCAGGCGGTCCTTGTTGGCCTGCGGGACATTGGGCCCGTACCGGCGTTCAAGACCCTCCCAGCAGAGCTTTTCAAAGAATGCCTGATTATCCATGCCGTCCGGGGCTTTATAATAAGGAATCTTGGTGTGGCCAAACTCAAAGTCAAAGTTGCACTGTTCTGCAATTTTCGCCGTGTTTTCGCAGGCTTCCGGCACCATGGAGAACAGGTCATACATTTCATCTGTAGTCTTGACGTAAAATTCGTCGGTCCGGAACTCCATGCGGTCGGCATCCTGAATGGTCTTGCCGGTCTGGATGCACAGCAGGATGGCCTGCATCTTGGCATCTTCCTTGCGCAGATAGTGGGAGTCATTGGTGGCCGCCATGGGGATGCCGGTTTCCCGCGCCAGCTTGATGAGCTGCGGCAGAACGATGTTGTCCTCTTCCAGCCCATGGTCCTGCAATTCGATGTAATAATTGCCTTCTCCGAACAAATCCCGATACCACAAGGCCGTGGCCTTGGCCCGCTCGTAGTCCCCGGCCAGAATGGCCTGCGGCACCTCACCGGCCAGACAGGCCGACAGGCAGATCAGGCCCTCGTGATACTGTTCCAACAGCTGCTTGTCCACGCGGGGCTTGGAATAAAAGCCCTCCACGAACGCTGCCGAGACCATCTTGATCAGGTTTTTGTAGCCGGTCTCATTCTTGCACAGCAGGATCAGATGGTTGTTGCCGTCGATCTTGTTCACCTTGTCAAAACGGGTGCGGGTAGCCACATAGACTTCACAGCCGATGATGGGCTTGATGCCTGCCTTTTTGGCTGCCTTATAGAACTGCACACAGCCGTACATGACGCCGTGGTCGGTGCAGGCAATGGCGGTCTGGCCGCATTCCTTGACGCGGTCCATCAGCTGGTCGATGCGGCAGGCACCGTCCAGCAGACTGTATTCCGTATGGATGTGCAGGTGGACAAAGTCTCTGCCCAAATGGTTGTTTTCGCTGATTTCGCTCAAGGCTCTGCCTCCTGTCCTTTTTCCACGCGCTGCCGCAGGGCGTCTGCCAACGCTTCCAGTTTTTTCATCCGGTGCGAAAGGCCGGATTTGCTCACCGCCGGGTCAAAGCAGCCACACAACGCGGTAAGCGATAAGTCGGGGTATTGCAGCCGTACTGCTGCCGCCTGCTGCAGCACCTCCGGCAGTGTTTCCAATGCATCGTTTTCCTGCAGATACCGGATGGCCCTGAGGGTCTGGGCGTTGGCCCGGGCCGTTTTGCCAAGGTTGGCCGTGTCGCAGTTGGTCTGTCGGTTGGTCTGGTTGCGCACCTGCTTGAAGGCTTTCTGTGCATGGATCTCCTCTGCCGCACCGGCTGCCCCCATAAAGCGGAGCAGTCGTTCCAGATTGGCGCTGTTCTTGACGTAGACCAGGTTCACGCCGTTGCGGCGGGTGCGGTGCGGGGCAAATTCATGCTCAGCCAGCAGGGCTTCAAAGTCCCGGGCCAGATTGGTGCGCGCGGTCAGGAACTCCAGATTGTACTCCTTCTGCGGGTCTGTGACGGTGCCACTGCACAAAAAAGCTGCGCCAATGTATGCACTGACGCAGGTCTGACAGCGGATCAGGGCGGGGTCGATCTGCAGGCTCGTCTCGCTGCCGGTGGTGCCGAACAGTTCATGCATCCGCGCCACCTGTTCCGGCTCCCGGATGTTGAACTCATACAGTACGCCGCTGGGGCGCTGCTTTTCCAGAACGTCCCCCTGCACACCGCAGCGGGCAAAAAGTTCCCGGGCCAGCTGCACTGTGTGGGGCTGCTCGGTCTGGAGCACCAGTCCCCCTTTATCAAAATATTTGGCAAAGCAGGCAAAGCCATACGCTGCCGCACGCACGCAGCAGTCCTTCTGCAGGCTGCGTTGTGCGATCTCCTCCCGTGCACGGGATGCAAAGCTCATAGTGGTTCCTCAATTCTGGTCAGCGCATGGCATCGCGGTGCTGGACACCCGGCTCGTAGCCGAGGGATGTGCAGTACTCCGCGATTTTGCGCGCAAAAGTAATAGAGCGGTGCTTGCCGCCGGTGCAGCCCACCGCGATGGTCAGCTGGCTCTTGCCTTCTTTGACATAGAGCGGCAGTGCCACCTGCAAAAACTGCTCATACCGGTCCAGCAACTGCTTTGCCTCCGGGTGGTTCATGACGAAGTCCACCACTTCCTGATCCAGGCCGGTCTTGTGTTTGAGCTCCGGCACATAGAAGGGGTTCGGCAGGCAGCGTACATCCAGTACCAGATCCGCCTCCGGCGGCAGACCAAACTTGAACCCGAAGGACATGATGGTAAGCCGCATGGCGCTTTTTGCACCGCCATTTTTCAGGAAAAGGTCGCAGATTCGTTCCTTGTTCTGTGCAGTCGAGAGCAATGCCGTATTGATGGTGTAATTGGCCCGCGACCGCAGCGGCTCCAGGATCTGACGTTCCTTCAGGAAAGCATCCCGGGTGGACAGTCCCTCTGCGATGCTGATGGGGTGACGGCGGCGGGTCTCGCTGTAGCGGCGCATGAGCACCTCGTCCGGCGCATCCAGGAACAGGATCTTGTAGGGTTTTTTCTGCTCATCCAGCTGCTGCAGCGCCTGTTCGATCTCTTCCCGCGTGCGGCAGCCGCGCACATCCATACACAGCGCCACCCGTTCCAGCTGGTTATCGCCCGCCTTGGAAAAGGCCGTGATGCTGGGCAGAAGTGCCGCCGGGATGTTGTCAATGCAGAAATAACCGATATCTTCCAGCGCATTCATAGCAACCGACTTTCCTGCACCGGAAAGTCCGCTGACGATCAACAGTTCCATGGATCCGATCCCGCTCCTTTTTGAATCTATCTTATTTCACGACCCGGATCTCTTTTTCCAGATCGTAGCCGGTCTTTTCCTTTACAATGGCGCGCACTTCGTCGCACAAAGCCAGCACATCGGCACAGGTGGCACCGCCCAGGTTCACCACAAAACCGCAGTGCTTGTCGCTTACGGCGGCACCGCCATGGCGGTAACCCCGCAGGCCGCACTGGTCGATGAGGGCCGCCGCAAAAGCGCCCGCCGGGCGCTTAAAGGTGCTGCCGGCGCTGGGCTTGTCCAGCGGCTGTTTGTCGATGCGCTTCTGCATCAGCTCGTTCATCCGGGCCTTGATGGTATCCGGGTCGCCTTTTTCCAGGTGGAACACTGCGCCAAGGATGCAGGCACCATTTTCTTCAAACGCGCTGTGCCGGTAGGAAAAGTCCAGCTCGGACGCTTCACTGTCCACCCAGCGGCCGTCGGCGGTGAGATAGCTGACGGCTTCCAGCACATCCTTCATTTCGCCGCCGTAAGCACCGGCGTTCATGTAGACGGCACCGCCCACCGTGCCGGGGATGCCATAGGCAAATTCCAGCCCGGTGTAGCCGTGCTGGAGGGCAAATTTGCACAGCTCGGAAAGTTTCAGACCTGCCGGTGCCGAAATATAATCGCCGCCGGCATTTTGGTAAATCGACAGTCCCATTCCCGCTGCTTCGGCAGAAACATCAATGACTGCTCCTTGAAAGCCCTCATCCGCAAACAGGATGTTGCTGCCATTGCCCAGCAGGTAATAGCGGATCTCCGCCTGTTTGCAGAACTGAACGGCCTGACAAAGCTGATCTTCATCCCGCGGCATCACAAACAGGTCGGCCGGGCCGCCAATGCGGAAAGTGCAGTGTGCCGAGAGCGGCTCGTTTTCTTTATAAAGGATTCCAGCCGCCTGCAGCTGCTGCTTGAGTTGTTCCATGGTGCGTGCTCCTTTAGTCCAGTTTATCGTCCAGACCCAGACGGATCAGCAGCTCCCTGGCCGCATTGTAACCCATCTTTTTCTGGCGGTTGTTGATGGCCGCGGTTTCCAGCACCACAGCAAGGTTGCGTCCGGGCGAGACCGGAATGCTGGTGCTGGGAATGCTGACGCCCAGAATGTCGTAATATTCGTTTTCCAGACCCGTACGCTGGTAATTCTTGGTGGGGTCCCAGGCTTCCAGCTGGACCACCAGGTCCAGGCTCTCGCTCAGCTTGACTGCACCCACACCGAACACCCGGGCCACATTGACGATGCCAATGCCGCGCAGCTCAATGAAGTGGCGGATATTCT
>OGYU01002137.1_pt1 | contig 13058 bp, 6 predicted proteins | sample 1576581 | NCBI WGS metagenome assembly OGYU01 (sample SAMEA3541547, study PRJEB24748) | human gut metagenome | biome: human gut; feature: human-associated habitat; material: faeces | place: China | collected 2012 | reverse complement strand
CGAATATAAGGGAAGAAACCATGAGAGGCAAGCACGACCGGCACACTGGCAGGAATAGTCATGGATAGTCGGTTTTTGTCATATGGGAAGGAAAAAGAAAGCCGAAGCAGGTCTGGATCCACTACCCCCTTTGGGTATGTGAAAGGAACGTTGTGGTGAAAGAAAAAACTCCTTTTCACACATGGATGAGGCAATGCCGGAAGTCCGGCAATAAAAAATGTGGCTTCTCTATCCGGGTAAATGCCATGATTACAGACTTCTTCCTGTTCCTATACCATCAGGTCGGTTACCTTCAGGTTAACAACTTATCCAACCTGTGATAGATCCGGATGTGAAAAGATTACTTTGGCTGGCTATTACAATATAATAAGTAGAATCATGTCAAATCTACTGCTGCTATTGTTTGTTGATAATGGCTGGCAGTAGAACAAACTTTCGTTAAACCAATACGTTCATTCTTTATTATCAAGTTTTTAGACTACCTTTGTATTTTATTAACTCATTTACCAAACATTATGGGACTACTCAAACCGAATCAAGTTTTGAACAAAGCATATAGACAGGTTGCGATTGAAACAACAGATTTTGACTTATTCAAAAATGCCCTTCGCACATTGAGAGACAATATTGTGGATGGGCAAAGAGAACACACGCAAAAAGAACATTTACGTAATTTTCTGAGTGAAACGTTCTACAAGCCATACTACATGGCTCCCGAAGAAGATATTGATTTGGCTATCCGATTGGATAAAACTATCAAGTCCAATATAGGGTTATTGATTGAAGTAAAGAGTACCACCAACAAAGGTGAGATGATTTCTAATGACAATCTTAATCGTAAGGCTTTGCAGGAATTATTGCTATACTATCTTAAAGAACGTGTCAATAAGAAGAACAATGATATTAAATATCTCATCGCTACTAATATTCATGAATTCTTTATTTTTGATGCCCATGAGTTTGAACGCAAATTCTATCAGAACAAACAATTACGTCGTGAGTTTCAAGACTTTGTGGATGGACGCAAAACCAGTAACAAAACCGATTTCTTCTATACTGAAATTGCAACAACCTATATTGAGGAGGTGAAAGATAGCCTTGAATACACTTACTTCAACTTACAAGACTATCAACACCTGCTTGATAGAACAGACGGTAGCGCTTCACGCAAACTTATCGAACTTTATAAGATATTCAGCGATACACATCTTTTGAAGCTATCGTTCCAAAATGACAGCAATTCGCTCAACCGTGGATTCTACACTGAGCTGCTACACATTATTGGTATTGAGGAACGCAAAGAGAATAATAAAACCGTGATTGTACGCAAAGCTGTGGAACGGCGTGACGAGGCTTCATTACTAGAGAATACTATTAACCAACTGGATGCAGAAGATTGTTTGCGTCACATAAATGGTAGTTTGTATGGGAATGATTATGAGGAACGGTTATTCAATGTTGCAATGGAATTGTGTATTACTTGGATGAATCGTATCCTTTTCTTGAAACTGTTGGAGGCTCAGATGTTGAAATACCACAATGGAGATGCAATCTATAAATTTCTTTCAATAACTAAGATTCATGACTATGATGATCTCAACACACTCTTTTTCCAAGTGCTTGCACGTGACATGGGCAGCCGCACACACTCCATTATGCGTGATTTTGCTTACGTTCCCTATCTTAACAGTTCTCTTTTCGAGGTGACAGATTTGGAAAGTAAAACAATTAAGATAAACAGCCTTTCACAACGTACGGTACTTCCTGTCTTGGCGAGTAGCGTATTACGAAATAAAAAACGCAATCTACAAGTCAACGCATTACCCACCCTGCAATATTTGTTTGCTTTTCTCGACGCTTATAACTTTGCGAGCGAAGGCAGTGAAGAAGTGCAAGAAGAGGCTAAAACACTCATCAATGCTTCTGTTTTAGGGCTTATATTCGAGAAAATAAATGGTCACAAGGATGGTTCAGTATTCACTCCAGGCTTTATCACTATGTTCATGTGCCGTGAAGCAATCACCAAGACCGTGTTGCAAAAGTTTAATGGTTATTATGGCTCAAATTATTCAAGCCATTCGAATCTTGTACCAAACAAGCTTGTGTGTTAAAAATATTTGCTGCTTTTTGAGATAAAAGAATATTTGCTTCTACCGTTATTGCATCGAATATTTTTATACCTGCAAAATCTACCAACATAATAGGATTGGTCTTGCTTGCGAAATAACCTCGCAAGGCTTCACCATACCCCGCACGCATCCATTTATTAGACGTGATATAGCAAAGAAAACCATTGGGAGTAAGCAGGTTCATACCCAACTCATAGAAGAGGCAGTAAATATCACCAGTGCGTGCATAAGTTATGTAACCCATGCATTCTAATACATCGGCACTCTTACCCATAGATTGTAACTGAATGTAAGGTGGATTGCCAATGATACAGTCAAATCCCAAGAAGTTGCCTTCGGCATCGAGTACTTCTGGAAACTCTATACGCCATTCGAATGCACCAAGATAAATTTTGTTGGAGCGTATTTCCTCAAATATATTTTCTAAAGTCGCAATTTCTTTCTTTAAATCGGCAATGCGCTTGTCCGACGCTTTCTTTTCCTTTTTTGTCGGTTCAAACAGTTGAGGCGCTTGTAAGTTTGCCAACTCAGAGCGGCGTTTGTTCAATCTAACCAATCGTGCATCCCGGCGGTTGATCTCTGTTTTCAGTTTCGACTTGATTTCTGTTATAAACGTTTCCAAATCCTGCTTTTCGCTTTTACTTTGGGCATTTTTATATTTAGCTACAGCCTCCTTATATTGGCTGATGCTGATACTAGACTCTCGCAGTACGGTCTGAATACTGTCTGTCAAAGCGAATCGGTGAAGCAAAGAATTTCCACATTTGATGTTAATGTCGATATTTGGTAAGGTTTCTAAATAAGTGTAATTACTTTCAGCCGTATAGTAAGCATTCTTCAACAATTCAATCCACAGTCGTAGGCGGCAAATCTTCACAGAGTTGGGGTTAATATCAACGCCAAATAAACAGTTCTCAATGATTTGACGCTTCTCCTTGAAAAGAGTTTCCTGCATGCGGCGACTTTCCGCATTGAGTGGGTTGTAAGCAAATAAATTACCTTCGGTATCGGTAACAATCAGCTCGTCATTTTCAATGGCAAGTTGATAGTCCGCTTTGCGGATACGCTTACCGGTAGCATCTACCAAAATACCTAATTCGTATTTCAAGAGTATCAGTTCATTGAGAGCAGACACAAGAAAGTGACCCGAACCAACAGCTGGATCACACAGTCGCAAACTGTTAATTAGTTCATTAGCTTCGACTATATTGTCAATATGGTTGTATAGTTCTATACGGGTGGTACAATTCCAGCGATTTCGTGCAGCAACAAGGCGTGAAGTGTAACTTTGCAGATTCTATCCCATGGGTGATATTGTCTCCCATTGAACAGAGCATCAAGCAGAAGATTGAGTCTGTGGGAATACCCTTGAAGGATTGGAACATCCAAATCAACTATGGGATAAAAACTGGTTTCAATGATGCTTTTATCATTTCTACCGAAAAGCGTGATGAGATACTAGCGAATTGTCAAACAGAAGATGAACGTGTTCGGACGGCTGAACTTATACGACCGATTCTTCGTGGCAGGGATATCAAGAGATATGAATATGAATGGGCGGACTTGTGGATTATAGCCACATTTCCTTCGCGGCATTATGATATAGAAAGTTATCCTGCGGTGAAAAATTATCTTCTGTCAATTGGCATAGAGCGTTTAGAACAAACAGGAGAAACTCATATTGTTAATGGCAAAAAAATAAAAGCCCGAAAGAAAACTAGTAACGAGTGGTTTGAAACACAAGATAGCATCAGTTATTGGGAGGATTTTTCTAAGCCAAAAATTGTATGGAAAATAATCGGAAACCAAATGGCTTTTGCATATGATGCCAACAATTATGTAATGAACAATGCCTGTTATATTATGACAGGCGATCATTTGGATTATCTGTTGGCAGTATTGAACTTTTCCAATAACTGAAGTAACCTTCGTGTAATCATACGAGTCTGTGATTTCCTGCGTTTACGCAGTTTGCTATAAGCAAGATAGGCACGGCGTACATCAAGATACTTGTTACGGGGACGTTGTATGTGCAAGGTCTGGCAATGTTTGCACAGATGACGATGAAGCCATACAATACCTTCCCATAAGAGTTTGACATCAGTAGGGAAACGCAGATGACTTTCATAACAGGTGGCATCGGTCATACAGACATGAAGGTTCTCAAGATAAGGTTTCCACTGCTCTGCCAAAATGAGCTGGAGGGACTCAATATCAAGGCGAGCCGCTAGTTCCTGACGAATCGCACTAACGATTTTAGGATTGGTTAGCGGATGAAGCGGATCGATCTGAACACCACAAAATAACTGGTAATGAATATTACCGTTTAAATGTTCAATCAGTTGTGAATCTGAAAAGTTGGTATAGGACTTCAAGACCATCAAGGCTATTTTACCTTCGGGAGAAAAATAACTTTTACGACCCAAAGCAGAGGACTTCAAATGCATTTGTCGGGCCAGTTCCGAGAAAGGAAACAGAGCATGGAGGCGACCTAATTCACTCGTTGCAAAACTTTGACGATATTTTTTTAGCATATCGAACTCAGTAAAACCTAAACGAGGTTCGATTTCTGAGATTTTTTGTATCTTTACCATGTGTTTTTATTTTAGATTACCCCCGTTTTGGCCGTCAAACCGTTTTTTAGGGGGAATGCTTAAAGATACAAAAAAGGCAACTAACTCGCAATGAATTAGTTGCCTTAAATTTTATTATTTTAGGAATATCCCTGTTTTAATGATTGGTGTCTGGAACTGGTTGAGGAGTTATACTATAGACATTTACTGAATGTCCCTGTATAGTGTCGATAATATTAAAGAAAAACTTGTTATCTCCCTATATGCCAAAGGAATGAGCGTGTCAGACATAGAAGAGGAGATGCGTGAAATCTATGAGATAGAACTGTCCACATCAGCTATTTCCATCATCACGAACAAAGTCAACCAGGGCTGCTCAGGAATAACAGAACCGCCCTTTGGATCCGGTCTATCTCATCGTTTGGATGATTCTACCTATTTTGACTTTTCAGCCTATTAATTGTTTTGGTAACTTCGTTCATTAGCTTTTGATTGGAAGTTCTAAATGTGTTAAGTTCTTTGATTATATCTGCTTTATTATAGTATAAATTATACCAGCCTAATGTTTCAGCAGCCAATATGCGAAGTTCTTCTTCTTGGCTTTCATTTTTTATAATGTTCAGTAATGGCTCAATAGCTTTAGCAATAGGTTTATTTCGGAACCTACTTATTTCGCTTTGTATCTGTTTGGTAGTACTTTCCGGACTGTCAATAAGTGCAAAATCTCTTTCAAGTCCTTTCTTTTGGCGAGGAAGGTATTCTAACAATTCATTCACATAGGAAGAATCGTAGAAAGACCAATCGGCAGCCTGTTTCTTCAATTCATTCAAAGCCATATCATGGTCGAACGTGTTGATAGCACTAAAAATTCTGAAACGATGGCGGTTTTCATGTCCGCGTAATAAATAGCTTTCTATCCATGCCGGCAACAATTCCGGATTGCAATTCTTTTCAACGTATTCCACCGCATAACGACGGATCAGTTCATAACTGTCGTTCATGGCTGTCTGCAATACATCGGCAACCTCTGTCGGATAGTTCAAAGCTAATAGGCGTAATGCTTCTAACCGCACTACGAAATAGTTCGATTCGTAGTAACTTTTCTTCAGTAGCTCGACGAGCCCACTATAATTTGCCATTGACAATTGGCGGAGCGCCATTGCCTGCATGTCAGCCATAGGGGAATTCAGCTGTTTTTTCCAGAATGTAACATTTCCTTCCTGCGCAACTAAAGCTTGGTTGATGTCCATATCCAGCCCGGCATTATTGGTGAAGTGAAAAGTCGGGTCACCGATCAGATGATTTTCCAAGAAGCAGGTAAAACGGGTGAACTGCCCGATGCGCATACCGGCAGCTAACAAGCCGAGAAATTCATCCGGCCATTTATCTTGAATGGTGTTAACCGTACATCCCATAGTAGCAATGGTCTTACCCTTATTAAATATGTAAGAACCTACAATGTTGTCATCCAAATGGAAAGAACCGTTGAAACAAGCATCAAACAATATAAAACGCGCATTAGGAGTCAAAAGACGAATATCTTCAGTATAGATATCCATATTACGATTTACAATGGAATCCGATTTTATTTTCTCCTCATCGAAAGCTTCCGCACACCAACTTTCAGGTACCCCATACTGCTTGGCATATTCTCTGATAGCAGCTTCACGCCCATGTTTCTTGGCGTATGAAGGCACTTTGCTTCGCAAGAATATTTTGGCATTCTCAATACTCAAATTAATACCGGAACCATTTTCATAGCCATTGATATACTGCATGGTGGGGCCACCGTGGTGATGGAATAGCATGACATCTAATCCTTCGCGCTGAATCTCGTTCAAGTATAATGGTTTCATCGGATAGCGCATGTTAAAATCATAGAACTTCACTGTATTACCCGATTTGAATATTTGCGGCAATTGCTCACGTAAGGCTATTTGCTCACCGCTCCATGCCAAAGGATCTTCAGAATTGTAACCATGGCCACGGGCCATAGTCAGTTGGTCAAATGCATTTTGCTTTGCTTTTTCGGCAACTGCCTTTTTTAAGTAATCGCGTAGCATCTGATAACGGTTCTCACCTTCTAAATGTAATGGACGGATACGGGCCGAATAAATATCCGGTGAAATATACTGTTTAGAATCAGCACGCAATGTCATATAATGATAGTCAGGTATCAAACTGTCTTGTTTAATATAATCAAATTTTAATCCGAAGTCATCATAATAACGGTCGGAAGGAACACTTGATTTCTGCCAATTGGCTTTGGGAGATCTTTTGAAAGCCGAAGATAGATGATGTGCATCACGAATCATTGGAATAGGGATGTCACCTATAAATACGCAACCCTCCAAAGGCATTTTCTCATTCTCATGCAATTTGACAAGCTGCTCACGAATAGGTTCGGGCCTTTTCCAATCATCAATTAGCAAGTAAGTACCTAAGCCTTCTTTTTCTATACTGGTACGATAAGCATCAATTTCACTTTTCGCTTCATCATAACTTTTCTGATCGACTACAATTGCAAAAGTAGTCTTTGTTTTTATACTAGGATGTACAACTGTTTGCGCCTGCATATCCTGTAAGCACAAAGCGGTAATTGCCAAAAGGATGTATTTCTTCATATTTATAAACTTAATCTTTTGATTGTCTGTTCAAATTCTGCTTTTAAATCTTCCGGAAGATTGGCTGTTTGTTGCATCTTCTTTATTTCTTCAAGAATGTGTGGACGTTGTACAGAGTTGGTAAACCATCCTAATGCTTCGGCCATTACTACACGTACTTCCTGTGGATTACCGGCATCACGAATTACATTCAAATAATCATCCACGTGGAAATGGAATGTATAGTTACGCACATTGCGGATTGCACTGATACGTTTTGCTTCCGGTGCAGCTACATCCATCAAGGTCTGATGGACTTTTGCCTCTTGTACAAACATTCTTTCCAGGCTTCTTAGTAATCGTTTTTTCTCTTCGTTTTCATTCAAACGGTCAACTTTTGCATAAAAGTCTTCTATTGTCTTTTCTACTTTCTCTTTCGGATAAAGGCTTAAAGCCTTGTTGGCACTCATTTGTACGCGTAAGCGTTCATTATGTTCGACCAATGCTTCCACAATAGCGGGCAATAAGGAATCGTCACCTACAAATCCAGCATAAATGGCACTTTGGCGAGCTACCATTTCATAAGTATCGTTCAAACCTTCGCGTAATGCTTCGATGAAGTTGTCGTCCTGATAACGGCTCAACAACTTGATAGCCTCCATACGAACCGTATTGAAGCCACTTTCCCGGTACTTCTTCAGGAGCAACGGAGATAATTCCTTTTGGGTATCGGCGTCAGCCAGCATACGCATGGCCAAACTTTGTACATCAGCGTATGGGCTGTTTAACAAATTCTTCCAATAGGCTTTGTCATCTTTGTGTATTGTTATATCGGTACTTAAAGTATTGGCTTCGATAGGAGCAAAACGGAAAGTGGGATCACCAAACAAATGACCTTCAAGTGATGCGATCAACTTATTGTATTGTCCGGTTCGTACACCATGGGACAACAAACCAATCATTTCAATAGTCCAGCGGTCTTGCAATACGTTACGGGTATTTCCTTGTGCCACCAATGTCTGACCGTCATTAAAAATATATTGTCCTGCTATATAGTCGTTTTCGTGAAAAGAACCGTTGTAGCACGCATCAAACATTATCATCTTCGGATTAGTGGAAAGATTTCTCTTCATTAAATCTTCCGTTACGATACGTTCATCAGCGTAGTGAAGAGAGTCTGCTTCCCAGAACTTAGGATTGTCCAGGTCTTTAAAAAACACCTCATTCACTTGTCGTTTTTCCTGCATCTGAATACGTAAGGTGTCTTTGTCACGTTTTCCAACATGGGACATGACTGCATTATAAAGTGTACTCTTCAACATTTTATAACGATTATTGAAATCAGTGCATGCCAATTCATCATTAATAAGCTGCCCTGTTGGCATTCCATGTTCATGAAACATAAATAAGTCAAGGTCCTTTCGTTGCAATTCGCTGAATAACTTATATTTCATAGGGTGTTTCATTCGGAAGTTCCAATGTTTGAATCCCATTTGACGACCAAAAGCTAATGGAAAGTTCTCCATATAAGCTTTTTCGTCATCCATCCATACAATCAGGCAATCGGAATTGTAAGAAGCACCATTGAATGAGAATACCCGATCTAATTGATTATGCTTATCTGCCTTGGCAGCAGCAGCTTTCTTCAGATATGAGGCAATGGCCGCATATTTATCCCCTTCCTTTTTTTCCGGATACTTGATACGAGCCGAATAGAAAGTAGGATTTAGCCGCTGGGGACTGTCTTCTGTCAATTTGTAGTAGAAATGCTGATGATTTACTGAGTCTTGCCTGATGAACTCAAACTTTAAGTTCAGATCATCATAAAAGCGGTCGGTAGGTACGGAAGACTGATCCCAAGGAAAGGCTTTCTCATTCATTTTGAATGCAGTAGTCATGTGTTGCGCATTACGTACCAATGCGACAGGCACATCGCCGATTAAAACCAGACCTTCCAATGAAGGGCATTCTTGATATGTTTTGATGATTATCTGTTTGACTTGATCTGGATTTTGCCAGTCACCGCTGATCAGATAAGTTGCCAAACCATCATCTTCAACCGCAGTTTTGTACTGATGCATGGCATCTTTGGTATTTGCATAAGTTTGGTTATCTGTTATGATAGCAAAAGCGGTAGGTTGTTTGACCAATGGCTTTATGACTGTTGTTTGTGCATTTCCTGCCAATGGCAAAAGAAATGCCAGATATATTATTTTTTTAATCATGGCCAATTAATTTTTAAGTCTGTAATATGTACGGTCGGCTTCTTCACGAAGGTTCTCGGATAAGCTCTTATCTTTTCTCAGTTGATCGCATACCCGAAGGATGTCAGGCTTCCGATAAGAATGAGTGAACCAAGCAAAAGCCTCCAATAAACAGGTTTTTAGCTTTTCACTTTCACTGGAGTCGGTAAGTAAAGCCAAGAGGCCGTCTACACAGGCATGTGCCATATGATTTTTCAGAGAATTGCAATAAAGGATGCGCCAACGTTCGGAAGTTTCTTTGCTTAATAACTCTTTTTGCATGCTACGACTATTATTGGCATTCTCCAAAACCTTACGCATCTCCTCCTTGTCTTGCAACACATAGGTCTCAGCCATTACTTTATCAATTGCCGCCTGTACGGCTGCCTGATCAAAGACTTGAAGCCCCAAACTCACATTAAATGCCACACGCTCGGATAGGTTGTCTTCTACATAGGCTTTGATTTGCGGATAAACATACTCGTTCAGTCCCACATGTTGCATCATACGAACAGAGGTGCGACGAATAAATTCATAGGAATCCGTAATGGCCAAGTGTAAGACTTCCCGGAAGTTTTTGTCACCAATCTTCTCAAGCAATGCCAAGCAGGTGAAACGTACCATCATGAACGGGGAAGTTTCAAAAGTTTTTCTTAATAAATCAGAAATACCCGGATAGTCATTGCGATAAAGGTTGTGCAAAGCAAAATTCTGTATGTCGGCATAGGGCGACTGTAATAACTCCAACATGCGAGACTCACTATATGGTTCTTTGAACAAAGCATTGGCATCTACCTCATTGATAGATTGAAAACGTAGAGTAGGGTCACCGGTAATGTGCGATTCGAGAATATTCGTCAATTTAGCCCATTGCCCCACTCGTGCTCCCATGCCTAACAGGCCGAGCATCTCGTTTGCCATTTTATCTTGCAGTACATTGACTGAATTGGCAAAAGTAGTTACGCATTTTCCTTCCGACATGATATAACGTCCGGCAATGTAATCTTTTTCCCGGAAATCACCATTATAGCATGCATCGAAAATTACCATACGGCTATTAGGCTTAAACTCTGTAACTTCCGATAGGATAATACCGGTGCGCAGGTCTAGTAAAGAATCTTCTGCAATTACTTTGGGATCATCATAGCCTGCAATCCAAGTAGTGTCCAAACCATATGTGTTTTTCATCATATCCAGCATTTCGTCGAAAGACTTTTTGTTGTCTTGCTTTCTACGTGCTAAACCACGATAATAGTACTTCATTGCATCTACATGAGCATTCCACCTATTAGTAGCGGGACTACCGGAAAGATATTGACGTTCGGGCATACCATGCTCATGAAAAATAGACAAGTCCAGATCTGTGCGTTTCAGCATATTAATGACATCGTCCTTGGGATAATCGCTGAAATTATAACGGATGAAACGGGCCCGTCCTTCTTTATCGAATACGCCCGGCATCTGTTCGCGGATAGTAAAGGTTTCCGGTGTCCATGCAGTCAATGAGTTAGAGTAAGAGCCATCACCTGTATAGGAGAAGAATTGGTCTAATTTATTGTTTGTCTGGTGCTCAGCCACCACTTTTTTTAAATAGCGGCTGATTTGCGCATGCGGTTCTTCGCCGTTATCAACAGCTTTGACACGTGCAGAATATATGTCACACCGAATTTGCTGTGGAGATTTTATAGCCAAATTATAATAGAAGAAATTATTTTCGACACTGTCCTGTTTCAAAAAATCGAATTGTAGGTCGAAATCATCGTAGAAACGGTCGCTGGGCACTGAAGAATCTCTCCAGTCATTGTTTTTCTCATCCATTTTAAAAGCGGAAGTCATATGCTGGGCTTTGCGGAGCATTGGAATAGGGATATCACCGACAAATACCACTCCTTCCAATTTATCCTTTTTGTAGAGCTTAACAATAACTTTCTTTACATCTTCCGGTTTCTTCCATTCATTGTATACGATGAACGTAGGCAACCCTTCCTTTCCTAGAATCTCCTGATAGGCTTTAAGCTCGGCTTCACAAGCCTGAAATGTCCCTTTATCTGTAATTACAGCAAAAGAGGTGTCCTTTACTTTCACAGCCGGTTTAACAAATGTCTGTGCCCGCAGAGATAATATGCTGCAGAGCATCAAACTTCCAGTTATTAATTTACGCATGTTTTGTAATATAGATTTCGTTATGTAGCATTAAAAATTACATCCTAAACTTATCGATAAATGAGTACGCCCATCATAATCATAGTCAGAGGTATTTACACGATCGAATACAACTTTTGCAAATAAGTTCATACGTCTGTTTTCTCTGACTTGTTGCGAATACGTAACCGACCCGCCAATACGATAGTAATCACAGGTATAATAATTAGTCAGCCCTTGTTGTAATTCGGTTACAGTTGGATAGTCTGCATGGCTGCCACCATATACATATTCACCTCCCAGATTATTGTTATACGCAACATGAACATCTATTAAAAGCCTGCGATTCAAGCTATTTCCTAACACAAAATTCTTTTTACCGCCTAAGCCTAAAGATAAATTTTCTGCATTCTGTACAGAATTAGGCATTAAATATTCATCGTCTTGCTTGGTATAATTCACATTTAATTCTGCTTTCCAACTATATTCATTCCCGCGGTTTCTGCTTAATGCATAATTAAGAGAAGCGGTTTGTGCCTTGTACGTAGAACGGATGTTATTATATAATTCCACCCAGCCACTTTGTGATTCAGAGTTATCGCGTTGAGAAATATACTGAATACCATCGATGTTACGATTTGTATATGTGGTTCTCATATAATTGGTATAGTCCTTTCCTTCCTGAATCATCGTTAAAGAAACATGAGCAGTTTTATCTTTTACACCGGCTATTTTTTTAGGAGTCGTATAGTTCTGCTGAACAGTTTCCGCTTTTACATCGTAACTGCCCTCAAGCAGTAAATTGAAAGAGGGCATACTGAAGTTGTACTGGAGAGCTCCACCGAAACGGTCTCCAATATAATTGCTGGTTACACCGCTGCCTATTCCTTTTATGGCTGTTCCCAAACCGTATAATATATAATAGTCCTGATCCACATAAGAGTTGACATTACTCATTCTTGAGTCTTCCTTGATAGAACTATACTTGAAACTTGCACCAAACTTGTGTGAATTATTCAACTTGTAAGTAATCCCCGGCGTCAGTCCCAGCGTATAAAAACGGGTATCCACACGCGGGTCGCGCTGTTTGGCAGCTAATGTAGCTACATAATTACCTTCCAACCCCAATGCCCAATGATTACCAAGTAAAGGAGTAGCTGCACGAAACTTCAGATCGTAATATTGATTTCTCCATTTACTTAAGTGCTGGTCTGCGATATAGTAAGGCATTCCCCTGAATGGATCGGCAATGGAGGCGTTATATCCGGCATCTGTCAGATTTTTTTGTGCAAAATTAAATGCTCCCCACACATATGCATTTTTCAGATTGATAAAGCCTTCACTGGATACACCTACGATAGCCTCTTT
>OGYU01002136.1_pt1 | contig 13071 bp, 12 predicted proteins | sample 1576581 | NCBI WGS metagenome assembly OGYU01 (sample SAMEA3541547, study PRJEB24748) | human gut metagenome | biome: human gut; feature: human-associated habitat; material: faeces | place: China | collected 2012 | reverse complement strand
AATCAATGATTTTTTCATCAATTCAAGAGGTTTACACAAAATAATTTACACTACCTTTTATTATATTTTTTGCTATCCAGATAATTTCTATTACGATACCCAAAATAAAAAACACCAATACTGCACCCTTCAATTTCCAGTTCATCGCAACTCGCATTGTCAAGAAAATCATTGCAATAACGCTAAGAATAAACCATACAATAGAGGATTTGTTCTGTTTTTTCATTACATTTTCCCCTTTCCTTGAAAGAATTAAAAAAATGAATACGCAAATCGTTTTCTTAGATTTCTATATTAATATTATATCATTAATATTATATCATACCAACAGTTTAGCGGCTATTTCTACTTATTTATTTAATTTTCAGATTCTTTGTCTCATTGTTTTACATTCCCTTCTTTTGAATTTTACATAAACAGGAAAAACCTTCCAAAACTCCCCTGCAAACTACGGATTTCTATTGCTTTCTTCTGTACTCGATGCTATAATAGCCGCAGATAAATAATATGCAAAATAGGATTCTATGCGTTAAGTGTTCAGTGGATGGGGAGTTGCCGCAGAAACGAAAAGCTCGTCTTACGATATGGAGTCCGCACCCGTTGCAACACACAGATGACAGCAACATCTCGATTGTGAAGGGATATAAAAATTATTATTTATTCCAGATGACTTATTCACATCGGGATGTTTTTTTTGTGTCTTTTAAACTTTTCTTGTCTTACATCCCGAAACATTATTCATTTATATTAGAGGAGGATTTTTAGAAATGATGGATCATGAGAAAATCAAACAGGGCGTTCGCCTGTTATTAGAAGGTATTGGAGAGGATGTAAACAGAGAAGGACTTTTAGAGACACCGGACCGTATTGCCCGCATGTGTGAACAGATTTACGGCGGACTTTATGAAGATGCAGGTGTACATCTTGAAAAACAGTTCCATGCAACCAACAACAATATGGTAGTAGAAAAAGATATTACGTTCTATTCTACCTGTGAACATCATTTACTTCCATTCTACGGAAAAGCACACGTTGCTTACATTCCAAATGAAAAAGTAGCTGGTCTTAGCAAACTTGCCCGTACCGTTGAAGTATTTGCAAGACGTCCACAGATTCAGGAAAATATGACTGCACAGATTGCAGATGCATTAGAAGAACACCTTCAGCCAAAGGGCGTTATGGTTATGATTGAAGCAGAGCACATGTGCATGACCATGCGTGGAGTTCAGAAACCGGGAAGCAAAACCGTAACAACTATGGTTCGCGGTGCTTTTGCAGAAGACTTTAACCTTCAGCAGACTTTCTTCCAGATGGTAAAAGGTTGATTCATTTATGGAACGAATCCAGAAAATTTTAAATCATCCATTGTATCAGGAACAGTTTAAATTATTACAGGATGCAGAAAAAGATCGTGAGTTCTGCCGTCATACAATGGAACATTTTGTTGATGTTGCAAGACTGATGTACATCTATACCTTAGAAGAAAAAACAAACGTAAGTAAAGAACTGATCTATGCGGCAGCCCTGCTGCATGATATCGGACGCTATGAACAGATTTCACTTGGTACTCCACACCATATTTCCGGTGCGAGGATAGCGGATGAAATTATGACTTTCTGTGATTTCTCTAAAGAAGAAGTTATACAGGTTGCAGAAGCCATCGCCGGTCACAGAAAAGAATCTTCTGAGGAGGATTCTCTTCTTGCAAAATATCTTTACCGTGCAGACAAACAGTCTCGGAACTGTTTTGCATGTCCGGCAATCAAAGAATGTAACTGGCCGGATACCAAGAAAAATTTAGCGTTGTTTTATTAGAACGAATTTGTTAAATACTAAATTTGGAGATAAAAGACTATGAAAATCGGAAATCGTGAATTTGATGTAAAAAATGAAACCTATATTATGGGGATTTTAAATGTAACTCCGGACTCTTTCTCAGACGGAGGAAAATTTAATAATCTTGATGCAGCTCTGCATCATGCAGAAGAAATGATTAAAGAAGGGACAGATATCGTAGATATCGGTGGAGAGTCCACACGCCCGGGACATATTGTAATTTCAGAAGAAGAAGAAATCGCAAGAGTTGTCCCGATTATTGAAGCTGTCAAAGCTCGTTTTGATGTTCCGGTATCAATCGATACTTATAAAGGAAATGTTGCAGAAGCTGCTCTTCAGGCAGGCGCAGACCTTGTAAATGATATATGGGGCTTTAAATTTGATAAAAAAACGGCACTTATGACCGCAAAATATAATGCAGCCTGCTGTCTGATGCATAACAAAGATGAAGCAGTTTACAATGATTTCTTAGAAGACATGGTAAGTGAGATGGCTGAATGTGTTAAAATCGCAAGAGAAGCCGGAGTTGCTGATGATAAAATCATGTTAGACCCAGGTGTTGGATTTGGAAAAACTTATGAAATGAACCTCGCTGCAATCAATCATGTAGACGTTCTGCACAGACTTGGTTTCCCAATTTTACTTGGAACTTCCAGAAAATCTGTAATCGGAAATACGTTGAATCTGCCGGCTGACCAGCGTGTAGAAGGAACACTTGCCACAACTGTAATCGGTGTGATGAAAAACTGTGCATTTGTCCGTGTGCATGATATCAAAGAAAACAAACGTATCATCCAGATGACAAAAGCAATTCTTGCTCACTAATAACGAATCGGAGAACTTATTATGGATAAGATAACTGTCAAAGATTTAGAAGTATTTGCCAACCACGGTGTGTATGAGCAGGAAAATTTTCTGGGACAGAAATTTGTGATTTCAGCAGTTCTTCACACAGACACCCGCATGGCAGGCTTAACCGATAACCTTGAAAATTCAATTAATTATGGGGAAGTTTCCCATTTGATAAAAAAAGTCGTAGAGGAAAATACCTGGAACTTAATTGAAAAAATCGCAGAAGAAGTTGCTCATACAATCTTAGTAACTTATTCTAATCTTGTGAAGCAGGTAGATATTACAGTAAAAAAACCATGGGCACCAATCAATCTTCCACTTGATACCGTTTCAGTTGAAATCAGCAGAAGCTGGCATACTGCCTATATTGCTCTTGGCTCTAATATGGGTGATAAAAAAGCATATCTTGACCGTGCGGTTGCCTTGCTTGATGCAGCAGACGATTGCGGTGTTATTCGGGTTTCGGATTATCTTGTAACCGAACCTTATGGCGGAGTGGAACAGGATGATTTTTTAAATGGAGCATTGGAACTTAAAACTCTGCTGCCACCTTATGAACTGCTTAACCTGCTTCATGAAATCGAAGCGGATGCAAACCGAGAACGAATCATCCACTGGGGACCTCGTACTTTGGATTTGGATATTTTACTCTATGATGACGAAGTAATCGATGCACCGGATTTACATATTCCGCATATTGAAATGCATTTACGAGACTTTGTATTGATTCCAATGGCAGAAATTGCACCGTGGAAACGTCATCCAATTACAAAAATGACAATGCTTCAGATGCTTCAGGCACTGCAGTAAGAAATAAGGGACGGAATTTATGGCGTTTGCCACGAATTCCGTCCCTTATGTTTAATGTTTTTTTACATCCCCTCTTGCCGTTACAATCTGATACCCCGCTTTTTTTACCCTTGCTTCAAGGCATCCTCGGCACTGTGCAGCTTCTTCACCGGTGCAGATTTTATTTTCATAAAGCTCATATTTCTTACGAACAGATACCGGAGAAAGGTTTGGCATTACGACATTTCCTCCGGCTTTTAGCCCTAATTCTCGTCCTTCCGGATGAATCGTTCCAAGTGCAGTAGTGGATGGAATCAGTGCATAAGGAAAGAGTAATCTTAAAATAGAAACCATACGGAGAGTTTTGGTAAGGTTTCCACTTGGAAAATTGGCAAACGGGGTATCCTGATGGGTAATATAAGGTCCGATTCCTATCATATCAGGCTGTAATTCCTGCAAAAATCGAAGATCCGAGACGAGATTTTCGGCAGTTTGATAAGGAGAGCCGACCATGAATCCGGAACCGACTTGATATCCGATTTCTTTTAAATCAAAGAGACAGCGTTTGCGGTTTTCAAGGCTCATGCTGTCAGGGTGTAATTTCTGATAATGTTCAGGTTCGGCTGTCTCATGGCGAAGCAGATAGCGTTCTGCACCGGCATTGAAATAAGCCTGATAGCTTTCTTTTGATTTTTCTCCAATTGATAATGTGACGGCACATTCCGGAAAGCGTTCTTTAATAGCAGAAACAATCTGACAGACTTTCTCATCTGTGTACCACGGGTCTTCTCCACCTTGCAGTACAAAGGTACGGAAACCGAGAGCAAATCCTTCTTCACAGCAGGATAAAATGTCGTCAAAAGAAAGGCGGTAGCGGTCTGCTTTCCGGTTTCCTTTTCGGATACCGCAGTAGTAGCAGTCATTTTTACAATAATTTGAAAATTCAATTAAACCACGTACATAAACTTCATTGCCATAATTGGCACGGCGTACCTTATCGGCTTCTTTTCCAAGGGCTTCGGTTGCTGTTTCATCTTCAATCAGAGAGGCAAGTTCTTGATCGGTGTATCTTAAAATTTGTGTCTGAAAGCTCATATTTTTCACCTGCTTTGTTAAAATTTGTGGATTTTATTTGTGAAAATCGTACCATTTAGAGCGGGTCATGTCAATAGAGTTTGTGGATTCTGCCATGATATCAGGTAAGAAAATTATAGATAATGTGTAGATGGTTCTATGTTTTTTATAGATTTTTTTTGATAATATTAGATTCATCAGGAAAGACATTTCGTTCGCAGAAATGAAAATGGAAAATCAGGAGGAAAAAGAGAATGAAAAAGAGAATGAAACAACTTGCAGCACTTTCTATGGCAGCTTTAATGGCAGCATCTTTAGCAGCTTGTGGTTCAAGCGGTGGAGACAGCAGTGACAGCAGTTCTGGTTCTTCAAGCAAGGGCGGAGACGACAAAGAAATCGTGTATTGGAACATCGGAACAGAATCACCGGATAAAGATGTTATTGATAAAGCAGTAGAAAAATTCAATTCTGAAACAAAATCCGGATATCATGTAACAAGCGTTCCAACACAGAACGATACTTACAAAGAAAAACTGGTTGTAGCAATGAGTTCAGGTGAGTGTCCGGATATGTATTCCAGCTGGTCAGGCGGTCCTATGTTTGAATACATCGATTCTGGATATGCACAGCCAATCGATGATTTATTTAACAACTCTGATATCAAAGACAAATTAATGGATGCTGCGATTGCTCAGGCAACCTATAATGACCATATTTATGCAATACCTTATCAGAACGTATCCTTAGCTGGTATCTTCTATAATAAAGAAATGTTTGAAAAATATAACTTAGAAGAACCAAAAACATTATCTGATTTGGAAAATATCTGCGCAACTTTAAAAGACAACGGAATTACACCATTTGCACTGGCTAACGGTTCTAAATGGACAGGTTCTATGTACTTTATGTGCTTAGCAGCTCGTTATGGCGGACTTGAACCATTCCAGAATGCAGTAGCAGGTGAAGGCAAATTTACAGATGACTGCTTCATCAAAGCAGGTGAAAAGATTCAGGAATGGGTAAATGACGGATACTTCCCAGAAGGTGTTAACTCCTTAAGTGAAGATGATGGACAGGCAAAACAGTTAATGTATCAGGAAACAGCAGGTATGCTGCTTTGTGGTTCCTGGTATACAGGTACATTTGCAACAGATAGTGAAGAATTCTATCAGAAGGTTGGATGGTTTCCATTCCCGGAAATCGAAGGTTCTGATGCAGACCCAACTATCCAGATTGGTACTGTAGGTGACCAGTTCGTATCTTTCAATTGTACAGATGATAAATTAGCAGCTGCATTTGAATGTGCAGAAGACCTGTTATCTGATGAAGTTGTTGACTTTGAAGTAGAAAGTGGAAAAATTCCTCCAATCAAAGGTATTGAAGACAAACTGAAAGACCCGCTGACAAAAGAAATTGTTGAAGCTGCAAACAATGCACCGGAAATCCAGTTATGGTATGACCAGTACCTTGCTCCTTCAGTAGCAACTGCTCACCTTGATGGTTTACAGGAAGTCTTTGGTTTAACAAAAACTCCAGAAGAAGCTCAGCAGGAAATGCAAGATGCAATGGATGAATATTTAAGCACAAAAGCTGAATAAGAATTAAGTATTGAGCCTCATGTACAAAATGTGCATGAGGTTCTTTTTAATATAGAAAAATCTATAATTTCTGCACAAACAAAGTCAAATAATTATAGATAATGTGTAGATTGTTCTATGTTTTTAATAAAGGTTCTTTGTTAATATATACAATAAGAAAAGCGTTGAGAGAAATAAGAAGGAGGGCTTTTATTATGAAAGAAAAAAGTATTTCTTTGTTGGAATTAAGACAGAGAAACACAAGAAAAGTAGCGGCGTTGTTCCTTGCACCGGTAGCCATCTTGATGTTGGTTTACGTGTTCTATCCGATTGTAGATACTTTCATCACAAGTGGATACCAGTGGAACGGTATTTCGTCCGCTAAAAAGTTTATCGGACTTGGCAACTGGACAAAACTGTTAAAAGACAGCAACTTCTGGATTGCATTTAAAAACAATGTCATTATCATGATTTTATCTATTGTGATACAGATTCCGATTGGTCTTGCACTTGCAACATTCTTAGACTTCGGTGGAAAGAAGCTGACCATCTTCAAAATTATCTGGTTTATTCCACTGTTAATGTCATCTGTAGCAATCGGTTTCTTATTTACTTATGCATTAGCAACAAACGGTGGTATCGTAAGTACAATCACAGGCTGGTTCGGAGGTGGAAACGTTGACCTGCTTGGTAATCCAAAAACAGCACTGTTTACAGTTATCCTGATTATCTGCTGGCAGTTCACCCCATTCTACATGGTTTATTTCATGGCAGCCTTTACAAACATTCCTTATGATGTATTTGAGGCAGCAAGAATCGACGGAGCGACAAGAGGACAGTACTTCTGGAAAATCGCACTTCCGTTATTAGTACCATCCATGAAGAGTGCAGCAATTCTTTCCATGGTAGGTTCTTTGAAATACTTCGATTTGATTTACGTTATGACAGGCGGTGGTCCTGGTACATCAACAGAGTTGATGGCAACTTATATGTACAAACAGTCCTTTAAGACGTTCAACATGGGTTATGGTTCTGCGGTAGCAGGTGGTATGTTTATTCTGATTTCAATGGTATCTTTGATTACCATGAAACTATTAAATGGAAAGAAGGAGGATTAATTCATGGATACTTATAAGAAAAGTAAGAGAAAAAGTATAGCTGCCTGGATTGTAGCATTTTTCTTTGCAATTGTATGGCTTATCGTTTCCTTTACACCATTTATTTTTATGGTACTGAACTCTTTCAAAGAAAAATTTGAAATGTTAACCAAAGGTGTATTCCAGCTTCCGGATAAATTAAACTGGGCAAACTACACAGAAGTATTAACCGGTGGATTTTTAAACTACTTTAAAAACAGTGTGATTGTACTTGCAGTTTCTCTGATTTTACTGTTGTTTATCTCAGCCTGTGCTTCTTATCCACTGGCAAGATTTAAATTCAAACTGGCTCAGCCGATTTATGGATTGATTGTAGCATGTATGTCAATTCCGGTACATATTACTTTGATTCCGGTATTTAAAATGTCGAAAGCAACCGGTTTATATGATTCTATCTGGGCATTGATTGGTCCATACATTGCATTTGCAGTACCGATTTCAGTCTTTATCTTAACAAGTTTTATGCAGGAGATTCCGAGAGAAATCGAAGAATCAGCAGAAATTGATGGATGTGGAAAAATTCAGATGTTCTTCTCCATGATTTTACCACTGGCAAAACCTGGTCTTGCAACACTGGCAATTTACAATGGTGTAAATATGTGGAATGAATTTTCATTTGCTTATACCTTAACACAGTCCTCACCGAACAGAACTCTGCCACTGGCAATCTGGGAATTTCAGGGACAGTATTCCATGAACACTCCAATGATTATGGCTGTTCTTACATTAACATTGCTTCCAATGATTATCATGTTCATTATCTTTCAGGATAAACTGGTAAAAGGTATGACAGCAGGTGCAGTAAAAGGTTGATTTCCTTTGCTCGAAATTGATTTTCTAAATAAGAAAATATCCCTTAAACAAACGATGTGTTTCACAACTTGATACTTGATGAAAAAGCTGTTGCTACCCCTTTCAATTAATTAATTAATTAATTGAAAGGGGTAGCAGTTTTTTGTTATAATCAAAAAAGGAGAGGTAGAAGTGAAAGGCAGGAGAAAAAATTGGGAAAAATAAAAAAATGGATGGAGCGGGTCGCTGACTGGAAATTTGATAAAAAAATGCAGTTACTGGTTAGTGTGGCGATTGTACTTACAACGGTGATTATGTTGCTGGTTTCAACGATATCGACGGTAATGTCAATTAAGAAACAGTCAATGGAGCTTTTGAAAACGCAGAATGATGTGATTGTAGAAAATTTTGAAAGCTCATTGGAAAACTATAAAATGATGGCAATTGCGACAGTAATTGATACGTCAGTACAAGATTATGTCAAATGTAGCAATAAGACGGATTTGAGATCTTTAAAGAGCATTGATAATGCCAATAATGTGCTTTCAAGTATTGTAAATATGCATTCAAGCTTAAATTTTATAGCGGTTGTAAATAACAAATTAGAGGATTATCTTTATAAAGGGAATCAAAATATTTATTATAGTAAATTCGATAAAGTTTATCGGGCAGATTATGGGAGCAGTAAAAAGTTACATAGCTCTACTTTGAAGATGCATTACTGCAATGCTTATTATGAAAGAGAGACGTATACGTTAAATTTATATTTTCCGGTCTATGATACAAATCTGGTAAAAAAAGAGTTGGGACTGTTATGTATGAATATCACTGATCCGACCTTACAGCAAATTTTAGCAAGTTCTCCTGATTCTTCAGCAGAAAATGAGGTAGTTCGTCAGGATGGGAAAATTTTTGCTTCAAGAGCGGGAAAAGATATTGGAAAAAAAGTTTCTTATTCTGATAAACTGAAAAAAACAGAAGGTGCATTTACAGAAAATGGAAAACTTTATCTGTATGAAAAAGTACCGGACTGGGAGCTTTATGTGATAAGCAGTGTGTCGACTTATGAACTTTACAAAGGAAGCATCGCGACGATTGGATTTATGGCAGTGATTATGCTTATCTTGATTGCAGTCAGTATTTTGGGTGTAAAGGCGGTTATTCAGATGGTGTATCGTCCGCTTGATAAAGTGGTGAGAAAAATGGATGATGTTGCTTCTGGTTTCTTGAAAACGAGAATCAATGTAGATCACATGGGAGAGGATTTTATCAAGCTGGCAGTAGGATTTAATTCAATGATGGAAGAAATTGAAGTGTTGATGGAGCAGGTGAAACTTGAACAGCATCAGATTGAACAGATTCGATTGGATGCCCTTCAGTCCCAGATTCAGCCACATTTTCTTTATAATACGCTGGATTGTATTCACTGGCAGGCAGTTGCCGATGGGAATAAAGAAATTTCGACGATGGTAAAGGCACTTGCCAAATATTATCGAATTTGCTTAAGTGGAGGTCATGATATTATTCCGCTGAAAATGGAACTGGAACATGTAAGAAATTATCTTGTGATTCAAAATATGCGCTATGATAATATTATCGGCAGTGAGATTAGTGTGGACAGTAATGCAGAAGAGACTATGATTCCAAAATTAACGCTTCAACCGCTTGTGGAAAACTCGATTTATCATGGAATGAAAGTAAAAGAGGGAAAGACAGGAACGGTCTTTATCAAAGTGAAACGAAAGGGAAAAGATGTATTGATTACGCTTGCAGATACCGGAACCGGAATGACACAGGAAGAGATTGACCGGATGAATGAACAGCTTTCTCAGTATGAAGAAACCTTTGGATATGGAGTGCGCAATGTCAATAAGAGGATTCAGCTTCTTTATGGAGAAGAGTATGGGCTTTATTATTTGAAGAATGAAACAGGTGGTGTTACGGTGGAGATTCGTCTGCCTTATGAGACAGAGGCAAAAGAGAATGTATTAAGAAGAGAAATGATTCATGTATAAGGTTTTAATCGTAGATGATGAGAAAATGATTCGCATGGGAATGAAAAAAGTGCTTCCATGGCAGGAACTGAAAATCGAAGAAGTCTATACTGCGGCGTCTGGAAAAGAAGCGCTTGGAATTTTAGAAGAATATCATCCTCAGATTATGATTAGCGATATTCAGATGACAGAAATGACAGGACTGGAACTGATTGAAAAGGCAAAAGAAAAAGTACCGGATTTGCGTGTGATTGTTCTGACAGGATATGATAACTTTGAATACGCCAGACAGAGTCTCAGACTCGAAGTACAGGATTTTTTCTTAAAACCGATTGATGAAGAGGATTTGGCTGAAGCGGTAAAGAAACAGGTGGACTATCTGGATGAACAAAAACAGGCAGAAAAGACTCAGCCGGAACAGGTACGGACACAGGGATTTGAACAGCAGAATCGTCTGGAACATTACTTAAGAAGTCTGGTGCATCAAAGAGAAGAAAAAGAAACGATATTGAATGCCCTGAAAGAGCATTATCATTTTGATTTCAATCAGTCAATGAAAATGATTTTAATTGTGCCAACCCTGTATATGAATCGGGAAAGACCGGAAGAAAATTTTCGTGCCATGTCGGTAAAACATATCTGTATGGGAATGGTGGATTCTCAGGGAAAAGGAATCACGTTTACGGATGATGAGGGAGTCATTGCAATTGTCTATTTTGAAATCGAAGAGGGAGAGTCGATTATAGAGGAAGTGCAACAGCTTTCGGATGTGTTAAGTGATGAATTTGATGTAAAACCCAAAATGGTAATGGGAAGCACGGTGCAGGGCTTTTCTAATCTGATGATTTCTTATAATGATGCAAGATATCTGCTGGAAAATGAGAAAGAAAACATTTGCGATATTATCCAAAATTTTGGTGCGGAAAGTAAGAGTGAACTGTTTTTGGATGTCTATGCAGAATTAAAGGGAATTATGTGCAATAATATTGGTAATTCCGAGTATGTGCTGAAAGTATTTCGTACATTTTCAAAGGCAGTGGAATCTTATAATCTTTCTAAAACTCTGGCACGCAGATGTTGTTTTGAAATTGCTTCGACTCTGCTTTTAACCTACATGGGAGATTCAGGAGAAGTAGAAGATGGAAAGCTTGATGCCCTTTCCAAAAATCTGGTGTCAGCGGGCAGAGAAGAAGCCTGTGAACTGACAGAAATGTTTATCACAAATCTGTTGGGGAAAGGCGAAGAAAATGTGCATGATATTGTGTCTTCAGCAAAACGATACATAGACGAACATTTGGCAGAAGATTTATCCGTTTCAAGCATTGCCAATAATTTATACATTACACCGAATTATTTTTCAAGATTATTTAAGCGTGTGACAAAAGAAGGCTGTAACGAATATATTGTCCGGAAACGAATTGAAAAAGCAAAATCCTTGCTTGAAACCACCAGCATTAAGACCGGAAAAATTGCGATGATGGTGGGTTATCGTGATACCAATTATTTTTCGCTTGCGTTTAAGAAACATACCGGAAAGTCCCCGACAAAATATCGTGAAGAAATTCGGGGTGGGGTATAAGTTCACATGGATAAAATATTATAGAAAAAAAGCAGAAATTAATTTTGCTATTTGAAAGAGAAAGTGATAGTATAAAGGGGAATCCGAAAAGATTCCCCTTTTTAAATAAGGAACAAAAAGGGCAGGAAAGGATGGACAAAAAAAAGATGCGAAAAGTATTACAAAAACTTGCACTGTTAGGAATTATAGCGTCATTAAGCGCATTTACTCTCGGGGGATGTCAGAAAACAACAGAATCAAAAGAAACACAGACTGAGGCAAAGAGTGAAGCAAAAGCGGACGAAACGAAACAGGAAGAAGAGACAGAAAGCACAGACAAAGCAGAAAATACAGAGGAAGCAAAAGATACAGATAAGGCAGAAGAAAAAACAGACGAAACAGAGGAAAAAACAGAGGAAAAAGCAGAAGAAAAAGCAGAAGAAGAGAAGACAGTCGAACTTGAAAAGACAGAACACCCGACTTTTACTTCTGATGGAATCCGTAAACTCGTACTTAACCGAGATGGAGAAGAAATTTTCTCTTTGTCAAAAGAACCGGCCGATTACAAGATGGAGTTTGATTACTGGGAAATTTTAAATCCTTACGATGAGACAGCGACTGTAAATACGGAAACCATGTATAAATTGTTTGACGTGTTAAGCGGATTTGATTTTTCAACAACTGCGGAAGTTCCGGATGGAACAGATACCGGTGTCGAAGGAAGTACAACAACGATGCAGATTGATTATACAGAGAGTACTGATACCTCTGCCGAAGCAGATAAGACGGTTACCTTACTGCTTGGAAATGAAGATGACCTTGGAAATCGTTATGTGGCAGTAGCAGGCTATGAAAATGAAGTGTATACAATCCCTTCCAGTACACTTGAAGCAATTTACAACTTAAATCCATTTGATTATATCTTAAAAATTCCGGCACTTGTAAATATTGATACCGTAGAAAGCATTGACATCAAGACAAAAGAATCTTCTTATACAATGAAAATCAAAGATGGAAAATATTATATGGGCGATAAAGAAGTGGAAAAAGAAACCTTTACAACCCTGTATCAGGCATTGTTGAATGTGATGCTGGATTCTAATTTAGATACTCCGAAGGCGGATAATGAAAAAGAAGAAGTGCTGCGTATGGTATTCCACAGAAGTACAAAAGAAGCACCGGAAATTACACTGACGTATTATACTTATGATGGAAATTATGACAGTGTTGCAGTCAATGGAACGGAACGATATCTGGTAAAAAATGCAGATGTAAACACTCTGGTACAACAGATAGCAGAAGCGTTTAAATAAAAAAATGGCTCACAGAGTTTTTTCTGTGGGCCATTTTTTGTATGTTTTACTTGCAGAGGCAAAAATTAAAATTATTCTAAATTTCTTGAACTGGTCTGGATGGATGTATTCTGCTACCGGATAGTGCTT
>OGYU01002135.1_pt1 | contig 13087 bp, 10 predicted proteins | sample 1576581 | NCBI WGS metagenome assembly OGYU01 (sample SAMEA3541547, study PRJEB24748) | human gut metagenome | biome: human gut; feature: human-associated habitat; material: faeces | place: China | collected 2012 | reverse complement strand
TGCTTTTGGCTTTTCCGATTGACGCGCTGAAATTTCCCAGTGTGCCGATGACGGACCCGAGCCATTCTGAATGCGGAGCTGGACGCGCGGCGCGAGATCGAGGAGAGCCTGCACCGCGCCGGCGGTCTGTGCATCTGCGCACTGTCCTGCGTCGAGCGGCTGAGCGACATTCTGGCCGGCTTCGCGGCCGAGTACGGCAACGCGGATTTCCGCATCGGCAGCACACCCGAAGGCAGCGACCTGCTGCTCGATAGCGCCGTCTCCCTGGACGAGGTCCCGGCGGGCGCCGAGGGGCTGTTCGACGAGGAAATCTGCATCGCGGTCCCGGACGGGCATCGCTTTGCGGATTGCGGCGCGGTCTCGCTGACCGAGCTTGCGGATGACCCGTTTATCGCGCTCAGCGGTTCGGAGTCCTTTCAGCAGGTTTCCGAGCATATTTTCCGCTCCGCAGGAATCGCCATGCACGCGGCGATCGAGTGCGATAGTCTGGCGCTCCAAAGCCGCCTGCTGTCCTGCGGCATGGGTATCGCGCTTGCCGCGGCCGGAGAGTGGAGACAGCTGTGCGAGGAGGGCAGCGTACATCTGCTGCACATCCGCGACGCCGAATGCCGGCGCTACATCTATGTGCAGCAGCTCAGTCGCTTTGAAACGCATTCCATGCGTGCCTTCCGCGCGTTTCTGCGCCGGTATTTTTCCGAAATCGGTTAAGCGTGCACCTCAAGCGGCACGTTCTCGCCTGCATCAAACTGGTGCAGGCTTTCGAGCGAGCACTGTACCATGTCGAACACCGCCTGGTCGGTGAAAAACGCAACGTGCGGCGTGACGATGGTGTTCTGGAAGGATTTGAGAATGATATAGTCGTGGTTGGTGACATGGCTGTTGTAGCTGTGATCCACACGGATGACGTCATCCTCGCCCTCGAAGCAGTCCACACCGACCGAGCCGATGCGGCCGGATTCGATTCCTTCGATCAGAGCGCGGGTGTCGATGAGCGCGCCGCGCGCGCAGTTGATGATAACAACGCCGGGCTTCATCTTTTTGATGGACTCGGCGTTGATCATATGGAACGTCTCGTCGTTCAGAAAGGTATGCAGCGTAACGATGTCGGACTGTGCATAGAGCGAGTCGAGCGAAACGTATTCCACACCCATTTTTTTCATTTCCTCGGATGGATACGGATCGTGCGCGACGATATGGCAGCCGAAGCCGGAGAGGTTCTGAATGACGGCTTTGCCGATGCGGCCGGTGCCGATGACGCCGACGGTGAGGTTCTGCATCTCCATGCCGCGCGCCGAGCCGGCTGCGCCGAGCGAATTATCCGCCGTGTGCGAGCGGAACATGATATAGACCGCCTTACGGATGCACATCAGCATGAGCATAACCGTGTAGTTGGAAACCGCATACGGCGAATATCCGGCGTGCGATACGCGGATGCCGAGACGCTTTGCGGCTTCGAGATCTACATTATCGTAGCCGATGGTGCGCAGGGCCACATAGCGAACACCGTTCTCGGCCAGCTTTTCCAGAATCGGCGCAGGCAGGTCGCAGGTGCAGGAAATGCCATCATAGCCGCGGGTCAGCGCAACATTATCGAGGGTCAGCGTGTCCTTCTGCAGCGTAAGATCCATATTAAGCGACTGACTGAAGTGATCGAAAAACGCGCGTTCGTCCGGACGGGCGTTGAATGCCATAACTTTCATTTTTATTACTCCTTGATCCATTCGTGGGTGAGCTTGCCGAGAATTTCGATGCCCTTGACGATCTGCTCATCGGTCGGGGTAGAATAGTTGAGGCGGAAGGCGTTGGACACCTGCTTTTCGTCTGCCAGGAACGCTGAGCCGGGCACGCAGAGTACACCGCGCTGAATCGCTTCGCGGACAAACGGCTGCGAATCCATGCCGTCCGGCAGGAAGGCCATGGCGAACAGGCCGCCTTCCGGCTGCGAAAACGTGACCGCTGGATGGAAGGTGCGGCGCATGGTATCGAGCATGAGATTGCACTTAGCGCGGTACACGTCACGCGCTTTGTCGAGGTGCGCGGCAAAATCGTACTTGGTCATGTACTCGTTGCAGACATACTGGAACAGCACGTTAGAGTGCACATCGGTGGTCTGCTTGGCGATGGTCAGCGGCATGGTGAGCGACTTGTTGAACACAAGGAAGCCCAGACGGAACGCAGGAGCCATAACCTTGGAAAAGCTGCCTGCATACAGGACGCGGCCTTCGGTGTCCATCGACTTGATGGTTGGCACATCCTCGCCAGAGAAGCGCAGCTCGCCGTACGGGTTGTCCTCGAGGATGGCAATGTCGTATTTGCACGCCAGCTCATACACCTTTTTGCGCTTTTCGAGCGTAGTTGTGATGCCAGACGGGTTCTGGAAGGACGGGATCGTGTACAGCAGCTTGGTCTCGGGATGCGCCTTGAGAGCGGCCTCGAGCGCATCCGTGTCCATGCCATCCTGCTGCATCGGAATGCCGATCAGCTTGGCACCATACGAGCGGAATGTGTTCAGGCAGCCGACAAAGGCCGGGTCCTCGGTCAGAATGACATCGCCCTCGTTGACCAGAACCTTGGTGGTCAGGTCGGCGCACTGCTGACCGCCGGACAGGATGAACAGCTCATTTTCCTCAAAATCGAAACCCTGTGTGCGGGTGAGGTAGTCCTTCATAGTCTCACGCAGCGGCATGTAACCCTCGGACAGACCGTACTGCAGAACAGAGACCGGTGCGTTCTTCATGACGTCCGCGATGATGTCCGCAATCTCGGGCACCGGGAAGGTCTCTGCGGACGGGTTGCCGCCGCCGAACGAGATCATGTTCGGGTCCGCGCCCAGCTTGAACAGCTCGCGGATGGCCGAACCGTGTACGTCAGACATTCGGTTGGAAATTTCATACTGCATATCTATCGCTCCTGTTAAGATTTGGAATACAAGAAAGCAAAAAGGTGCTGAAACCCCTTAGTCGGTAGGTTTCAGCGCCTTTGCTGATGGTTCTATTGTAAACCTGCACAAGAAATTTGTCCAATATCTGTTGTTTATGACGATATAACGGGAAAGAATACATGCTATGCCTTGAAGAATTACGCAAAACCTGCGATAATAGTAGGAGTTAGAATCACTCGAATATGAAAGCGAATTTTGCTATGAAACATATCTGTATTGGCATCACGGCGCACGTTGATGCCGGAAAAACCACTCTGTCGGAAGCCATGCTGTATCAGGCGGGTGCACTGAAAAAATTAGGCCGCGTGGACCATCAGGATGCGTTCCTCGACACGTTTGCGCTCGAGCGCGCGCGCGGCATCACAATTTTCTCCAAGCAGGCGGAGTTCTCCCTGCCGCACACAGAGGTCACACTGCTGGACACGCCCGGGCATGTTGACTTTTCGGCGGAGATGGAGCGCACACTGCAGGTGCTCGATTGTGCGGTGCTGGTCATCAGCGGCACGGACGGCGTGCAGGCGCATACGGAAACGCTGTGGCGGCTGCTGACGCGACAGGGAATCCCGACGTTTCTGTTCATCAACAAGATGGATTTGGACGGCGCAGACCGAAATGCACTCCTGCAGGAGCTGAAATCGCGGCTGGACAGCGGCTGTGTGGACTTCACTTCGACGGACACAATGGCAGAGGAGCTTGCCGTGTGCGATGAAGGTCTGCTCGAGCAGTACCTCGAGACAGGAATGGTGGACGACAGCCAGATCGCACAGCTGGTTGCGGAACGAAAAGCGTTCCCGTGCTATTTCGGCTCGGCACTCAAACTGGACGGCGTGGACGCGCTGCTGGATGGTCTGGAACGCTATCTTCCTGCACCGCAGTACGGCGCGGACTTCGGTGCGCGCGTGTTCAAAATCGCGCGTGACGCACAGGGCAACCGCCTGTCATATCTCAAAATCACCGGCGGTGCGCTGTCCGTGCGCGAGCAGCTTTCGGGCGGCGAGGACGGCGGCTGGCAGGAAAAAGTGAGCGGCATCCGCATCTACTCGGGTGAAAAATTCCGCACGGCTGAGCGCGTCGAGAGCGGCATGGTCTGTGCGGTGACAGGACTCACGCACACGCGTCCGGGCATGGGTCTTGGCGCGGAAGCCGGTGCGCTGCCGCCGGTGCTCGAGCCGGTTCTCGGCTATCGCGTGTGCCTGCCGGAAGGGTGCGACGCACATGTCATGCTGCGCAATCTGCGCCAGCTTGAGGAGGAGGACCCGCAGCTTCGGGTGGTGTGGAACGAGCGGCTCGGTGAGATACACCTGCAGCTGATGGGGGAGGTGCAGTTGGAAATCCTCACCAGCGTTATCGCGGAACGCTTCGGCGTGGATGTGACCTTTGACGAGGGCAGCATCGTCTACCGCGAGACCATCACCGAGCCGGTGATCGGCATCGGCCATTTTGAGCCGCTGCGGCATTACGCCGAGGTGCATCTGCTGCTTGAACCGGCAGAGCGCGGCAGCGGCATTCAGCTGTCAACGGCGTGTCCGACCGATGTGCTTGACCTAAACTGGCAGCGATTGATCCTCACGCATCTGGCGGAAAAAACGCACTTGGGCGTGCTGACCGGTGCACCCATCACGGATGTGAAGATAACCATCCTTGCAGGCCGCGCACACGTCAAGCACACGGAAGGCGGTGACTTCCGTGAGGCGACCTACCGCGCCGTCCGCAACGGCCTTATGCGCACCGAGAGTCTGCTGCTCGAGCCGTATTACGTCTTCCGGCTGGAGCTGCCGGACGAGTGCGTCGGACGCGCCATGACCGACATTCAGCGAATGAACGGCACGTTCGAGCCGCCCGAGCAGGGTGCTCACGGCTCGCTTCTGACCGGAACGGCGCCGGTCTCCACCATGCGCAACTACTGGACCGAGGTTGCCGCGTACACCAAGGGACGCGGTCGGCTGTCGTGCACACCGGACGGCTACGCACCCTGCCACAACGCGGAGAAAGTCATCTCGGCAGCCGCCTACGACCCGACCGCCGATGTGGAAAATACGCCGGATTCCGTGTTCTGTTCGCACGGTGCAGGCTATGTTGTCAAGTGGGATGAAGTGCCGGAGCACGCGCATGCGGATACCTCAAACGTGCTTAAACCTAAGGAAGAAGAGCCGGAACAAGTCCGTCCGGTGCGTTCCTCCGGCACAGGCGGCGGAGACGGCTTCGGCGGCGATGCGGAACTGCGGGCCTTGTTTGAACGCACCTACGGTCCGGTCAAAAACCGCGGCTTTGAAGCCTTTCAGCAGAGCCGTAAAAAGGCCGCGACGCTTGAGCAGCTGTACGTCACCCGCATTCGTGAGGACGATTATCTGCTCGTGGACGGCTACAACATCATCTTCTCGTGGGACGAGCTGCGCGACATTGCCGCCCGTGATGTCAACGCAGCCCGTGAAGCGCTCGTCAACGTGCTGAGCAATTATCAGGGCGTGCGCAGGTGTCATCTTATTCTCGTGTTCGATGCCTATAAGGTCAAAGGCGGCACCGGCTCAATTGAGCAGCGCGGCGGCATCCATATTGTCTACACCAAGGAGGCCGAAACCGCGGATATGTACATTGAGCAGGCGTCCTACGACCTGTCGCACAAGCACCGTGTTCGTGTGGCTACATCGGACGGCATGGAGCAGATGATTATTCTCGGCCATGGCGCGGAGCGTATTTCCGCAACCGAGCTGCACTGGGAAGTGGAGCAGGCCAATGAGCATATTGAGGCAATTCTGAAAAAATTGTAAACAAAAAATCGGTTTGGACTTGAATTCATAGTAAACCTGTGGTATATTAGTGAAAAGGGGAATTTGCAACTATGAAGATTTCAACCAAAGGAAGATATGCGCTTCGTCTGATGATCGACTTGGCGCAGCATGACGCAGGCGGCTACATTCCGCTGCGCGATATCTCCAAGCGACAGCAGATCTCGGCCAAGTATCTGGAGCAGATCGTGGTGCAGCTTTCGCGTGCGGGCTTTGTTATCTCGACGCGAGGCGCACAGGGCGGCTATCAGCTGGCGCGGCATCCTTCGGAGTATACCGTGGGCGATATTCTGCGTATTACCGAAGGCTCTCTTGCGCCGGTGGCGTGTTTGGAGCACGAGCCGGTGGATTGTCCTCGTGTAGATGAATGCATTACGCTCAGCTTTTGGCGCGGATTGTATGACGCAATCAATAATTATGTTGATTCGGTCACGCTCGAGGATCTTGTTAATAACGGAACGCTTAATTTTTCCATCTAACGCAAAAAGACAGACGATTTTTCGTCTGTCTTTTTTTCGTTGAGTAATGGAGTATTGAGAATGGAGAATGAACGATGCGGTTTTATCTTCTATGTGCGTGCATGTGGTTTACAGGCGGTGCACCGAGTCGGCGCATCCTACAATATAACGTGATAATGTCGTGTAGACAGCAAAAGAAAAAGGGAACACCTCACAGGCATTCCCTTTGCATATAAACTTATGCTCGATGCAGCAGCTTTTTGACACTGAGCAGCATCTCGCGGCTGTTGAGTGCCGCAACCGCGCCGAACAGCGCAATCTGCCAGACGAGCCACAGCGGCGGCTCGAGCAGCATGAGTACGGACTGCACGGCAAGCAAAATCACGGTCAGCGTCAGGCGCGGCACCTTCCAGCGGACCGGCATGAACCGACGGCTGTCGATTGCACGGTACAGGAACAGAGCCACATAGCTGATGAGCGTTGCCAGCGCCGCACCCGTGCCGCCCATCCGCGGGATGAGCAGGGCGTTCAGACCGATGTTAATGACCGCGGAGAATGCCGTGGACAGGAAGGACGCAACCGTCTTCTTTTCCAGCAGATACACGCTTTTCTGGAAGCTGGACAGGCAGTTGAAGCCCGCGCCGATCGCCAGAATCGGGATGAACGTCCAGCCGATATAGTAGCTGGGCACGGCGAGAACCGTCATAGCCAGCTTGGCGCACATTACGCCGCCGGACGCGATGATGAACACGATGGACGAGTATGTGTTGCCGACGTTCGAGAAGAACGTGATCTGCTCCTCCTTGGTGTTGTTGTTGACCATGGATATCTGCCATGCATCAACAAAGATGGACGCAACAAGCGCGATCAGTGTCGGTACACGGTAGGCGATCGAGTAGATGGCGCTGACTGCGGTATCCTGCATGGAAGCGAGGAACACCTGATCCGAGAAGCCGATAATATACACGAGAATCGCATCCGGCACGAGCGGCAGCGAGTACGCCAGCATTCCGCGCCACAGGTGTGTGTCCAGACGCTTGAGCTTGACGTACTTCCACAAACCGGCGATAATGAACAGGCAAACAGTGGAAAGTGCGTCCGAGCAGATGATGGAGAACACATAGCCGAGGATGTTCCAACGGAACACCTTCAGGTAGAGGATGTTCAGCATGATGGTGACGAACGTACGGAAAATGCCGTCGATCGCGTACAGGCGGACGTGTCCGAGCGCGCGGATGAACTGGCTGCACACATTCTGCGTGCACGAGGTCAGAACATACAGGTAGATGATCCACTGATACTCAAGCAGTGAGCCGGTAACACCCGCCGAGGTGTTATAGTGGATGAGACTCAGCAGCGGATGAAACGGCAGTGCGATAATAAAGCCGCACAGCACGGTTACAAGCGCAATGGTAAACACACTGCGCTTGTAATACTTGCGCTCAAGTCCGTAGCGGATGACCGCCTGTCCGATGGACAGCGACACCACCGGATACAGAATACTGGTGGTCTTGATGATCAGGTCGGCGACACCCATTTCATCCTGCGTCATCATGCCGGTGTAGAAACGCAGCATGAGGATAACGAGAATCTTGGAACTGAACGTGCCTATCGCGAAGATAAAGGTATTGCCGAGAAGGCGTTTGTATTGATTCATTTTTTGCCCTTTCTCAGCCGGAGCGTGTGGCACTGGTCGGTAACGCGGTCGGTCAGCCATGCAGCGATAATGCCGCACAGCACGCCGATGACCGCTCCGGCCAGTACGTCGGTCGGGTAATGGACGCTGGCATACAGCCGCGAAAACGCAATGGCTGCCGCCAGCAGAAAGGCCAGAAAACCGGTTTTATGGTGGAAGAAGTACAGCGCCGAAGCTGCCGCAAACGAGCTGAGCGTGTGTCCGGACGGAAACGACCACGGGTCCTCCGGAACGAGCAGCGCTGTCAGGTCGGTGTGGGTGACAAATGGACGCGGCCGCATGACAAGGTTCTTGAGGAACACGTTGCCAAGCAGAAAGCCGACACCGAGCGCGATCAGCATCGCCGCGCCGGCGCGGCGTGTTCGCCGGAAGAACAGCAGCAGTACGGCAAGCGTAATCCAGACAGCACCATAGCTGCCCAGCAGGGAGAACACCTTCCAGACTGTGTCGGACAGACCACCGCGCCAGTGCTCCGAGATGTACGCGAGAACGCCGTAGTCAACTGAATGCACAATATCGAGCAGAATATCCATTTACCGGAATCGCCGCCTTTCAGGAGAGTAGAAGTTGTTTTTATAGCCGAGGGATGGTTATGAAAACAGCTTCTCGGTTATTTTTCGGAAGCAGAACGGTCTACCTTGTCCACGATGAGGGCAATCGCCTGGTCGCCGGTGACGTTGGTAGCAGTGCCGAAGCTGTCCTGCGAGAAGTGCAGGGCAATGATAAGCTGCTGCATCGGGTCGGTGAAGCCGAGCATCGAGGTGATCAGGCCCAGTGCCGACATAACACCGCCGCCCGGTACACCCGGAGCCGCAACCATGGTAACGCCCAGCATGAATACAAACGGAGCAAACATGGCAAAGGTCGGGTTCATGCCGCTTGCAAGCATGATACCCATCGAGCCGAGTACGAGGCAGATGGTATCACCGTTGAGGTTGATGGTAGCGCACAGCGGAACGACAAAGTCGGCAACGTCGCTGTTGATGTTGTTATTATATGCACAGTTCAGTGCAATCGGAATAGTCGATGCAGACGACTGGGTGCCGAGTGCGGTAAAGTACGCCGGAGCGGCGTTCTTCATGCTTTTGAAGTGGTTCTTGCGGCAGACAATGCTTGCCAGACCAAACTGAGACAAGATGTACAGCAGCTGCAGCACAATAATGATAGCATACAGGGAAGCGAACATCTTGACGGTAGCCGCCAGACGGCCCTCGGCTGCGATGTTGGCGAACAGACCTGCGATGTGGATCGGAATCAGCGGAATGATAATGCGGCTGAGTACGCCGGTAACGATCTTCTGCAGATCACGGAAAACGTTCAGCAGGGAATCACCCTTGAGGTTTGCCATGCCGATGCCGAGCACGAATGCGAACACGAGCGCCGTCATAACGCCGAATATCGGGTCAACGGTGATGGTGAACAGCGGCTCGAAGGCGTTGCTCTCGAGTACATCGCCGGTGATGGGCTGAATAAGTCCCGGCAGAACGGCCTTGCCGATGAAGAAGGTCAGCAGACCGGAGATAACGGTTGTGCCGTAGGCCAGCAGCAGGGTCAGACCGAACAGACGGTTGGCCTTCTTGCCAAGCTCTGCCATGCCGACCGTGATGAACGACAGGATGATCAGCGGGATCATGAACGACAGGAAGGTCGAGAACAGCGAGGTAAAGGTTGCCAGCAGGCGGATGATGGTAACGAAGAACGCAGTGTCCGCGATGCCGAACCACTGTCCGCACATACCGATGAGGATACCGGCGATGATGCCGATAATCAGTCGAATTAACAGTCCTAATTGTTTCACTTACATTTACTCCTCTTTTTCACAAAATATGAAGTTGCTTTTACAGCCAGAGTGCGCCGGATGGACGAGGATTTTTTCTGCAGACAAGGCGTTTTTCTGCAGTAATCCGTGGGATTACAAAGGGAAACAACGCAGTATGCGGGAAAAATACCGTTCAGGCGGTGTGCAGTGGCTGTGAAAACAACTTCTACACATACTAATAATACTATATCAGAAAATACATCTGATAGCAAGTTAAAGCGACAGATTATGACGGCATATACCGAATTTATCCGAATTTGTGGTTGCTATCATGAATACAGGGCGCTATAATATAAAGGTGTACCTGTCGAATGGCTGTCGCGAAACCGTGGTTTCGCCGACAAGCAGGAACGGACCATAGACCGTTCCAAAGTCGTCCGGAAGTTCCCATGCGGAAACTTTCTCCCTCCGGATGTCAAAATAGAGTGATATATGTTCCCTCTTTTTTGGAATTTGCACAGCAAATTCTATTTCATGCGCGCTTCGGCGTGGAAACATCAGACAAATGAAATACAGCATAAAGGGGAAAGACGATGCATTTGACGTTTTCGTTACATCAGTAAACAATTCCAAGCATAGACATAGATTAGTTAAGAGGTATACTCATGGCAGATAAAAGCGCAAATAAACCGAAGAAGGGAGCGCATTTGATCAAAAAACAGGCCCCAAAGTCGGAAAAACCGGCGCAGGCCGTCCGGACGGAAGCGAAGCAGCCGAAGAAGAAACGTCGTGTTCCCATCGGTGTAAAGATTGCCGTCGGGGTTGTCATTGCGGCGGCAGCCGGTGCATTCGGCTATGTGTACTGCTACCCGAATGTTTTTCCGGGTGTGACTGTCGGACCGATCGTGGTCGGCGGCATGAACCGCGATGATGCGGCAAACACCATCGAGGACCAGAGTGCGCCGCTGTACGAGGGCAAAAATGTCACGGTGACGATTTACGACTCCAACTATGATATTCCGGTCGATAAGGTGCTGAAAAGCGTGGACGGCATCCAGTCCGCCGAGAACGCCTATGAAATAGGCCGCACCGGCAATCCGCTCGAGCGCGTGCACGATATCATCGGCGCAATGCGCGGTCACAGAGAGGCGCAGATTGCGGCAACCGTAGACGAGGAAAGCCTGCGCGGCACGCTCAACGAAATCGCGGACACGGCGCTGACCGAGCCGGTCAATCCGACCTGGGAGCTGAAGGACAGCAATCTGATCGTGCATTCCGGCAAGCCGGGCGTCAAGTTTGACACGGATGCGGTAGAGCAGGCGCTGACCGATCAGATCCGCCTGATGGACTTTGAGCCGTATGAGGTCTCGACCGATGTGACAGCCGCTCCGGCGATTGACGTTGACAAGATCGCAGCCGACATTATCGGTGACCCGGTCAATGCCACCGTCAGCAAGAAGGACGGCAAGACCATCATTGCCGGCAAGGCAGGCGTATCGTTCGACACTGACAAAGCCAGGGAGATCATCGGCGACGGCTCGCAGGAGACCTACACCATTCCGGTGACGATCACCCAGCCGTCCATCACGGCAGAGACGCTCAAGGCGAAGCTGTTCCACGATACGCTCGCGCGCACGGCGACCAATCTCGACGAGGGCAACGCACCGCGTACGAACAACATCCGTCTGGCGGCTAAAGCCATCAACGGCACCATCCTCAATCCGGGCGACGAGTTTTCCTATAATGGCACGGTTGGCGAGCGTACAGCCGCACGCGGTTATCAGGAGGCGCACGCCTACTCGGGCGGCAAGATTATTGACGAGTTCGGCGGCGGTGTCTGCCAGCCGTCCTCGACGCTGTACATGGCCGTGCTGCGTGCCGATTTGAAGGTGACCGAACGACATAATCATTCTTTTACCGTGTCCTACACACCGCTCGGCGAGGACGCAACCGTGGATTACGGCAATCTGGATTTCCGGTTCGTCAACAATACGGCGTATCCGGTCAAGATTCTTGCCGAGCAGACCGACGGTCAGATGATCATGACCATTGTCGGCACCAAAACGAGCGACAAGACGGTCACGACCCGCACAGAGGTGCTCGAGACCTACAAGCCGGAGACCGTTACAAAGACGGACAGCTCGATGGAGGCAGGCGACAGCCGTGTGGAGACCTCGGGCATCACGGGCTACTCGACCAAGACCTACAAGCAGATTACCGAAAACGGCAAGACGACCGAGGTGCTGGCCAACAGCTCCACCTATTCCAAGCGGGATGAGGTCGTTTACGTCGGTGAATGATAAAGAAAACGGAGAATTTTATGAATAATTTTACAGCTGAGACCCGCAGACAGCTTAAGCGGGAGCAGAAGGCGCGTGTAATGGAAAACCTTGGCCGGTGTATCGGCATCCAGCTGATGTACCTCGTGCCGTATGTGCTGCTGATGGTGATCCTGTACGTTTCCGTGTTCGGCAGAGCGTTCGCGCTCATCGCAGGCGGTGTTTCTGCGAATGATTACCAGTTGATGGCGGCACTCTCGCGCGGACTGAATACGGTATGGTTGTGCATTGCGCTTATGCTGGCGATTACGGGCCCCCTGCAGTTCGGCCTCATGCACTTTTACATCGGCCTCGCACACGGCGAGGATGTAACGGTGGGTACACTCATGTATCCGTTTACCTCGCTGAAAAGTGTCTGGGCGGGCATCCGCATGGTGTTTACGCTGTGGCTGCGCGGCATTATCTGGTCAATCGTGCCGACCGTCATCTATTCGACAATCGTGTTTGCGGCTGCTATGGCTGTCTCGGATATGGCACAGTATCAAGTGATTGCGGGAGCGCTGCAGGTTGTGTACCTGCTGGTGATGATTCCGATTCGCGTTAAGCTGCAGACTTATAACGCAGGCTGGCTCCTGCTCGCGCAGGATGAGAACCGCAGTGCATGGGCAGCTACGCGCGAGGCTTCATGGGCGTTTCGCGGAAATCTGATGAAGCTGTTTGTGTTCGACCTCAGCTTGATCGGCTGGTATGTACTGATCGCCGTTGTTCTGTGGGGATGTATCCTGCTCGGTACGGTCGGCCTGACTGCGATGAGCACCGGCATGGCGATTGCGGTGTTCGCGGCAGCTCTGGTGGCGGCGCTATGCCTGACTGCCGTACTGAACGGTTTTCTCTCGGCGTATATGGAAAGCTCGTTCGTGCGTATGTATGAGCATCTGACCGAACCGTCGGTGGAGTTTTATTCGGAAGGGTAAGCATCCTGCCGGGCAACCTGCATTCGTGGAGGTTATGCGGTGATAGCATCAGGCAAACGACAGGATATCATTTATGAACGTGTGAAAAGCCTCGGAGATGTATGCTCCGAGGCTTCAGTCTGTCAAAAAAGTATTATTTTAATTTTTACGCTTCGTGCGGCAGCACGCATAAAATAGAATTTGCGAAGCAAATT
>OGYU01002134.1_pt1 | contig 13093 bp, 9 predicted proteins | sample 1576581 | NCBI WGS metagenome assembly OGYU01 (sample SAMEA3541547, study PRJEB24748) | human gut metagenome | biome: human gut; feature: human-associated habitat; material: faeces | place: China | collected 2012 | reverse complement strand
AATTCTGTCTCTCGTTCGCAAATATACAATTATTCAGATAAATATGCAAACTTACCTCACTCAGCACCTTGCGGAAGTTTTCCCCTGTATGTACGGCTTATTACGCGTTCAAAGCTATGAATAATCTCCTGCCCCATGTTTACACGTGTGCTGTCCACTTTCCGGATTTCCACAGGCGTAACTGCATCTTTATACTTCGCCTTGCCGATACGGATTTTCATCTTGTCCAGGTTTCCGGTAATATTCACTCCCGCCTTGAACGGCAGCGGCGATTTCAGCACAGAGATGTGATAGTTAAAGTTCATATCCAGACCCTGAGTTCCTCCCACAGCCGCCTTGTAGCGGTCTATCTGAAGTAAGAACGGATATACCGTCACATTGCCGTCCTGCACGGTCAGGTTGACCGAAATACTGTCGAACACATTCCGTTTCTTGTTCTTGAACATCAGTGTCTTGGATATTTCCGCAAAGGTTTCTCCATCCATCAGTACCAGACTGTCGCCTTTAATGTGCATGGCCGCTTTCAGACTTGGTATCTTCACGTTCAGGTTGGAATCAAGCACAGCCTCGGCCGTAGCATCAAAATCGACCATTCCCTTGAAGGAACGGAGCATCGGCACAATCGTATCAAGTGAAGGTATGAAATCGACCAACTTGCCGATATTTACCTTGCGCAAACGGAAATCAAAACCGGCATAGCCTCTTGTTTTCCTTCGGGCACGATATACCAACGTGGTTTCCAGGTCTGCTTCCAGTCCGCGCATGGTCAGCTTTTTCAGATAAACCGCCTGATTGCGAATGTCTACCGCTCCTTGCACATTTTCAAACACCATATTTCCGTAAGTCACCTTTTTCAGGTTGGTCTTCAACTCGAAATCAATGTTCTTCGGAATGACAAACAACTGCATCGGTTCTGCCGACGATACCGTGTCGGTCTCTGCCTGAAGCGTATCCTGCGGGAAGTTCAGTGCATTAATCAACTGGTTGCAATCGAGGTTGCGGGAAGCGATTTCCAGGTTGGCCTTCAGCATTTTTCCTTTCTTCATTGCCGCATACAGACCGTAAACCGATCCACTTGCCGTCAAGTTGGAACGTCCGATGCGCATGCTGGCATTTTTCAAAGTGATGACTCTATCGCCTACCGTTACGGCTGTTTTGCGCATTCTCACCGGCAAAGCCAGTTCAGGGGTTCTTAAAGTTAGTCGGTTGAATCCGACAATTCCTTTGGGAAGCCATACTGAATCGCGTACCTTTTCAGCCGTCAAATTAAAGCCTCCCTTGTCCATACCCATTTTCATATCGCCCATACGGCAGAAGAGTGTATCGGTCTCCAAAGCCACCTTTATATTCGGCATGGCCGGATTCAGTTTGCCCGGCTGCAAGTGCAAGGAAGCCTTTGCCTTTTTACTGAACACCTTCAACGAATCGCCCATCTCTCCTTTCAGGCGACTCATCTGCAATTTACATTCCACGTCAATCAGACGGGTCGTATCCTGCGGATTCGTAGACCGGACGGTGGCATTCAATTCATCCAGATTGGCAGAAATAGCCGCAGTACGCAAGGAAGCCTTGCGAATGTTCATTTGTGCGGCAAGATTGTCTTCGCCAATAAAACGGAGAGCGGCCTGGCTGGTAAATTCAAAATTCTTCTTGGTATCGCGCAAGAACATGTCCTGCATATCCAGCTTTCCTTTCAAACGAACACGCCCCCAGTCCTGCTTCTGAATAGTCGACAAGCGACAATGCAAGCGGAAGTCGGCTCCCACCCGACCACCTATCGACACTCCTTCCTGCAAGGGGAAAGTCTTGGCCAGTGCCGTAAGGTCTATTTCCGAACGGGTATGAAAAGTGATGTCAGGGTCGCCCAACAAATCTTCCACTTTTCCGTCAGCTAATATATCGGTGTGAGCTCCCTTGAAACGGAATATTTTCAAATCAGCATACGAGGGCTTGTGGCGCATGAAATCAACGTACCCACTAAATTCAGCCGTCAGGTCGTCAATACCATAAGGTAAATCGGCATACTTCGCCGAAGCCTGATTAATGCTCACGTGAAGTGTAGCTTCCGGCATCTGCTGTTTGCCATAAAGCCCCTTCAAGGTTCCTTCTAACGTAACCTCTCCTTTGGCGGTAAGCTCCTGACGCTTCAGCACACTCTCCGGAATCATATTAAACACGGTTTCCAGCGACGGGGCATGCAACTTATAGGTCAAATCTACCGAAGCCGGTCCGCCAATCGTATCCCGCCCAAGGGTACCCGACAAGTCGAGGGCTATTCCATTTAATGTCAGTCCCGTATCCTTCAGCGTAAGTCGTCGGGAAACACGATCCAGTTGCATATCCGCATTCAGTCCTACAGCCAGGTGATTCACCAATAGCTGTCCGTCCTGCCAGAAGAGCAGATTCTCGTTGTCATACTCCAGTGCCAGCATGGAATAATCTTTCTTCAAAGAAGCTTTCAGATTCATGTTCAGGTTCTGCACGCGGGCGTATACCCTTGTATCCCTGTCGTCGAACGTCACGTTCGTACGCTTCAAGGCCACACGGTTTATGTCTATTTCCTGAATCTGAGGCTTCTGCGATGTGGTATCCTCTTCTACTGTCTCTTCCGTACTCTTCACGATGTCCCAGTTGCTTTTTCCTTCCTTATTCTTGAAAGCATATACCGACGCATCCTCCAGTCCCAGATAGCGCAGGCTGATTTTATCATGCAGCAGATAATCCACCGGATTCACCACTACCACACATTTCTTGAAAGAAACCAGAGAATCGGTCTTCTGCCACAACGTGTCATTAATGGCTTTGGACACCAATACTCCATCCGTCACCTTCAGTCCGAAGCGCGGAAAGGTGGAAAAGAAAGTCAGCTCCACACTTTTCATCTGCAAACGGGCATTCAATGACTGATTAGCCACATTCAACACCACCGGTGTCAACTTTTCCGGTGTAAAAATAAAATTCACCACGATGGTTACGGCCAACAAGAATATAGTCAGTAACGCTCCTAACGAAATGGCCGTCAGCCGAATTGTTTTACGTAATTTCTTGTTCATCTTTTTTCTTTCATAAACAAACTCATCCGTTGTTTGTTCTACGAGCCTCAATATTGAGGCAATAGGTACAGACAAACTCAGGATGTATCAGATAATGAATCAGAAAGCGGGCTTTGTCTGCTTTCCGGTACGATTCACCCGTAAACGTTCCGGAGGAAGACAATTTGAAAGGACACACTTTCAAGTGTTGCAGGAAATCCACTTCTGCCATATCGAGCACTTTGTACATGGTTTCCTTGGCCGACCAATGCAAGAGCAGCTGATACAATTCTTCATGCGATTCCATACGTGCCCTTTCCGGCATCTCGTCTTCCCTCACAAACCGAGACTCTACCTTTCGTACCCGCTCGCCATAAGCCTCAATATCAATGCCGGGCTGAGTAGACTCATGCAGCCCAACTGCCACATATCCCTTCGTATGAGAAATGGATACATGATACTCCCCTCCTGTCAGAAACGGCTTTCCGGAAGGTTCATGTCCTATCCGCACTTCTTTCCCCAACATCGTTTTCAGCAGCACACGGACTGCCAGGTATTCCATTTTCCGGGAAGGAGCTTTCAGACGTTCAAGTTCTTGCCGCACCACGTCGTCCGACAGACAGGCATAAAGTTCCTCCAACGTTTCCGTCACCTGCCAGATTCCCCATCGGCCATTTTCCTCCGTCCAAGTCTTCAGCAGTGGCATAGTTATTTCTCCTTCACCTCATCTTCTTCCTGAGCCACAGGCAAGATGGTCACTTTCACCTTCTGGATACGACGCGAAGTCATCTCCAGAATCTCAAAGCGGTAATTCTGGTAATTGATAATCTCATGCAATGCGGGGAACTCTCCCTTCAGTTCCAGCAGAAGGCCGGCCAGTGAATCCGCATCTCCAGAGGCATCTTCAAATACCTCCTCACTATCCTTGATAATCTTATAAAAGTCCGACAGCAGAGTCTTTCCTTCGAACACATACACGTTTTCCGTCAGTTTCACGTACGTGCGTTCTTCCTCATCGTATTCATCATTGATTTCTCCGACAATCTCCTCGATGATGTCCTCCATCGTCACGATGCCCGACGTACCTCCAAACTCATCCACCACTACGGCGATGTGAATCTTGTTCGTCTGAAAATCACGCAGCAAATCGCCAATCATCTTATTTTCCGGCACAAACAAGGCAGGGCGAATCAGGTTCTGCCATTTGAAGTCCTCACCCTTATCCAGATAAGGAAGCAGGTCCTTGATGTACAATATTCCTTTGATATGGTCACGCGTTTCTTCATACACCGGAATGCGTGAATATCCGTTTTCATTGATACACTTCAATACCTCTGAAAAGGTAGAATGTATTTCCAAATCCACAATATCCAGACGGGAAGTCATTACTTCCTTCGCCGTTTCTTCTCCAAAACGGATGATTCCCTCCAGCATATTGTTTTCTTCCGGTGTTTCCTGAATATCCGTCAATTCCAGCGCCTGAGAAAGTTCATTGACCGACAGGTTCCGGACTTTCCGCTTCTGTGAAAATCGGTTGATGAAAAAAGAAGACCGGACCAGCAACGAGGATATGGGCCAGAATACGGTACGCAAAACCGTTACTACGGGAGCCGCCTTACGGGCAAAGGGTAAAGTGTGCTGTGCCGAATAAATTTTCGGCATAATTTCTCCGAACAGCAACAGCAGGAAGGTCAATACGACCGTTACAATCAAAAACTCCAGAATTTTTGCCTCTCCAAAATCAATCACACTGGCAAACACATAGTTCAACAGCATGATAATCGTCACATTGACAAAGTTATTCGAAATCAGAATAGTGGCCAGCAGACGCTCTGAATCATCAAGCAAGGCCTTGATTTTAGAGTCAGAAGGATGATTCTCCTCCTCTATATCGTTCAAGTCAGAAGGAGATAACGAAAAGAAAGCTATTTCAGAAGCAGAAACAAAGCCCGAAGTATATAATAACGCAAGGGCAAGCAGCAAAGCAAAAGCAGCCCCTAACGAAAGGGGCATTACGGTAATTCCGTCACAAAGCTCCGTCCAGCGGAGCAAACACGAGTCAGGGTCCATTCTATCTACCTGTAGTTAAACATCTATTTAAGACCGCCTGAGATTAAAACGGCAAATCGTCCGAAGGATTGTTCTCAGGCTGAGCAGCAGCGGCAACCGGCGAAGCGGCCTGTGGTTGTACAGGGGCAGCAGGCTGTGCAGCACGCGGAGTCAGCATTTCCATATTGTCACCAAAAATTTCCGTTACATAACGTTTCACTCCATTCTGGTCGTCGTATGAACGAGTACGGATTTTTCCTTCAATATACAGCTTATCGCCTTTGTGCACATACTTTTCGGCTGTTTCAGCCAGTCCGCGCCACAACACGATGTTATGCCATTCCGTACGTTCAGGCACCTGTGTGCCATTGGCCAGCGTATAAGCACGGTCTGTAGTAGCCAGCGGGAAAGTAGCCACAGCTACTCCACTGTCCAAATATCTTACTTCAGGGTCTTTCCCTACATTTCCAATCAATTGTACTTTATTCAATGACATGATTTTATTTTTTATAATTTGGTTTCAAAAGTAACGAAAAAAAACGAGATATCAAGCGCGACACGGGGAATTTATGCAAATCGTCAATCAGAACGCGCTGAAATCCAGAAAGAACGGCATCTTCCTCTTCCAGTTCTACTTCGTAACATCGGGCATGGATTACCCGGTGTGACAACACGTGTTTCACCTCAGGCGATACCACGCGGAACATACGTATGGAGCGGTTACCTACCAGTTCCCGGAATGCAGGAAGAGAGAAAATCTCTTCTTCCCCCACTTCCTGTTCCGTTTCAATCAGCGGAAACTCATACAGATTCTGCCAGATGTCTCCGGCTTCACGCCTTTTTATAAATGTATGCACGCCTGCACGCACGTAAATATAAGAAAAATAACGATCTAACACCTTCGTTTTACGTGATTTCCAGGGAAGTTTGTCCACTAAATTCTTTTGCAGGGCCACACAACTGTCTGAAAGCGGACAAAACAGACAGGAAGGCGATGACGGCACACATTGCAAGGCCCCGAAATCCATGATGGCCTGATTATACAATGCCGGACGCGACTTGTCCATCATTTCATCGGCCAGCGAAGCATACAGTTTTTTTCCAGCTCCGGTATCAATGGGTTCTTCCACGCCCAGCCATCGGGACAATACGCGATACACATTCCCGTCGACCACCGCATACGACATGTCGTAAGCAAAGGAACAAATGGCTGCGGCCGTATAGTCTCCCACCCCTTTCAATGCCCTTACATCTTCATAACGCACGGGGAAAGCTCCTTTTTCGGCAATCGTACGCGCAGCTGCGTGCAAGTTACGGGCACGCGAATAATAGCCCAGCCCCTGCCAGCACTTCATCACTTCGTCTTCCGAAGCCTTTGCCAGTATTTCTACATCCGGAAAATGCTCCATGAAACGGCAGTAATAATCATACCCCTGCACCACACGGGTCTGCTGAAGAATGATTTCCGAAATCCATATCTTATAAGGGTCTTTGGTGTCACGCCAAGGCAGGTCACGCTTGTTCTCCTTGTACCAGTCAATTATTGTAGTCGCAAACAAATTCATCCAATCTATAATTTGGCTGCAAAAATAATACATTTGCCCGACATATACAGAAAAACCACGTCATACAGCTGTATAAAAGACTCGTAACTCTCAAAAAAGCACGAGTTTTCTAAAAAAATATTCCCGAGAAATTTTCGAAAGATACAGAAAAGCTATATATTTGCAGTCCAAAAATTTAAGATAACGTATAACAATAATTATTAGCGCAATGACTAAAGCAGATATTGTAAACGAAATTGCCAAGAACACAGGTATTGACAAGGCAACAGTATTAGCAACCCTTGAGGCGTTCATGGGATCAGTAAAAGAATCTTTGTCGAAAGATGAGAATGTCTACCTCCGTGGTTTCGGTAGTTTCATTGTAAAGAAAAGAGCGCAGAAAACTGCTCGTAATATTTCTAAGAATACTACCATTATTATTCCGGAACACAATATTCCGGCATTTAAACCAGCAAAAACATTTACTCTATCAGTAAAAAAATAATTAACATTTAGTATTAACCCATAAAATTTTGAAGCTATGCCAAGCGGAAAGAAAAGAAAAAGACATAAAATGTCTACACACAAACGTAAAAAAAGACTAAGAAAGAACAGACATAAAAGCAAAAAATAATTGTTAGTCTGTCCGACTTCAATAAAGAACAAACTTGCAAAGCTCAACAAAAGCCTTTCAGGTTTGTTCTTTGTGTAATTAGCAACCTAGTAAAAACAAAAAACCAAGTAACAAAGTGACAAGCGAATTAGTAGTAGACGTACAGCCCAAGGAAATTTCTATCGCCCTCATGGAGGACAAGAACCTGGTAGAGTTCCAGAAAGAGGAACGAAACCTCTCCTTTTCCGTAGGCAACATGTACGTAGGTAAAGTCCGGAAACTCATGCCCGGCCTCAACGCCTGCTTTGTAGACGTAGGCTTTGAGAAAGACGCTTTTCTTCACTACCTGGACTTGGGACCACAATTTCATTCTTACCAGAAGTACCTCAAGCAAGTAATCAGCGACCGGAAAAAGCTCTATCCCATGTCGAAAGCTTCCATGCTGCCCGACATTGAAAAGGATGGAACCATTTCCAGCGTGCTCCAGCAAGGACAGGAAGTCATCGTACAGATTGTCAAGGAACCGATTTCCACCAAGGGGCCGCGACTGACCTGCGAATTGTCGTTCGCCGGACGCTATCTGGTGCTGATACCTTTCAACGACAAAGTATCCGTTTCACAAAAAATAAAATCCAGCGAGGAAAGAGCACGCCTCAAACAACTGCTGCAGAGCATCAAGCCTAAGAACTTCGGAGTCATTGTACGTACCGTAGCCGAAGGAAAGCGCGTGGCAGAACTGGATGCGGAACTGAAAGTCCTGCTGAAACATTGGGAAGAAACCATCACGAAAGTACAGAAGGCCACCAAACTGCCCTCACTGGTTTATGAGGAAACAAGCCGTACCGTAGCCATGCTGCGCGACTTGTTCAACCCGTCGTACGAAAACATCTATGTGAACGACGAAACCGTTTTCAACGAAGTAAAAGATTATGTAGCACTCATTGCTCCCGAGCGTACGGGCATCGTGAAGCGCTATACCGGCCAGCTCCCTATTTTCGATAACTTCGGCATCACCAAGCAAATCAAATCCTCTTTCGGGAAAACCGTTTCCTACAAGAGCGGAGCTTACCTGATTATCGAACATACGGAAGCACTCCATGTGGTGGACGTAAACAGCGGAAACCGTTCCAAATCAACTAACGGACAAGAAGCGAATGCACTCGACGTAAATTTGGGCGCAGCCGATGAGTTGGCACGCCAGCTTCGTCTAAGGGATATGGGAGGTATCATTGTGGTAGACTTCATCGATATGAACCTGGCTGAAAACCGGCAGAAACTTTACGAACGCATGTGCCAGAACATGCAGAAAGACCGGGCCAAGCACAACATCCTTCCTCTGAGCAAATTCGGACTTATGCAAATCACGCGCCAGCGTGTGCGTCCGGCCATGGATGTCACTACTGATGAGGACTGCCCAGTATGTTTCGGAAAAGGAAAAATCAAACCTTCCATCCTGTTTACCGATACATTGGAAAGTAAGATTGACTATATGGTCAACAAGCTGAAAGTGAAGAAATTCACACTACACATTCATCCTTATGTCGCTGCCTACGTAAATCAGGGACTCATGTCCATGAAGCGCAAATGGCAGATGAAATATGGATTTGGCATCAAAATCGTTCCGAACCAGAACCTGGCGTTCCTGCAATATAAATTCTTTGACGTGAACAACCAGGAAATGGACATGAAGGAAGAATTCGAAATTAAATAATCTGAAGGCCGTCTCCCACCGCAAAACAAGGGAGACGGCCTTTTTTGTCTCCAAAGGCAAAGCTCCTTCCCCCTCTCTTTCCTGATTGAAAAACGTACAAGAAATAAACGAGCAACTGTGCCACATGATTTAGGTTTCTCTCTGCAAAAACCTACGTTTTCCACAAGAGAAACATAAGGTTCCGCACCGGGAAACATAGGTTTCGCGGCAGGGAAACATAATTACAGCAAAGGCTTTCGGAACACTCCGTACTGATGTTTTCTCTTATTTCACCCCAGCACGTTACACACCGGAATTCTGTTTTTATCCTTTATGCCCTTGTCGATTTCCTCCTTTTTTTATTACCTTTGCAACAGGTATCATTTTAATACGAAAACATGAAAATAAGTAGCATTTTATTTATTCTTGGGGTTACATTCTCTCAGTTTTCACTGGCACAACAGACTTTGCCGCGCGATCCGGACTGCTGTACCAGTATCATGGTGGGGAAACTGGCCTCAACCGACGGCTCTGTCATGACGAGCCACACCTGCGACAGCTGGTACCGTACGTGGGTAAACGTAGTACCGGCAGCAGATTTTGCCAACGACACAGTGATGAACATTTACGACGGACGCATGCACACGGAATCGGTCAACGACCAGACGAAACTGACCGTGAAAGGACAGATTCCGCAAGCCAAACATACCTACGCTTTTCTGGATACGGCTTATCCGTGCCTGAACGAGAAGCAACTGGCCATGGGAGAAACGACCATCAGCGGACGGGATACTCTGCGGAACCCTAAAGGAATGTTCATGATTGAAGAACTGGCCCGCGTGGCATTGCAACGCTGCACCACGGCCCGCGATGCCATTCAGCTCATGGGTAAGCTGGTGAAGGAATACGGTTATGGCGATTCGGGCGAATGTCTGACCATTGCCGACCCGAAGGAAGTATGGCACTTTGAAATCTTCGGTGAAGGCCCCGACCAGATTGGCGGTGTATGGGCTGCCGTACGTATCCCCGATGATGAAGTGGGCGTATCGGCCAATATCTCACGTATCAGCACGCTCAACTTGAAGGATACACGTAACTATATGGCCTCTGAAAACGTGTTCAGCGTGGCCAAGAAACTCAAGCTGTGGGATGGCAAGGAACCGTTCAAGTTCTGGAAAGCCTACGGAGGTCCGAACTATTTCGGCAAGATGCAGGCATTCAGCATCCGCGAGTTCTTCATTCTGAGCACACTGGCTCCGTCGCTCAAGCTTAGCATGGACGATGAGGAACTGCCGCTGAGTGTAAAACCGGAAAAGAAAATCAGCAATGCCGACGTGATGGCTTACCTGCGCCAGACGTATGAAGGTACGGAATGGAGCGTAACGAAAAACCTGAAAGTGGCTGTCAAGGACAGAAAAACTGGAAAGACCGATACCATTACCAGCCCGCGTGCCAACCCGTGGATGCGTACCGACGAGGTACAGCTGTTCAATGCACTGCAAAAGGGTGCCGTGACAGCCAACCGCAACGTAGCCGTGCCGCAATGTGCGTACTCTACCGTCATCCAGTTGCGCGACTGGCTTCCGGATGCCGTGGGAGGTGTCTGTTGGTTTGGCATGGACAACCCCGGACAGAGTCCGCGCGTGCCCATCTTCTGCGGTACGACCGACCTGCCGGAAATGTTCAAGATTTGCGGCAACCACCGCTACCGCCTGGATGCTGCCTTGTGGCACTATCGCCAGGCCAACAAGCTGGCTACCGTGAGATGGGGAAATGCCCGTAAGATTTTGGAAAAGAACCTGCTCCATTTTGAAAGAAAAGGACTGGAAGAACTGCCGATGGTGGAACAACGCTATGCCGAGCTGGTCAAGAGTCAGGGAGAAGAAGCAGCCAAGGCTTATCTGACCGACTATACCAAAGACTTTATCGGAGCTACCCTTCTGCGCTGGGACGAAATGACCGCCAAATACTGGAATGACTACCGCTTCGGATTCTGATTCCTCATTTATACACACATAAAAGACACATAGAAAAAATATGAAAACAGTTACATTTATCTCTGCATTACTTCTTGCTTCGACCACCGTTCAGGCACAGCCCAAGGCCGAAGGCTACCAGTTTACTACCGTAGTCAACCAGAAAGTGACTCCGGTCAAGAACCAGGCTGCTACCGGTACCTGCTGGTGCTTTGCCACTACCTCTTTCATCGAAGCCGAACTCCTGCGTCAGGGAAAAGGTGAATTCGACCTCTCGGAAATGTACATTGTCCGCCAGAAATATATGAACCAGTTGAACGACAACTACCTGCGCCACGGGAATGGTAACATCGGTCAGGGAAGTATCTCACCCAGCTGGTTTACGGCTTTCACTCAGGTAGGCATCGTGCCGGAAGAAGTATACAGCGGCATCAACTACAATTCTCCTACACACAACCACAAGGAGCTGGCCTCTTATATGGAAGCCATTGCCGGAAAAGCCGTACAGATGCGCCAGCGCAGTCCGGAATACGACAAGCTTATCAAGAGCCTGTTCGACATCTACATGGGCGAACTGCCTGAAAAGTTTACCTACAAAGGCAAGGAATACACCCCGCAGTCCTTCGCACAGAGCCTGGACATCCATCCCGAAGACTACGTCATGCTGACCAGCTTTACTCACAAGCCCTACTATCAGGCATTTGAAGTAGAGATTCCCGACAACTGGGAACATGCCAAGATGTACAACCTTCCGCTGGACGAAATGATGGAAGCTACAGACTATGCACTGAAAAACGGCTATACCGTATGCTGGGACGGAGACGTCAGCGAAAAAGGTTTCTCTTTCAAGCACGGAGTAGCCATCAATCCGGAAACCGGAAAGACAGAAGACCTGAAGGATACTGACTTTGCCCGCTGGCAAGGTATGGATGCACAGGAAAGACTCAACGAAGCCTTCAAGTTTGAATATCCTTGTCCGGAAGTCAAGGTAACTCCCGAAATCCGCCAGAAAGGATACGAATCTTTTGTGACAACCGATGACCACCTGATGCACCTCACCGGCATTGCCAAGGACCAGAACGGCACGAAGTACTACATCACCAAGAACTCTTGGGGAACCGACCGCAATGACTTCGGCGGTTACCTGAATATGTCGGAAAGCTATGTACGTGCCAAGACTATCTACGTGCTTGTACACAAGGATGCCCTGAGCAAGGACATGAAGAAAAAGCTCGGACTGACCGACTAAAAAACCTGCCTGAAAAACAACCAGGTTACCAAAATGGATGCTTATCTTTGCTGCTGTCAACAGATAAGCATCCATTTTTTATGAAAACTGAAGACTATACTCCCATTTTAGAGTCGGCTGGCATTCGTCCCACCTCTACCCGACTACTCATCTATGAAGCCATTGCCCGTAGCCGGGATTGCATACGCTCCCAACCACAGCGACTATGCCTTCTCGCTGTATACTGACCGCGATACACACCGCTTTTTCACTACCGGCTGGTTCTTCACCATGGGCGGCAGCCTGTTTGAGATTTCGGATTTTGTCGCGGCCTTTACGGTGGACGACCGTCCCGAGACCGCGTATATTTCGATGAACGCGGAGAAAATTGACCGCGCGGTCATTGACAGCGGAACCGAAACGCACACCATCGAGCTCGACAGCACGCAGCCGTTCGCGCTCGTCCTGCCGCGGAACAGCGGCAGTGTGACGTTTTACGGCGCTGACGGTCAGCCGGCCGAAGTCCGAATTGTCCGATGAGCCTCAGGACAGGGGGCAACTCACATCTGCTTTGGAATGCAGCGTTTTACCTATTGAAAGGAGTATGTCCTATGAGATTTCTTATGGTTTTCGCCGTGACGCTTGCCGCGTGCTTCGGCGCGTCGTTATGCGGCGGATGGGTGGTGTTTGAGCTTACCGCAAAACTCTGGCCTGTCATTGTGTTCTTCTCGCTCGTCATCTCCGTCCCTGTCACGCTTCTGCTCCGCCAGTCAGAGCGCATCGACCTGCTCGAAGAGCGTATCGAGGTGCTCGAGGCGGAACGCCGCAGTTCGGACACGCCTGCGGAGAAGCTGTGAATTCTTCACAATATCTTCAAATTCTTCCTCTTGATTTTTCGGCGTTTCGCGCATATAATAAAGTTAAATCGGCTTCTCGGTCCCCGGCACCCACAATTTCCCCA
>OGYU01002121.1_pt1 | contig 13135 bp, 13 predicted proteins | sample 1576581 | NCBI WGS metagenome assembly OGYU01 (sample SAMEA3541547, study PRJEB24748) | human gut metagenome | biome: human gut; feature: human-associated habitat; material: faeces | place: China | collected 2012 | reverse complement strand
CGGCACTAATGTTAGATCAGAACCCTTGTCCTTTGTGAAAAGTGCAGGGGGAGCTTCGGGAACGAGAGCGCTTGTTCCCGGAGCTTTAATCGAAAACGATATGGCAAAAACCGTATGTCTGCATGACTATCAGAAAGACATCATGCGCCGTCTCTCGGAGGAGTGGCTAACGCATCGCAGCGTGATGGTGCAGATGCCCACAGGTACCGGCAAGACCCATGTATTGGCGGCGGTGGTAAGCAGTTTCCTCACTGATGGAAAGAGGACGGTCTGGATCGTCGCACACCGCAGGGAGCTTGTGGCGCAGATTGAAGAGACCGTTGCAAAATACGGGACAAGTCTGACTGACGGGTGCATCAGGGTGATGTCCATACAATGGCTCACACGGCATTACGATGATGTGGTGGAAAAACCGGAACTGGTCATCATCGACGAGGCGCACCATGCGCAGGCAAGGACTTATCGGATACTATGGAGCAGGTGTCCGGAAGCAAAATTTCTCGGACTTACCGCCACTCCCTGTCGGATGGGACGTTCTGGATTCACAGACCTTTTCGACTCGCTGGTATGCTCGTGGAGTGTGGCGGAGTTTATAAGGAAAGGATGGCTGTCGTCATTTGATTATGTCTCGATACGTGCAAATAGCAGGGAGCAACGGTTAATAGACTCGCTGGAAAAACGCGGTGCCGACGGTGATTATCAGATAAGGGAGATGAATGATGTACTGAATCGCCACACAAGCATCGAACGGTTATACCGGAGCGTTCTGGAGTATGCGGACGGGAAGAAGGGGATCGTCTATGCCGTCAGTATCGACCATGCGCGGAACATCGCGGCGTATTACAGTGGAAAAGGACTGGACGCCGCAGCCATAGACAGTCACACACCGGCTGCTGAACGCGGACGGATGGTGGAGGATTTCAAGACAGGCAGAATAAGGGTACTGGTAAATGTGGACGTTTTCAGCGAGGGATTTGACTGCCCCGATGTGGAGTTCGTGCAGATGGCGCGCCCGACACTCTCGCTGGCCAAATATCTGCAACAGGCCGGGCGCGGACTGAGAAAATCAACCGGTAAGGAAACATGTGTGCTGATAGACAACGTGGGGCTTTACCGTGTGTTCGGTCTGCCCACCATGGCATGGGACTGGGAAGCGATGTTCCGTGGGGATATGGCTGGAAGGGGAATACGGACCGTCCGGCATGGAAACGGAACAAGTCCGGAAACTGTCACCGCGGAAGATTCATGTCAGGACTTCGGTATGGAAATGATCGTTTCCCATGACAGGCTGCTTTCCGCTATAGCTTTGCAAAAAACTCCTAATCCCTGCAAGAGGCCGGAACTTAGAGCATGGCACGACAAGAACAGCGGGTTATGGGGGCTGTGCCGGGGAAGAAATAAGATTACGGCCCCGGTATTCGTCACAGTCTTCGATATCCGGCATGACATGGCAGCGGTGAGGCTCTCGGACAAGAACTGCGGACTGGTAAACGCCTGTGGTGAGATTATAAGGAAGGAAGGGTATTGCCAGTCCATGAAATTCATGAGAAACAATTTCCTGACCGTGCAGAAACCGAACGGCAGATCTGATTATATAGATCTTTACAACCTGCGGTCATACAGGGAAAAACCCGAGGTGAAGCGTTTCGGGGATGTGGAGATGTTGAAAGTCGGTCGCATGTATTATAGCCGTACAAAAAATCTGTATGCAAGCAAACTGAACCTGAGCGGCGGCTATATTTATGACCACAAGTTCTATGTGGCGATTTTTGATTATAATGCTTCCGTCCAATGCTATATTGACGATCCGCATATGGCTGGTTTTCCATGGGGATATGCCTGTCTCCTCGGTGGTGATCATGACAGTTACTATTGGATATGCCGATGGTTGGCGGATGGAAGCATCATCGTGACGGACATCGGAGGGAAATACTATCATGTGACAGACTGTGGGGAAAAAAAATACATCGGATGTCACTTCCCGGCAGAGGAGGGAGAGAAATGTTTGGCCGCGATGGAGCGACTGGCAAAGCATGCGAGGGAGATACGGAATATGGCGGAATCCGAGAAAATGAAAAAGAGGCGGCTGCTTCTGGAAAAGTCAGGCGAGGCTGTTCCGTTCCGTTCAGGGATGAAATGGGGGCTGAAAGTCGGTGAGCGTATCACCATTCCTCCGATATACCGCAATGTCAGGCCTCCCATAGGCAGGTATTGCGCCGTAGAGAAGAATTACAGCCAGTGGGGTGTCATTGCCATTGACGGCACAATGATGATTGAACCGCAATACTCTGATATAGAAATCAGCATGAAAGGCGATGTCACAGGAACAAAGGTATCCGGAAACAAGGTAGTAGTGAAACTGCCATAAAGGGTGATCTACCAGTCCTGTTTGTAAATTTGTGACTTTGAATAGTCCCTTCGCTGTAAACGCCTGGTTTCACACAACGAATTAAAAATTGTAGTGAATCATAACCAGTAAAAAAGGTCATATGCTTAATAACATACCCCTGTCCCACACCACGGACTATTGTTTAGAGAGACGGAATAAAACTTATGGAAAGGACATCGGGATGTTTGAGCGGGGTGGCAATGCCGGTGAATGAATTATTAATCTGAATAATGAATATGTATCGAATGATGAGAAAGGCATTTTCAAAACTGCTTTCCTACAAATTTTGGTCATTTACAGCAGCCGTAGTCACAGTTCTAATGGCTGTTCCTGTAATTAAAGAATATATGAAAGGCAATCCTGAAATAGAAGTAACAGTAGGCGGTTATATTGTAAACAAGAATAATGAAATAAACCTTTATTATGTCATACCTAGTTTCTTTCATTAATACAGGAAAAACGGCCTTCTATGGTTTCTCAGTGCGAACTCATGAGAGATGCTTGTAGTAAAAGACGGAGAAAATACGATTGGTCACATGAAAAGACAAATAAAATAATAATCATGGATAAGAATATAAAAATAGCCGTAGCCGGAACCGGTTACGTAGGACTTTCCATTGCCACACTGCTGGCACAACATCACCAAGTGACGGCTGTTGACGTGATTCCTGAAAAGGTAGAACTGATAAATCGGCGTAAATCGCCCATACAGGACGAATACATTGAGAAGTATCTTACTGAAAAAGAATTGAACCTGACTGCCACCTTAGATGGAGCGAAGGCATATGCCGACGCAGACTTTGTGGTTATTGCCGCACCGACGAACTACGACCCGGTGAAGAACTACTTCGACACCAGCCATGTAGAAGAAGTCATTGAGTTGGTGAAGAGCGTCAATCCTTGTGCCGTTATGGTGATTAAAAGTACCATTCCTGTGGGCTACACGGAAAGTGTGCGCAGGAAATTAGACACGGAGAACGTCATCTTCTCGCCCGAATTCCTGCGCGAAAGCAAGGCATTGTATGACAACCTCTATCCCAGCCGCATCATCGTGGGCCGTCCCGAAGGCGACGCACGCCTTGACGAAGCCGCCCGTATCTTTGCGGCCTTGCTACAGGAAGGGGCGATAAAGGAGAACATCGATACCCTCTTCATGGGCCTGACGGAAGCGGAGGCGGTGAAACTCTTCGCCAACACCTACCTCGCCCTGCGCGTCAGCTACTTCAACGAACTTGACACCTATGCCGAAATGAAGGGCCTGGACACGAAAGCCATCATCGACGGCGTAAGCCTCGATCCACGAATCGGCACGCACTACAACAACCCGAGCTTCGGCTATGGCGGTTATTGCTTGCCCAAGGACACCAAGCAGCTACTTGCCAACTATGCCGATGTGCCGGAGAACCTGATACAAGCGATTGTAGAAAGCAACCGGACAAGGAAAGACTTCATTGCCGACCGTGTGCTTCACATGGCAGGTTATTACGATTATTACAACCGTGGCGATTTCAATCCATCAGAAGAAAAGAAATGTGTCATAGGCGTTTACCGCCTGACGATGAAGTCGAACAGTGATAATTTCCGCCAATCTTCCATACAAGGTGTGATGAAGCGGGTAAAGGCAAAAGGTGCAGAAGTAATTATCTACGAACCGACTTTGCAGGATGGAAGTACTTTTTTCGGTAGTAAAGTGGTGAACGACCTGAACGCATTTAAAGCACAGAGCCAGGCGATTATCGCTAACCGTTATGACGCTTGTTTAGATGATGTGAAAGAGAAAGTGTATACACGGGATATTTTTAGAAGGGATTGATTTTATATGAAAACAAAAACGGTTTGTAAACAACGTGAGAGTTCTTTTGAACTTATGCGTTTGGTATCGATGTTTTTAATAGTGCTTTATCATCTCTTTTTGTTCTTCTTGCATCCACTTTATGAAAATGATTTTTATAAAGCAATTCAAATACCTTTACACATTGGCGTTCTGCTATTTGTGTTAATCAGTGGATATTTTGGAATAAAGGCAACTCCAAAAGGATTACTGAAACTAATAGGTATGATGTTTGTATATTACCTTCCTATTCAGCTTGTTTATATTTATTTACATTCTGGGGGGGGTAATTTAAAAGAAATATTAAAAACATTACTCTTTATTTCACATACTCCATATTGGTTTATGCGAACTTATATTTGTCTTTTCATTTTCGCGCCAATAATCAATCTGTATCTGAACGTTGTACAGAAAAGAATTCTGCTTTTGGCTTTCTTATTTTTCATAAGCACTTATCTTGGCACATCACATGGAGACCCGTCATTGCAAGATGGCAAGAATCTTGCTAACTTTATTTTTTTATACGTAATAGGCAATACTTTGAACAGATACAAATACTATTGGAAAAGATTTAAATATTCACAACTTGTCCCTATCTTTATGGGGATAAATATCGCATTGGTAGTTTCATACTTATCAGTTGGCTCAAATTCAATCATGGGTAAGGCTATATGGATACTAAGCTATCCTTATTGCAGTCCGATACTTTTAGTAAATGCGTTGCTGATGTTCTTGATTATCGGAAAGATACGTTTACGGTCTACAAAAATAAACTATCTTGCATCTTCAACTTTGGCCATATACCTCATACATTCACAGCCTGTGATTCTTAATGTAATAGGCAAAGCCATTCCGGTATTAAAGGATTGGTCGTTCGATAATGTTTCGTTTTTACTTCTGATTATCTGTTATACCTTGGTGATAATGTTTGTAAGCATCTTCGTTGATAAGGCATTGCAACCAGTTTGGAGTTATGTAATTAGACTTGGCAATATAGCCAATATGCATTATTATAAGTTTATAGGTCAATAATGGCAACTTCCAGCAATAAGCGCATAGCAAAAAATACCCTATTGCTTTACTTCCGCATGTTGCTTACTATTGCGGTTGGGTTATACACCAGTCGCGTGGTGCTTAACACGTTAGGAGTAAGTGATTATGGAATTTATAATGTTGTGGGAGGCATTGTCTCGATGCTTGCCTTTCTTAATTCCGCCATGGTCGCGGCTTCGCAGCGTTTCATTTCATTCGAGTTAGGGACAGACGATTCAGAGAGATTGAAGAAAGTATTCTGCACTTCTGTCTCGATTCATATCGTATTGGCTCTTATCATATTCCTGATAGCTGAAACACTCGGACTGTGGTTTGTGAATACCCACCTGAACATTCCTGCTGAAAGGATGGGGGCGGCCAACTGGGTATACCAGTGTTCCATTCTGACTCTGATGCTGACAGTGGTAAGCGTACCGTACAATTCGTGCATTGTTGCCCACGAGCACATGAAAGCGTTTGCATACGTCAGCATCCTTGAAGCTGTCCTGAAACTTCTGGTGGTTTACTTGCTATTGGTAGGTGCTGTAGACAAGTTGGTTTTATATGCTATCTTGGTAGCTGCTGTAGCTTTCGTCATCCGAATCATTTACGGCATCTATTGCAAACGGTATTTCGAGGAATGCACCTATCGATTTGTTTTGGACAGGAAGCTTTTTAAAGAGATGTTTGCTTTTGCAGGCTGGAGTGTCATTGGAAATCTGGGGTTTTCTATGAAAGATCAAGGGTCGAATATCATATTGAACCTGTTTTTCGACACAGCGGTCAATGCCGCACGCGGAATTGCCATGCAAGTCAATGGCATTATCAGCAATTTTTCCAACAACTTCACCATGGCCTTGAATCCCCAAATCACCAAGCAATATGCGGCAGGTGGCACCAAGGCCTCGATGGAGTTGGTTTACCTGGGATGCAGGTTCTCTTTTTTCTTACTACTTATGATAGTAATCCCTGTTTTCATCAACATGGATTACCTGTTGCGATTATGGCTGAAAACGGTTCCTCAATATACACCCCAATTCCTGATGCTTGCATTGATTGCTGCTTTGGTGAATGTCATGGTATCTCCTGTTGTGACTGCGTTGCAGGCTACAGGGAACATAAAAGTATTTCAGATTGTCATTTGTGTCATCATGTTATGCGAACTGCCGTTGGCGTATCTCATTTTAGCCTGCGGAGGAAGCCCTTACCAGGCAATGTACCCGGCTGTACTGGTCAGTTTTATCGGTCTGTTTGCACGATTCCTGATACTAAAAAAACTTATACCGACATACAGATTGAGATTTTTCATCTTTTCCATTGTCCTGAAAAATCTGTTCATAGCGGCTGTCTGCCTTGTGACAGCCTCCTACATAAAATCCATGTTTGATATAAGTTTCCTGTCATTTGTCATAACTTCCCTGATTGCCTGTTCAAGCACGGGGTTGATTATCTATCTGGTGGGCATCACAAATCAAGAACGGTGGGCTATAAATAAAAGGATTAAAAACAGAATATTGAAAATAAGGTGAATAAAGGAATCGTATCACGTAGAGAGAGTTCATAGGGGTTGATTAGCGTCATCGCCCAATTTTTCATGACGTTATACTATTTGTTTCTGTTCTTTCTTTATTTAGCTTTTATAACCAACGCTGGTTATATATTTGATACATTCGCACCCTTTTATCTTGCATTATATCGGGAAATTGATACTTTGGATGGAATAGGCTGCTATTAATTACGGCGTTCTGACGTAGGTGTTGGTTGTGTATACATTAGTGGTTATGCCGGCATGCATAGTGATTGATAAAATACTAATACCTATTTGGAGTGTGATAGACAAACTGGCATCTACTATATAAATTGCTTGATAATAGCTATTTGTTCAATAAATGTAAAACTATATATAATGTCTGATATTATAACTACGTATATACTAATCAATGGATTCTGTTTCTTTGTATTTCTTTTTTATGGTAAAATATTAGCAAAGAAAGGGACTTTTAAAGAATATTATTTGGCATCTATATTCCCTATTTTAACTTATGCACTAACTTACGGGTTACGATTCGGTCGTGATATAGATTGGAATTTATATTATTTCCGGTATAAAGCTCTAGGAGAAAGCTTACATAATGAAGATTATGAGTTCTTGTTCTCTATGTTATGCCATTTATTCTACAATATAGGCATACCATATTATATGTTCATATTTCTTCAATGTGCTTTTTTGATGTTTACAATACTTGTTTTTCTTAGAAATTTCAGGCAATATTTGCCTTTTATACTGCCACTGCTATTGCCTCTAATTTCTACAAATGATTGTTACATACGATGGTGGTTTGCATTTAGTTTTTTTATTTTATCACTTAATTCATATTTACATAAAAATAATGCGTGGGCATTATTATGGTTTCTATGTGCCTTTTTTATACATTTTGGTATAATTGTTTTAGCACCTATAATAGTGTTTGCACCTTTTATAAATAGAAGGACGATTCCACCTATAATAGCAATTGTTTTAATGTTTGCAACATCTTTTATACTCAGTTTGTCTTCATTTACTTTTTTAATAAATTTAAGTTCTCAATTTTTAGGCTTGGGTTTAGTTGGTAGTGGAGAGAAAGCAGACATATATCTTAATTCAACCCAAGATTTAATAAATGGAGACTTTGGACGTTTAGGACTTTATGAGCGCTCAATCATGAATAAGATTAGACCATTGATTGCCTTTATCCCTACTGTATATTTTATGCGGAATTACATTGATAAAATAAAGTATGGTATATTCTTTTATAACCTATTTGTAATAGGTGCTATTCTGAGACCAATTTGTTTAGTGGAAATTTTAGATAGATATGCGTCTTCTTTTGCGTTTTTTTCTTGTGTTGTCTGTGGTGTTTACTTTTATCAAGCATACAAAAATAGGAATACTCAATCACTGTTGTATTTTATTATTGCTATGTTAGGCTTGTTTGTTTCTGTTTGGCCAACTCTTAGTTTGTTATGGAAAACAGAAAATGTTTTTGACATGATGTTTATATGGGATGCTGGAGGTAGAAACTATTTACCCATTAGGTAATTTATGATTTTCCCTGATTGTAAGACGGAAAAATCAAAACAAATTATTTGAATAGCAGTTGAAGGCTCTGAAGATTTCGGATGAATACGTAACAAATATATTTTCTAATGAATGCATTTAATTACAGTATAATTATACCCCATAAAAATGCTCCTAATTTGTTGCAACGCTGTTTGGATTCAATTCCCCAAAGAAGTGATTTGCAAATTATTGTTGTAGATGACAATAGTGATGAATCTGAAGTCGATTTTGGAAACTTTCCTGGATGTAATCGGGCGAATGTTGAATTATACTTTACTAAAGAAGGAGGTGGAGCTGGTTATGCTAGAAATGTAGGATTGTCTCATGCCTGCGGAACGTGGTTGTTATTTGCAGATGCAGATGATTATTTTAATTATTGCATTAATGATATTCTTGATGAATATGCGGCTGTAGATGCGGATTTGATTTTTTTTAATGCAAATAGTGTAGACAGTCAGACCTATGTGCAGCAATCCAAATCAAAACACTTAAACCAATACATCAGTTTATGGAATTCAGATTCTCATGTCGCTGAATTGTATTTAAGATATATCTTTGGTGAACCTTGGTGTAAAATGGTACGCAGGAATTTGTTAACCAATAATGGTATATTATTTGATGAAACACGTGTCCACAATGATACGAAATTTTCTTATTTGGTTGGGTATTATGCTAAAAAAATTCAAGTAGATTCAAGGGCATTATATACTTACACTGTAAGAAGTGGCTCTATCAGTGCATTGCCTAATCAGAAATGGAAATTTTATGTGAGAATAGATGTGTTTGGTCAGAAAGATTTATTTTTTTTTAATCACGATGTACCCATACATGACGACAGACACTTTAAGGCATTGTATTCGTTTTTACGAGTAAAAGACTTTGAAGGATTTAAGTGTGCTTATCATAAACTTGTAGAAATGGGATTTGATAAACGCTATATAGATAAAAGTTTGGCTTTATGTCTTGCTAAAAATTCAGTTTTATCCCTTACGTATTGTATATGCTTTGTCCCATTGCTATCTGTTAAATTATACGCTTTATTCTATCTGTTTTTTTATTCTATACCCCAGTATATAAAGTTGCATGTATTGGGATTACATAATAAAAATATAGAGTGTAGATAGTTTATATACTTTAAAAACTGATTATGAAAAATATTTTAGTTTATATTGTTGACTGTATGATGTCTCCCCGAGGGGGAAAGTTGGGATATAATTATTTCTTAAAGAAAGAATTGGACAATTTGGGTGTTACCAATATCCATTATATCCATCGTGAGACTAGTATAAATCAAAATGTGAACAGCAGAATTCATTCCTTGAAACAGGATAGAATTAAAAACTTTCTTATTATATTGAAGAGTGTCTATCGGAAGTTTCTGACACTGTATGGCTTTAATCATAAAGCACTCGTTGATTTAAATGCATACGATACAGTCCACTTTCACTCAACTCTTGATATGTATAATGTAAGGGACAGTCTCAAAGGTTATAAAGGGGCCGTTGTGCTGACTTCGCACACCCCTACGATTCAGTCCAAAGAAATGTATGACGCATTGACTTCATGGGAAAAAAAACACATGAATTGGCTTTATAAGAATCTGATTAAAATTGACGAATATGCATTCCGAAGAGCTGATTACATTGTGTTTCCATGTCCGGAAGCGGAAGAACCTTATTATAATAACTGGCCTGAATACAAAGCCGTAAAAGAGGAGAAGAAAGGAAAATACTTGTATCTATTGACTGGGACTAAAGCACGGGTAGCTAAATTGTCTAAAACAGAGGTTCGTCAGCTATATTCAATACCTGATGATGCTTTTATAATTTGCTATGTGGGTAGGCATAATGAAATTAAAGGATATGATCAACTAAAATTGTTAGGAGAACAGATCCTGCAGGAAGCTCCAAACATCTATTTCCTTATTGCAGGACGGGAAGAACCATTGCACGGGCTTCATCATCCGAGGTGGATAGAAGTGGGATGGACATCAGATCCGCACTCTTTAATAAATGCCAGTGATGTGTTCATGCTGCCTAATAAGGAAACGTATTTTGACTTGGTAATGCTTGAGGTTTTGTCGTTGGGAAAGATTATCATTGCCAGTTATACAGGAGGAAACAAATATTTCAAGTCGAGTTTTGCAAAAGGTGTCTTTACATATTCAAAACTTGAAGAGGCGGCACAACTTATCCATAATGTATATGATATGGATTTTGAACTAAAAAATGAATTGGAAAGAAGCAATAAACTGTTGTTTGAACAATGCTTTTCATTGGAGATATTTGCCAAAAATTATATTCAACTCATAAATTCGATATGATATGGGAGCATATAGAGAGATGTGGAAGCTAATCAAGCAAGATTATATTGTCAATCAATGGATTGTATTGCATATCAATGAATTAGAGGGGGGTGAAATTGTTAAACATTTTAAAAGTCCTTATACATAGTAGAGGTTTTTGCTATACATTTTGGCTAAGGCTATGTGGGGTGGAAGGAGTTTTAAAACCTTTCTGTTGGTTGATATTGCATCATCTGTCATCAAAATATGGCATTCAAATTTCACATCGGATGCCATTAGGCGGAGGATTTTATATCAGTCATGGCGTAGGTGTTGTCATTAATGGCAGTGCACGAATAGGGAAAAACTGTTCGATTGGGCAATTCACCACTATTGGTTCAAATAAAGGGAAAGCAGCCACAATTGAAGATTTTGTCAGTATTGGCCCAGGGTGTTGTATAGTCGAAAATGTACACATAGGCCATCACGCTATTATAGGGGCAGGCTCGGTTGTTACACACGACGTACCGTCTTATGCTGTCGTTGCAGGTGTTCCTGCCAAAATCATTAAAATGTTATCCCCTGATGTTGATAGTTGAGCTATCTTGCTAAACAATAGGTATTGCAAATTTTATTTTTATATGGAACGTTCACGAAACCTCAGTATTGACATCTTAAAATTTTTCGCTGTCCTGCTTATTACCAATTCGCACATGGAAAAGGTTTATGCCGATTATGGGGCACTCTCTACAGGAGGTGCCATCGGTGATGCCTTGTTCTTCTTTTGTAGCGGTTTTACACTTTTCTTGGGCAGGATAGGACGTTTTGATGCCTGGTATAAACGAAGAATACGGCGTATATATCCTTCCGTATTTGGCTTTGCCTTAGTTACATCCATATGCTTTGCCTCTACCAGCAATATGCTGCATGTGATTCTGAGTGGAGGAGGACAGTTTGTCAGTTGTATCATGCTTAGCTATATCATGCTATACATGGTGCGCAAGCTGTTTTCCTGCCATCTGAATGCAGTTTTTATGGCGGTTGGTCTCTTTATCGTTTTGTGGTATATCTTTCTGTTTGAGCATAAGGAAATGGTGTGGATGTACAAAGGCAGTACCATCAAATGGTTCTGTTATTTTCTGTCCATGCTTTTAGGGGCCATCATAGGGCTAAGGAGCAAAGAACAGCCTCAAACTGTAATTGGGGGGGGTAAAAATATGATACAAATAATATCTGTATTGCTCTTTTGCACTTTACTCTTCTATGGCATCCAGATTGCCGGGAACAGATATGTATGGGTCGCTCATCTACAGGTTCTGACCGTATTGCCTCTGATAGGTATCATCTATTATTTCTATAGATTGGCCAATACTGAAATCATGCAAAGATTTTTTAAGGGAAGATGCTGGAATTTCATGGGCATGACCATCGGCGGGCTTTCCCTCTGAATATATTGGTCTTGTTGGCTATTATCCTGATGCTGGCATATATTACACGATGTGTCGGCCGCTTCTTCCAGCAGACGTTCGACAATAGAGATGGTTATGAGTGGAAAGAGATTTTACGTCTCAGATAGAATCTAATATAGGTAATAAGGATATGATAAATTTGGCAGACATCAACAGGGCAGGGCATTGGATGAACACCCATAAAATCCCCTTGCTCCCTAAAGTGATGCAGCTGATAGCCTTCTTGTTCTATAGCAGTGCTGTCAGCTATAAGGTGAAGATTGGGAAAGGGACTTTCTTTAATCATGGAGGTTTCGGTGTGCTCATCAATTCGAATGTCGTGATAGGTGACTGTTGCAAGATTGGCAACAATGTGTCTATCGTGGGGCAAGGACCGTACAAATGTGTGCCGGTGCTTAAAGACAGGGTATATGTAGGCCCGGGTGCTGTTATCCAAGGTCCTGTAGTCGTGGAAGACGAAGTTATCATTGCGCCCAATGCCGTGGTCACGAAGAGTGTCCCTCGGGGTGCAATAGTGGCGGGTAATCCTGCCAGGATAATAGGATGGACAAAGAATCTGGACTATGATATTTTCAAGAACGAAAGTTGGAAAGAAGGTACAAAACCTTATCTGGTGGACGAATGGGCAGCTTCGTCCTGTGACTGAACGGATTCCTGAAAGCCGCTCCATCGGCGTCCTGCTGTTGGCCGTGATTCTGCCACTCGCGTTCTCTGCCTGTAGCAGTGATACGGACGAAGCCGTCTTTTTTACAGGTTCCTCCTTGGTTGAGAAGTGGGATGTACGCAGGTTCTTCCCCACAAAGGTGACGTACAACGCAGGGCTATCCGGTGCCGGAATCGATTATGTGGAGTCGCAGGGCAAGCAGTTCAAGGGAGAAAATGTTGTGTTGATAATCGGGGGCAACGATGTGGTTTCGGTGAATGATACGGAGGCCTATGTGGAGCGTTACCTGCGGATGCTGCAAAACATGGAGGCGAAGCGTATCTACCTGTATTCAATATTGCCACGTTTGGCATTTGAGTCTGATGG
>OGYU01002114.1_pt1 | contig 13154 bp, 17 predicted proteins | sample 1576581 | NCBI WGS metagenome assembly OGYU01 (sample SAMEA3541547, study PRJEB24748) | human gut metagenome | biome: human gut; feature: human-associated habitat; material: faeces | place: China | collected 2012 | reverse complement strand
TAATTTAGCCAAAGTTCCTACTATTTATAATTTCCCAGCAGGACATGAACGCACACCTTTTGGACTTGCCTTTGATCTCCTCCTGGAACTCATCCAGGGAAACTTCCATCACTTCGGAAGTTTCCCGGTAACGGGCAGATTCTCTTTTGGCTGCTTTTTCTTCTCTGGAAGCCTCCTTTTCCTTCCTTCTTTCCTTTGCAGCATAATCCCTGACCATCTTTTTCTTCCGAAGATCCCGGCTGTCCGCAACTGTCTCCAGATATGCCCGTTCCCCTCTTGGCTGTCCACGGATACTCTCTGTGCGAAAGGCAGATTTGGGATTTTCTCCATTTTCAACGGAAACATCTCCCTCTGTTTTCACCTCTTCATCCATATCTGGTTTTATATCCTGGTCGGATACATGTTCCCTGCTATATCTGGGTTTTCTGGAACTCTGCTCCGGCTGTTCCATCCCCCGTTCTTCTTTCCGCCGTTCCTGTCTGCGTTTACTGAAATCCAGTTCCTCTTTCTTCTCACTGCGGGGAATCTCGGTATCCGTATCCCGTCCGGTGATCCTTTTTTCTTCCTTGTTCCGGAGGTTTTCTTCCCGCAGACCATCCCGGCTCATCTTCTGGACGGTTTTATCTCTCGCCTTATACTCATGCTCCTGCAACTTTGACCATCCCCTTTACTGCTTTGTCCCGGTTATTCTGTCTTATCCTGATAGTCCTCCCATTTCTCCAACACTTCATCTGCCATCCCTGCAATGGAATCCGTCAGCTTGTCTGTCATTCGCTCACTTAAAGTTCCCCTTACAGCCAGACAAGCTGTAATTCCCATGAAGTCAATCAGTTCCGCCAGATAGATAAGATCATCCATCATTTCATCAGCCGTTACTTTTTCCTTTGTGTCCTTTTCCATTTTCAAAATCTCCTTTTCATTGTCTGCACAGATTCTTTCTGCAAATATGCAGCAAGGTTCACCGCTGCATCTCTCCATGTTTCTGTAATCTTCCATCTTGTAATCCTCCATTTTCCGGGCAGAAAAATTACCGGAAGTATTCCCCCCGGCTCATCCTCTACTCTGTTTTATTTTGTTTCGTTTATTTCTTTAATCGTCCCGTTCTCCGATACCAAGTTTCTTCCGTTTCTCCACCTCGTCCGGCTTGGAAGTCATCAGGGCATACAACATCAGGGAATTATCAAACTTATCCTTGAACGGGATAATGGTGCTGCCATAAAAGACCAGTCCCTCACCTTCCCCGCTGTTCGTTACATAAGAAAGCTGGTGTGGGGAAATGTTGAGCTGTTTTGCAAGGATCTGTCTGTCACCGGATGCCTGGTTGAGCATCAGGATAAAGTCAGAGTTTTCAAAGATGTTCTCAATCTCCCGGCTGGCTAACAGGTCTTTTACGTTCTGCGTGATACCCGTAGGGATACCACCCCATTTACGGAATCGCTTCCAGATCTCCACGCTGTATGCTGCTGTCTGCTCCTCTTTTAAGAGCAGATGGAACTCATCAATATAATATCTGGTACTCTTATTCGCAGAACGGTTGATCGTTACCCTGTTCCACACCTGGTCCTGCACGATCAGCATACCCAGTTTTTTCAGCTGTTTTCCCAGATCCTTAATGTCAAAACATACGATACGGTTACTCAGTTCCACGTTGGTTCTATGGTTAAACACTTTTAAGGAACCATTGACGTAGATCTCAAGTGCCGTTGCCAGACGCTGTGCTTCCTGCTCTTTCTGATTACGGAGAAGATTATATAAATCCTCTAAGATCGGCATTTTTTCCGGTACCGGGTCAGAAAGGAAATCCTGATAGACCAGCCTTACGCATCGGTCAATGACGGTCTTTTCAACCGGCTCCAGTCCGTTCTTTCCGCCAACTACCAGCTCACAAAGGGACAGGATGAAGTCCGATTTTAAGGAAAGCGGGTCATCATCGTCAGCGTAATCCAGGTTAATATCCATCGGATTGATATAATCGTGGCTGGTCGGGGAAATACGGATCACCTGTCCTACTTTCCACTGACCTCCATAGCACGCGATGTTCCTACCGCATGCGAAGCTGTTCCCATCGAAAGCCCTTGCGCTATAGGACTTCCAACATGTCCTACCTGAAGTACCTTAAAACCACAAATAGCACCAAATAGTCCTACAACAATCACTACCGCTGCAGTAAGAGAAGGTATTCCGCCTACTGCATCCGAAACTTCCATCGCAATCGGAGTCGTCACCGACTTTGGAGCTAACGACATGATAACCTCTGGAGAAGCTCCCAGCAGTTTTGCTATAATAGTAACCGATACTAGTCCGACAAGACAGCCTGCTAATTGAGAAACAATTATCGGCATTAATTGTTTTTTTATCATGCGTAATTGTAGATACAAGGGAACCCCCAGTGCTACAACTGCCGGCTTCAACCAGAACTCAATCAAGGAACCTGCTTCATAATATTTTTCATACGAAACATTTGTCAGTTTCAGAAAACAAATCAGCAAGGCAATCGCTATCAATATCGGATTAAGAATAATCAAACCTGTTTTTTTCTGCAACTGTTTGGAAAGAAAAAAGAATCCAAACGTAATGGCGAGCAAAAAGAATTTACTTTCTAAATATTCCATACTTACGAACCAATTGATGAACCCAACCTGTAACAACTAACACTAATACCGTACTTACTAAAGTAGCAATGACAATAGGCCAGAACTCGGCAGCAATAATGTCAAAATATAACATCAGCGCCACCCCCGAAGGAACGAAGAAAAAGCCCAGATTAGCTACTAAGAAATCGGACAATCCCTGCACCCAGTGCAGTTTTATCCAACCTAACTGTAAAAATAACGTAAGTAAAAGCATGCCAATAATACTCGACGGCAGCTTAATTCCCGTCAGATAAACTATCAGTTCACCTAACGCCAAACATCCAAAAAGGATAGAACATTGACGAATCATACCTATTAATATTATCTTGAAAAACGAACGTAAAGTTACACAATAGGAGAAAACGCTGTATCGAAAGTGGCCTTTTTTATTTCTTCTGCTATTAAACATAAGTTTTTTGCATACTTTAGGAGAAAAAAAACTCGCTTTTGCAAACTAGATATTACAAAAATGCGTATTTTTGCAGTGCGATATATACTTCTTGTTATCGCGCACGATAAAAGAATCACATATAATAAATATATTCATTAAGTCATGGATTTAATTAGTCAAATCGTTGAACGCGCTAAAGCAAACAAACAGCGCATTGTGCTTCCGGAAGGAACTGAAGAACGTACTTTAAAAGCTGCCAATCAGATATTGACAGATGGTGTAGCTGAGCTGATTCTGTTGGGAAATCCCGATGAAATCATGGGTCTGGCAAAAGAATGGGGCTTAGGAAATATCCATAAAGCAACAATCATCGATCCGGAAAACCATCCGAAACAAGAAGAATACGCACATTTGTTATGCGAACTTCGCAAGAAAAAAGGAATGACTATCGAAGAAGCCCGTAAACTGGTTCTCAATCCATTATACTTGGGCTGTTTGATTATCAAAGCGGGCGATGCTGACGGTCAGTTGGCTGGTGCACGCAATACTACCGGCGACGTTCTGCGCCCTGCATTGCAAATTATCAAAACAGCTCCGGGCATTACTTGCGTATCTGGTGCCATGCTGCTTTTGACTCATGCTCCAGAATGTGGTGACAATGGTGTATTGGTAATGGGTGACGTAGCCGTAACTCCTGTTCCAGATGCAAACCAATTGGCTCAAATCGCAATCTGTACAGCACAGACAGCTAAAGCAGTTGCCGGACTTGATCCACGTGTAGCTATGCTGAGCTTCTCAACTAAAGGTTCTGCTAAACATGAAGTTGTAGACAAAGTAGTAGAAGCATTGAAGATTGCTAAAGAAATGGATCCAGCATTGAAGATCGACGGTGAACTGCAAGCAGATGCTGCCCTGGTTCCAAGAGTAGGTGCAAGCAAAGCTCCAGGTTCTGGAATCGCAGGAAAAGCTAACGTATTGGTTGTTCCATGTCTGGAAGTAGGTAACATTTCTTATAAACTGGTTGAACGTTTAGGACACGCTACTGCCGTAGGACCTATCCTGCAAGGTATCGCACGCCCAGTAAACGATTTGTCACGCGGATGCTCTATCGACGACGTTTACAAGATGATCGCTATCACAGCCAACCAGGCTATTGCAGCAAAAGCTCAATAATTAGGAACTTAATTTATACAGCATTGTCATTCAGACGTCATTCAATGCAATCTCGTTCTGAATGACAACTGTTTTTATTTCACATTAATAAAACAATAAAATTCATATATGAAAGTATTAGTACTCAACTGCGGTAGTTCATCAATCAAGTACAAATTGTTCGAAATGACTACCAAAGAAGTCCTCGCACAAGGAGGTATCGAAAAAATCGGTCTGCCAGGCTCTTTCCTGAAGTTGACTTTGCCTAACGGAGAAAAGAAAATCCTTGAAAAGGACGTACCTGAACATACTACAGGTGTACAGTTTATTTTCGACACACTGACTAACGCAGAATACGGCGCAGTAAATAACTTGCACGAAATCAAAGCAGTAGGTCATCGTGTATTGCACGGAGGAACAAAATTCAGCGGTTCTGTATTGATTGACGACGCTGTTATTGCAGCTGTAGAAGAATGCTGCGACCTGGGTCCGTTGCACAATCCAGCAAACCTGAAAGGTATCTATGCTGTACAGAAACTGTTGCCTGAAGTACCACAGGTAGCTGTATTCGATACTGCTTTCCACCAGACTATGCCCGACTATGCATATCTGTATCCGATACCTTACAAATATTTCGAAAAATATGGTATCCGCCGTTATGGTTTCCACGGAACATCTCATCGCTATGTATCAAAACGTGTATGCGAATATCTGGGTATTCCACAAGAAGGTTCCAAGATCATCACTTGCCACATCGGAAACGGTGGTTCTATCGCTGCGGTAAAAGACGGTAAATGTATCGATACTACTATGGGACTGACTCCGCTGGAAGGTCTGATGATGGGTACACGTTGCGGTGATATCGACGGTGGTGCTATCACTTATATCATGAAAAAAGAAGGCCTTACACCTGATGAAATGTCTACTCTGCTGAACAAGAAGAGCGGTGTATTGGGAATGTTCGAAAAATCAAGTGATATGCGTGAACTGGAAGATGCAGTAGCCAGAGGAGAAGAACGTGCCATCCTTACAGAAAACATGTATTTCTACCGCATCACTAAATACATCGGTGCATACGCAGCTGCAATGGACGGTGTAGATGTAATCTTGTTTACTGGTGGTGTTGGTGAAAATCAGGCTACAGCTCGTGCCGGCGTTTGTAAGACACTGGGCTACCTGGGCGTCAAGATCGATCCGGAAAAGAACAAAGTTCGCAGCAAAGAAGCGATCATTTCTACCGACGATTCTAAAGTAAAAGTTGTAGTTATCCCGACAGACGAAGAGCTGATGATTGCAACAGACACTATGGACATACTGAACAGCATGAACAAATAAGGAACAGCATACCTTAAATAGCTTAAAAAAGAGGATATTCCTCATAAGTTTTCTTATCTTTGCAGCGAGCAAAAAAGAAAGACTTATATGGAATGTCTTCTTTTTTTATGCCATCAAAACAACAAGAAACACGCCTCTATTATGAAAAAGAAAATCGTAACCTTTGGTGAAATCATGCTTCGCCTTACTACCCCGGATAACTTACGTATGCAACAAAGCCGTGAGCTCCTGGTCAACTACGGCGGTAGCGAAGCCAATGTAGCCATCTCCATCGCCAACTTTGGAGGAGATGTAGAATATATTACCCGCCTTCCAGATAACGCTCTAGGAGAAACATGTCTGGTCGAACTGCGTTCACACAATATCGGAACACGACATATCCTGATCGGCGGACACCGTCTGGGAACTTATTACATGGAAAAAGCCGCTGCCATGCGTAACTCAAAAGTCATTTACGACCGTGAGGGTTCTGCTTTCTCCGAACTGAAATCTGGAATGATAGACTGGCATGCAGCATTTGCCGACGCTGCAATTTTCCACTGGTCGGGCATAGACGCAGCACTGACTCCGGGACTTGCAGAGGTATGCAAAGAAGCTATTACCGTTGCCAAGGAAATGGGACTGACCATTTCATACGACATAAACTACCGAAAGAACCTTTGGAATTATGGTAAGAGTGCACAAGAAGTGCTTCGTCCACTGATGGTGAGCAGTGATATCATGTTTGGTAGTGAAGGAGAATATGCTTTGCTGACTGGAATTCCTGCCCCAGGATTTAAGGCAACAAAAAGTGGCGAAACATACGATGTAAAAGCTTACGAAGAGTTTTGTAAGGCAATCAGTCAGCAAATTCCAAATTGCAAATACATATATATTGCCCTGCGTAACGTGATGAGCTCGGAACATCATACCTTTGCCGGAGTGCTTTACTCTAATGGCAGCATGAAATATACACGAGTATTCGATATCGACAATGTTATCGACTGCGTTGGTGTGGGTGATGCATTCTGCGGTGCTATGCTGTATGCACAACATGCTTACGAGGATGAACAGAAACGTGTAGACTTCTCAACCGCAGCTTCTGTTCTGAAAAATACAATTGCCGGCGACTATAACATCGTAAAAGTATCTGAAGTAGAAGGCTTGCTGGCTAAACATGAAAGTGGAGAGATAGCTCGATAAAGCAACCTTACCCTATATAAAAATAGAAGCCTGCTGGACAATGTCTGGCAGGCTTTTGTTATGTATAAATACACTCTTATCGTACAGAAGTTTCTCCCTCGATATACTGTTCCAAGAACATTGACTCGCCATCGAATACTGCATACGAAAATTCATTAATCCAGTCACCCAGAATCATCATTCGTGATGAACGGCTCAGCATCAGATCGAGTACGATATGACGATGTCCGTAGATAAAGTAATTAATATCCGGATGTGTCTTCAGATACTCCTTGGTAAATAACACCAAAGGTTCTTTATCTTCACCCATATATTCCGGTTCTTTTCCATCTTTTCGTTTCAGGCGACTATGTTTTGCCCACTCCAGACCAAACTCAATACTCCAGCGAGGATGCAGCATTGAAAACATACGTTGCAACGTTTTACTATGAAACATTGTACGAAGTAGTTTAAACTTACGGTCACCATCACCCAGACCGTCGCCATGAGCCAGGAAAAATTCCTTGCCATAAATCTCGCAAGTCAGCGGTTCACGATGAATCGTAACGCCACACTCCTTTTCCAGATAGTCACCACACCAGATATCATGATTACCGATAAAGAAATGCACCTCTACTCCCATATCGGTCAACTCGGATATTTTTCCCAGAAAACGGGTATATCCTTTCGGAACAACAAGCTTGAATTCGTACCAGAAGTCAAACATATCGCCCAGCAGATAAACAGCAGCCGCCCGGTTCTTGATACTGTCGAGAAAGCTAACCAGCCGACGTTCCTGCGTACGACTATGCGCTATCGCACGTGAGCCCAGATGGGCATCGGAAAGGAAATACACATTCTTCATTTTGCTATATTTAGAGTTTGAACAATGAATCCAGATACGTATAGAAAGCAGGATCTTCACCTACCACAACCCGGGCTATTTTACCCTGAGGATCTATCACAATTTTTGTAGGAAATCCTTTAACGGCGTACACTACGGTCAAATCTTCCTGTCCCGCATTGCGTACATGCAGCCAAGGAATTTCATGCTCGGCAACAGCAGCCTTCCATTTCTTTTCCGTATCACCGCAGTCTATGCCTACAATCTCCATCCGGTCTTTATACTTTTCGTAAGCCTTCTTCATATCAGGCAGCCCCTTAATGCACCAGCCGCACCAGCTTCCCCAAAAGTCCAGCACCACATATTTGCCTCGCAGCGACGAAAGAGCAAAATCCTTCCCATTGATATCTTTCAGCACAAACTCGGGAGCTTCTTTTCCTTCTTTGATATTTTGAGAAGCAGCCTTACGTGCTTCTGCCTTCTTCAAAGCATCCTGCATGGCAAGATAAAGCGAAGACATCGGTCCCGTCTTTGCCTTTTCGCCCACAAGAGGCAGCAAAACCTTGGCGCGAGCACCCCCCAGACCAGCAAGCAGATACACGGAAACATCACTATCGGGATACTTACGGATGTACTGTTCCTTACAATTGCTTATTTCATCGGCTATCGGTTGATAAATCTGACGCAGCGAGTCAATACGCTGAGGATTCAACTGTCCTTCCTGCTGCATCTTCATGATAACTTCTGTCGTAGCTTCCATCCGCTGTTGAGCAGACTTCCACCCTTCTGCAGCTTCGGCATAATTCTTATGGAATACATTCCCTTCTGCCTGATAATCATCTATGGAACCTGTCAGCTGAACGGTTTCACCCGGAAAAGCGACTACGCTGACTGTTTTGCGCAACGAAGAAGCCTCACCACTTTTAGGCTTGGCGTAAAAATACATTTCAGCAGGCATATTACCTGTCTCCACTTTATACGTAAAGTGCCTCTGTCGTATGGCTACTGCATCCGTTTTCAGGTTCTCACGCTTCAAATCGGATATGGGGAAATAATCTACAAGCAATGTATCACTGTCTATTCCCGACAGCCTGCCCTCGACTGTTGCTACCTGAGCAGACAAACTTCCGGCAAACAACCCGGCCGTTCCCGCAATCAGAAGCATACGTTTCGTATTCATAGACTCAGTTTATGTTTATCAAAGAAAACCCAGTTCCAGTTTTGCCTCCTCGGTCATCATGTCCTTATCCCATTCAGGTTCGAACACCAGATTAATTTGAGCAGCTTTCACACCTTCTACCGATTCTATTTTCTGGCGGATATCCTCCATAATGAAGTCGGCAGCCGGACAGTTGGGAGCAGTCAGTGTCATGTCAATCACAACCTCACCATCATCCTGCAAGTCTATTTTATATATCAGTCCCAAATCGTATACGTTGACTGGAATCTCCGGATCGTATACGGTTTTCAGCATTTCTACAATACTTTCTTCTACTTTCAGTTTAGTTTCGTTATCCATAAAGCACGCTTTTAGTTACATGTGCAAATGTAATAAAAAAATGGAATAACGAAAATACACTCATATCCTTCCCTCATCGCAATAGCTATAATAGCCGCCATCGGTTATTACCAGATGATCGAGCAAGCGGATATTCATCACCTCGGCTGCCCGCCTCAACGCTTCTGTCAGACGGTCGTCATCGCGGCTGGGCGATGTGTTTCCAGAAGGGTGATTATGGCAAAGTACCATGGATACCGCCCGTTTGAGCAGAGCCTCACGCAAAATACAACGGACATCCACCTGTGTGGAAGCAAGTCCGCCACGACTGATACAAATACGGTCTATGATTTTCGATGACTGATTGAGCAACAGCACCCAGCACTCCTCCACCGGAAGGTCGCACATCAACGGATAAAACACCTCATATATATCTTTGGAGCATCTGATTTGTTTTCTTTCCAACGGCTCCTCCTCCAGCCGCCGTCTGCCTATTTCCGAAGCAGCTAGAATAGTAATTGCCTTTGCCGGACCTATTCCCTTATAGCGGCAAAGTTCATCGATAGTTGTCTTCCCCAGTTCACTCAGACTGTTACGATAGTCGCCGAGCACCTTTCGCATCAGCTCCACCGCAGAATCTTCCGTATTTCCTGAACCTATCAGAATAGCCAGCAGTTCGGCATTCGACAAAGCAGCAGCGCCGTGCTGCATCATTTTTTCACGCGGGCGGTCCTCCTCCGCCCATTGGTTGATTGTCAGTTTATTATTACCCATTTACTCATAAAAGTTCTTCTCGAAGGCGGAAAAGGCTCCTTTACCCCGCACACAGCGTTTCCACCATGCCGACAAGAAACCGGTTCCATAACCTGTCAACTGTATAAACGCAGCAACGACAGATAATATACCGATATACAAACTTTTATTTTGTATGGAAGAATCAACAAATATAATCAGAGCGAACAGTGCAAGCAACAAGAGTGCCCACGGACATATCAGCGAAGCAAGCAGCACCAGCACTACCCCTACCGTAAATGCAGCAGGAAGCATGTGCACCAGTTTCAGCGATTCTGGATATTTTTTATATAAATTGATACGTGCGATACCCGAATTATGTACCTGCTTGAAGAACTTCTTCAGATCAGTACGGCGTTTATGCCACACCCATGCTTCAGGAAACAAGCGACAACGACATCCGGCCTTAAATATCCGGATACTGAAATCAATGTCTTCGCCGAAACGCATTTTCGAGAAACCTCCCAACTTGCGATATACATCGGCACGTACTCCCATATTGAAACTTCTGGGATAAAACTTATCCATTTTCTTTTTCCCGCCACGAATACCTCCTGTAGTAAAGAAAGAGGTCATGGCATAATTTATCGCTTTCTGTGTAGCCGAGAAAGAATCGTGTGCACGGTCTGGTCCTCCAAAAGCGTCGGCAGGCTCACGTTTCAACTCTTCATCGACAGCAGCAAGATACCCCGGAGGTAATACACAATCCGAATCCAAGATCAACAGATATTCTCCCCGACTGCGTTCTGCTCCAAAGTTACGCGTCTGCCCCGGTCCTGAATTCGGCTTATTATAATAATGTACATCCAGCAGTGTACGGTATTTCTCTACCACATCTTCACAGGGTACAGACGAACCATCTTCTATAACCAATACTTCAAAATCACCAAGGGTTTGCTTCGTAAGACTTTGCAGCAATTCATCCACCTCATCCGGACGGTTGTAAACGGGAACGATAAAAGAATATCTCATAATCTGTATTTTCGGTTTCTGTTACAAATATACGTCTTTCTTTAAAGTATATTTTAATTTATAGAAGTTTATTCAACATTTCCCATTCATTACAAGAACATCCCCAAAAAACATCAGCATATTTCATTTATCTTTTGTACAAAAAATAAAAAAACATCGAGATATTTTCCCGATAAATTCAGCAAATAATTGACAAAGCCTCGTCATGAGTTTTTTTGTAACAAATATCTCGCTTTACGACAAGGATTTTCCTAACTCGAATACACAAAAAAAGATTTTTTTCATTCTTTCTGTTACAAAAGATATAGCTTTACGTTTAACTTTTTGAAAACAATTCGTACGACCCGATATAAAAGCATGAGTAAAGAAACACTGACATCGACTTTCACTGAACTGAGAAAAGGTTTTCTCAGGCTAGCCATGCGCTTCCTGCCGAATAAGGAAGATGCTGACGATGCTCTTCAGGAGGCTTTCTTCCGCCTGTGGAAACATGCTGACCAGATCGGTTCACGAGAAGAAGCTGAAGCGCTTACGGTAGTAACGGTAAAAAACCTGTGTATCGACACATTACGCAGACGGAATCACCTGCCTACCGTAGAGCTGGACGAGAACCGGGATGAATCTATTTCCGATTCTACGGCTGAAAGTATGGAGAAAGAAGAGCGTTTCCGTATAGTGGAACGCATTATCGAACTCAGACTGACTCCACTCCAGCAACAGATTCTGCACATGAAAGAATACGAAGGGAAAAAATACAATGAGATAGCCGATATACTGGGCATGCAGGAACCGGCAGTACGCATGCAACTTTCGAGAGCAAGAAAAGAAATCAGAGAATGTTACCTAAAACAAATGGAACGATGAAAGAATACGAACGGACTTTTCAACAGTGGAAAGAGTTGGCAGAACGCTACTTCGAAGCAGAAACTACCGAGACCGAAGAAGAAGCGCTGGCACGCTTTCTGGCCACTCCTGCCGCACAAGGCAAGGAGTTCGACGAACTTCGTGCCGTAATGGGATACACCGCTACCGGACGTGCCATATACCACAAGCATCGTACACATAGCGTGCGACTGAGGTATTATGCAGCAGCCGCAGCAATAACCGGCATTATCGCACTGACAGCTGCCTGGCAACTGTCGGAAAGAACGAACGTATGTGTAGCTTATATCAATGGCGAACGTTGCACAAACAAGGAAATCGTTCTTTCGGAAGCAATGAAATCAATAGAAAAAGTAAAGCATGCTTCACCGCAGGAAACAGTACAAGAGCAACTGTCTGATATATTCCAGACACTCGAGGCAGGCGAATCCGTATCAGTTGACAATCAAAAAGAATGAAATATATGATAAGACGATGGATTATACTAGGAATAACCATGCTGGCTGTGCTACCTCTATGGGCACAGAAAGGCATGCATGTGGAAGCCTTGTTCGACAGCCGTTTCAAGCAGGATAAGCGGGCGGTAGAAGTTCTTATCAAAGGGAAGGAACTGAAAAAATATCATCTGACCCTTTTCCGCAGCCTGACAGTAACCGACGCTCCGACACTATCCAAAGAAATAGAGGCACTCGTCAGTCAGGATGCAGAAACAGCTGTCGATAAGGAGGTAGGGAAAGTTGGCACACGGCTATATTACGGTTTTTTCTGCTTTCCACCCAAAAACGAAAGTTATTGCGCCACCCTTGCCAGCCGCGTCCCAACCCTCAAATCCTAATACAACCGGAATACCTTTCCGGTATAGTTCTCCATGCAGTTTTTCTATCTCTTTCTGCAGTTTCTTTAATCTCTTCTTATATTCCGCCTTCGTATAAGAACAATCCAAATTGGCTTTTGCCAAGACTGTCTCCGATATTTCATGGTTTACAAGCACTTTATCCGGCATGATTTCTTCTTGTTTTCCCTGTTTTCTTTTCTCTATTTCCGCCAAAAGGCAATTAATTACTGTCGTGTAGATTTTTATTGTTGCAAATCTTCGGTCTGTCGCTTCCACGATTGTCCACGGTGCATAGTCTGTATCGGTTTTCTGCAGCATCTCCTCATTCATTCTTTTATACTTTTTAAACTCTCGATTCCGCTTCAGATCTTTTTTGCTCACTCGCCACGCTGTCTCTTTCCTGGCCAATAATTTATCGAATCGCTTTTTCTGTTCCTCTTGGCTGATACACAAAAATATTTTGATCAAAACCATACCATCGTCTGTCAACTGCCGCTCAAAAGACTGAATCGAATCATACGCAGACAGAACCTCTTTTTCTCCTGCTTTCTTTGAAATTTCGCCGGTTACCAGAAATCCGTTCACAGTTAATTTACTTCACGCGCGCTTTCATCTTTGTATGAATATTTTATAATATTTTTCTAACCTTGTCAATCTTT
>OGYU01002103.1_pt1 | contig 13202 bp, 9 predicted proteins | sample 1576581 | NCBI WGS metagenome assembly OGYU01 (sample SAMEA3541547, study PRJEB24748) | human gut metagenome | biome: human gut; feature: human-associated habitat; material: faeces | place: China | collected 2012 | reverse complement strand
CAGCGATGCCAAGTCTTTCGAGAACGTTACCACTGTAACATGCTGCAAGGCCTACCTTTTCGGTATAAAAGTAAGTCAGCTGTCCCACAAGGCTGCTCATGATATTCAGCGGCAGCTGTCCGATACCATCTCCAAGATAATCCGTTAATCTCATTGACTTCTGGATTCCCATGGAATCCAGACCAAGTTCCTTCTTTGTCCTTCCCATTCTTTCTCTCCTTAAGCGTTTAAAGCATCAACCATCTGTTCCAGCATTTCTCTTTTAATTCCGGGAACGAAGCTTAACAGCTGACGAAGGGGCATTCCTTCCATCATCGCTGCCATCATTTCCTGATTCACAGCTCCTGATGTATCATTCTCCTGTGCTTCTGCCATATCTTTTGCTGCATCATTCTGTGCCATTCCCTGCATGAAAGGTCCCATCACAGCCTGTGCCTTCGGATCGCGCATCAGCTCTCCAAGACAGGTATTTAATGAATAGGTCTTTGGAAGTTCTTTCGTAGTATGTACTGTGATCTCTTCACCTTTGCACATCTGATCTGCATTTTCACCGATCATCACTTTATAAGTTCCTTCCTCTGCATACCAGTCATGGATCAATGTATTCCAGTAAGCGAATGCTCTCTCATCCAGTGTAAATGTAACTGTCTTCTCTTCTCCTGCTTCCAGGAAAATCTTTTCGAATCCTTTCAGTTCTCTGACCGGACGGATGACTTCTGTCTCAGGTGCTTCTACATAAAGCTGAACTACTGTTTTACCTGCACGGTTTCCGGTATTCTTTACCTTGACGCTTACTTCTAAAGTATCTTTATCAGACATTTCTTTTTTATCAAGCTGAAAATCACTGTATTCAAAGGTTGTGTAGGATAATCCGTAACCAAACGGGAATGCTGTTTTCATTTTTCTGGAGGTGTAATAGCGATAGCCTACAAACACACCTTCCTGATAATCAGCATTGTCAAAGCCTTTTCCGTAAGTCAGATAGCAAGGGGTATCTTCCAGACGAAGAGGGAAGGTTTCAGCCAGGCGTCCGCATGGATTTTTTTTGCCTGCGAGGATCTCTGCCGTTGCTCTTCCAACTGCCTCTCCTCCAAGATATGCCTCAAGGATACCCTCTACCTGATCCTTCCATGGCATAAGTACAGCAGAACCGTTGTGAAGGACAACTACCACATGCTTCTGCACTTCAAGGATCTTCTGTACAAGTTCATTCTGGCAGTTCGGAAGCTCCATATGCTTTCTGTCATAGCCTTCTGATTCGAAGTTGTCCGGAAGTCCCAGGAACAGAACTGCAACGTCAGCATCAGCCGCTGTTCTGACTGCTTCATCCTGAAGGTCTTTTACAACCTCATCTTTTTCATCCTGATAGCCTTCTGCAAAGGTTACATTTGCAAGCTCCGGAATTGTTTTTACAGCTTCCAGTGCGGATTCCACCCGGATGTCGGTGTCCAGTTCCTCGCGGATTTCACGCACCAGGGCCTCTTCCCTGCTCTCGCCCGGCTCTACCTTTCCGCCGGGAAATTCCCAATAGTCTTTGAACTCGCCATAGCCGCGCTGGGTGGCGAAGTACTTTCCGTCGCGCACCATCACCGCTGCCACTACCTCGATGTGTTTCTTCACTTCGCAGCACTCTCCTTCCCGACGGATACACCAGAATGGGACGGACTTGGCATCAGTAAACTCTTTCATCCGCCAGGCTGATTCGAAACCGCTGGCCACGAAGTGCATGGGCACGAACAGGCCGGTACGGAACACATCGAGAAACTGACGGGCTCCGCGGGTGTAGCCGTTGCCGATGCGCCCGTCTACAGGGAACATCACCACGTCGAAACTGTCCGTGAGCTTGCGGATGTCTTTCAACTCGCCCAGGAAACGCTTTTCTTCCTTGGCAGGGTCAATGTCGATGCCGAAGTCGGGGCTGTAGACCAGTCCCCCGTGATAGTCGTCGGTCAGGAAGCGGGCGTACCAGTTGTTCAGGTCGCCGGCATGGAAGATACGCTCGCCGTCGGCCTCTATCACCCACGACACGCCGCTGTCATTACTTCCGGTGGCCGTCACGCGGAGGAGTTCGTCTTCCCACGTGGCACCTTTCCCCAGCCAGGCGTCGGCTTCTTCCTTCTGCGCCCGACGGTGTTTTAGGATGTCTTTTGAAAGGATGTAGCGCACGTTTGCTTTCCGGGTCCGCCAGGAGAAGATGTCGCGGTTGAAATGGTCTTCATGGAAATGACTGGAGAAAACGTACAGGGGCTTGAGCGACTGCAACAGACGGGGCATCACGCCGGCAGGGTCCATCCAGTAGTCAAACACGAGGATGCAGCGGTCGGTCTCGAGGGCAAAGCCGCTGTGGAAGATATAGGTGAGTTGCATAGGCTGCTTGAATAGTTTGTACAAAGATAGCGTTTTTGCCGGAAAGGAGCAGCCAGCCCCGGGGATTAAGGGGCTGTGCCCTCCACTTTATAACGGATGGAGCGCTCGCTGCGTTGCAGGCAGTCGGTGAACACGCGCAGGTCGTTGGTGTAGTTCATCAGTTCCCACACGAGTTGCACTTCTTCGTCAGTCCAGGCTGCTCTGTGGCGCGGATATTTTTTCCGGATTTCCTGCAAAGGTTCCGGATTGGAATCTTCCGGAAGGTTCAGCCGGCTGGCCCGTTCACGAAGATGTGTCAGCACGCTGTTCCAATAATTGTGATAGAGAGGCTGACAGAAGAAGTCTGCACAGAGAATCTTCTGCTTCGGCGGACAGTAGAAAAGAGCCTCCCTGTCAATGGCTTCCAGTTCTTGCATCAGCTGGTCGATACATGCAGCGGCGGCCGGAGCCTGCACCAGGATGGAGCATTCATGGCGAGCATCGTCCTTGTTCCGTCGGGCCGAAAGCCAGTTGAACGAGCCTTCCACCAGCAGGCGGTCGTCCACCACCAAGGTCTTGTTGTGGATGCCTTTCAACACCCGCAGACTGACATGGTGTTCTACCAGTGCACGACGGGCTTGCAGACTTTCTTCCTTCCACAAGCCGTTTTTCTTATCCAGGTAATGGTCGGTATACACCACCACTTCTACCCCACGTTCCACTGCTTCCTGAATGAGGGGCAGCAAGTGGTCGCTTTCAAGGGCGCGGATGGACAGGAAGGGCGACACTATCACCACTTTCCGACGGGCGGTCTGAAGAGCCTGACGCAAGATGTCCGTATGGGCCTCAAGGGTGGACAGACGGCAGACTGCGGCCGACTGACGGGGCACGTCGAGCGACTGGCTCAGGAGGGGTTCCTCGTCCTGGTAGAGAAAGTGGGAGGAGATTTCGCTCTGCTGACTGTCGAACAGCCACTTGGCCAGATTGCCCGACGGGGTGTCCCGGTCGGGATGGAAGATGTTCATGTGGCCGAACACCAGAAAGTGGTATTGCGCACGCGACACGGCCACATTGAGCATATTGTACTTTCCGCCTGCTTCCATAAAGTAGGAAGTGTCTTCGGGTGAATTGACGGGCGAGAATATCACCAGCGGGTACTGGGCTCCTTGCAGCGAGTGGACGGTGCCGACGGTCATCGTAACGAAGTCTGCAGCATCGGGCAGTCCGGACAGCAGCTTGCGCAAAAGGCGTTCCTGTGCCTTGAACGGGGTAACAATGGCAGCTACCTGAGGAATAGGCTTTCCGTAGGCTTCTTCCAGTTTTCTTTTCTCGCGCGACAGCCATTTCACAATGGCAGCAGCTTCGGCTTCATTGAATCGGCTTCCGGTCTTTCCCTTCTGGCTGTATCCGTTCACATGGACATAGCCTTTGGAGGGAAGAGCCGCGTATTTCGGACGGTCGCCTTTCAAGGGAAGCAGTCGCCCGTGGTACACATAATCGTTGCAATAGGCGATAATGGAGTCCAGGCAACGGCGGTGCTCGCGCAGGAAGGCCCCGCGTTCACCGTCCACCTGATAGCTGCCACTCTTGCGGGCCATTTTCATCAGGTTTCCGGAAGAGGACAGGAAACCGTGTTCGCTCAGGAAAGCATACAACGGATCTTTTGACGAGGTAACCACCCCGGAGCGGCGGAGATTGATGAAAGAATATTGTCCGGTCACGGGCCAGATGGGTTCTATCTGTTCGATGTCGCCCACGAGGATGGCTTGCCGGGCCAGACTGAACGAGGGTACGGCCAGCTCGGGCGACACCTGCCCAGACTCATCGACGATAAGCAGGTCGATGGTATTGTAGAGGGGCACGGAGGGATTACCCTCGCTGCTGCAGGTCATATAGCGCGGAAGAGAATGGAAGGTGGAGATGAACACCGGCATCACGCAGGCCAGCCGTCTCAGACGCTCGAGGTAGACGGCACGGTCCGAACGGTTCAGGTTTCCGGAGCAACGGCTCAGACGACGGATGAACTCGGCCTCACGGTAGTGGATGGCATACCAGAACATCTGGTAGCGGTAACTGATGTCCAGGCGCACGGCCATGTCTTCCATGCAGGGCAGGTTCCTGTACTCCTCTCCTTCCGTCAGCCGGGTGTAGCGTGCCCTGAAATCGTCGTTCTCCTCCCAGCGGGCCATGGTTTCTTCGTAGGCGGAAGAAGTCTTGCGGAAGTGTTGCATCATCCGGACAAGTAGATTCTTTCCCCCATTTACACCACCGGATTCTTTCTGTGCAGCAGCCTCCATGCCCGTTTCAATCCAGTCCCTCAGCAGGGCCATCTGTCCACGAAGGTAGTGCTGACACTCTGTTTCATCCTTGCACGAGGTGTGGAAGTAACGGTTGAACAGCTCCAAGTAGTACGTGCGGTACTCGTCCACCCGCTCCGGATTGTCGTACGTTTCGGGAAAGCCCTTTCCTCGGGTGTTCAGCATCATGGCATAGCGTTCAGTCAGCTCTTCCTTTCCGGACAGGTACAAGCCTAACGTATCCAGTTCCGGCAACCAGCGTGCCGCCAGGCCTACCTCTGCCGTATCCGTCTCAACGGCTTCCATCTCGAAATCCTTGAGGATGTTGGTAATGGCCTGGTTGTTGACCGAACTGGCCACAATAAGCTCAGGTTCTCCGTCCGACAACACGGAATGCACCAGCCGGTTGGCAATGACCGTCTGCAGGAAAGTGGTCTTTCCCGTTCCCGGAGGACCGTTGACCGCAAAAATCCGGCTGCCACGGGAATGGGTGTACATGGCGAGCGTTTCACGCTGGGAAACGGATAAGGGGAAATCACTGCTCATCTGGGCCAGGTGCCGCTTGTTGGCATAAATCTCCCGACGGGCAGGCAACGGAAGCAACGGTTCGCACTCGCAGCGCGTCAGGCACTCCAGCAGCGGGAGATCTTCCTTGCAGTCCAGCAGCTTGTCGTACAACCTCAGGATATTCTGTGCCATCCCCGTGACGGGCGCCTTCGTGATGACCATCTCCGGCTGGTCGGGGTAGTTCATTTCGGAAAACGTCATCCCGGTGGCTTTCCGGAAGAGGGCTTCGCATGCCTTCCAGTATTCCTCTTCGGTAGCCACATCGGTCTTGAACGCACTCAGCAGGCAGTCCACCTCGTCGAGGGAAGCAAGGGTACGGTCGTCCTTGGCATTGGGCGAAAGGAACTTGCGGACGAACATCGGCACACGGTCCATCGGGTTTTCAGGCAACTGTAAGGAACCGTCGGGTCCTAGTGTCGCCGTAATGAAGAAAGGGTATTCAGGAAACATCTTACCAATAGGTTTGCCATTCTCATATTCGGGAAGCAGCACACAGGGGGCAATGCGCACCTTACACTTCTTCCCGTCTTCCCTTTCGTCGGGGAAAAGCAGTTCGATGTCTTCTTCCGGTATTGACTCCGGCATACGGTCTTCAAACGCCAGCGTCACACGCGGCTCTTTATAGAACATGCTGTTACTCCACTCAGCATCCAGCAGGCAGTTTTTCCAGTATTTAAGCAGTTTCTTGTTCATAGGTACACAATAAGGGACAAAAATAGACGCATTCCACCACAATCGAAACAATGCGGCGGTAATAAAGCGTAATTTTACCTAAAAACAATTGAAGAGATATATCCTTCCTGCTCGTAAACCCGATGATAACGGTGAATCATCTCTACCAGCGGAATGAGGCGTACATCCTCCGGCACCAGATGGCAGAAGCGTGCATACTGGCGGTCGTACAGGGTGGCATTTCCATTCTTCAGCTTTATTTCAATATCGTCCGGCACAAAGAAAGAAGCCCGGTTGCCCAGGTATTTATAGAATTCGGTGAGATAGATATGAATGCCGGCCAGGTCGAAATCGCCAAAATGCAGGTAATCATTGGGAACCGAAAGGAGCCAGTTGCGCAAGTCATCCGACTGAGGATAACGTGACACAAGGAGTACTTTCCGGGCCTTGAACAAATGTCGCTGACGGTGAAGCAGACGAAAGTTGTCGCCGTTCTCCACACCCACCACAAGCACATCGGAGGGTATGCGGAATTTCTCCGGTTCCTGCACAAAAAAAGCCATACCTTCCAGCGGAGAGAGGGTGAAAGATTTCTCTCCCATCGTCACCTCCAATGGCTCGCAACAATTTACCAGAAAGCCGCGGAAGGTCCGCACACGAACAAGCTTGGAGTCGCCGGTTTCATTTACCAGTACACTCCGGTCCAGATCAGGGTTATGTCCATCGGTCAGTTCTATCCACCGGGACAATTCGGCCCCACCCGTATACTTGTTCTTCACATAACGGATGCTTGCCTCTACATCCAGCAACCGATAAGAGTTACGGCTTCCATGAGTGATGACAGAAAGCAACCCTTCTTCTTTCAGTTCATCGGCAAACCAGCGCGGGAAAAGGCTGGAAGGAAGTGTCTCTCCCTGTATAAGACGAAGTACCTTACGGCATATTGACGGAGTAAATTTTTTCTGTTCCATAAACTATTGCTTGCGTGTGAGTAAAGGTACCACCTGCGTAAAACTCTGAGCATCCTTACTCAAAAGATAAGTATAACGATAATCCTCCACATTGTAGGTGGTAGGAGAACTGTTGACCAGTACGATATTCCGGCAGTTGGCAAAAGCCAGAATACCCTTGACATTGTTGGGATGAAGCTTGCCGATTTCGTCCATCATGCAATGAATCCGGAAATCTCCGAACTTGCGCGAAGCTTTCTCCTTGAACACGTTAATCAGCATGATGTTAACCATGGCTTTCACCAGAATATCCGTTCCGTCCGACCCCACATTGGCTATCTTTTCGGTCCATCCGGTATCGTTATCATTCTCTTTCACACGGAACTGCAGATTGAACGTGTCAGACAATACCAGGCTTTTGCGAGACGGATTGTCTCTCAGCTGCCGGCTGAATGAATAAAGATACTTCACCGCCTTTTCGTTCACTTCCATGCGCGAGTCCTGCGAGAAAAGATCAAGAGCTCCCATGTTAAACTGATGTTCTTCATTGAACTGCTTGATTTCTACCAAAAGCTGCATCAGCTTGTCATCGCTGGCCTGAGTCCGCAGCTCGATGCCACGGATGACTCCGGCAAAGTTCCGCCTTACAAAGTCTTCGTTTATGGCACGAATGGTTTTCTGTATCTCACTTTCATGCTGGGTCAAATCGCCCGTCTCCTTCGAGATTCGCTGGATAATGTTGGTGTAGCGCTCACTGATACGTGTCTGATATTCCACAATTTTGTTATCTTCCACAAACTCACAAAGATTTGCCGCAAAATCATAGAAATCAGAGTCGCTTACCAACGTTTCGGGGAAATGGAAAGTGTTCTTAGCCGTAAAATTGCCATGGAATGCATTGACCGCCCGCTTGAACTGGTCCAGCTCTCTATGAATGGAAATAATAAGCGACTTCAAGTCTCCGATAATGGTTCCACAAGACTTCCGGGTAGGACGCATTTCCGAGGTATACGACTCGGACGGACAGAGGTCTTCGTCTGCACGGAAAGCTTTCAGGCTGGCCAAATCTTTATGAATGTCTGTATGCTCTTTTCTCCTGGCTTCCAGTATCTTATCCTCCTCACTCTGCTGGCTTAGCAGACGCTCCATACGAAGCTTGTACTTATTTTCCAAATCTTCCAGCTGCGCATCGTTTGTTTTTTTCTCGTTGCGCAGTTGCGGCTCCCGGTCGAAATACTCGCGTTTGTCTTTCTCAAAATCGGATACCAAAGAACGTTTACGGACAATGTATTCCAGCTCCTGACGGATGTCGGCCATACGTTTCTCGTAACTGGTAATGACAGACATATCCGCCCCGCTTCCTTCAAGTTCCTTGGCCTGTGAGCGCCGCAGCTCTGCCTTTTTCGTTTCCATTTCAATTCGCTGACGAGTAATATCTTCATGGATAACGCCAGTTTCCTGCCGAACGACCTCCTCTTCAGCCTTTTCCGTTTTCCGCAGTTCTTCGGCCAATTGCTTCAGGCGTTTCTCCTTTTCCGCCCGTAAACGCTTGTCTTCATCTTCCCAACGCACCTGTTCCTGCGACTTCTGAGCTAACTGCAATTCTACCTGCTCTGTTTGCTCCCGTTTCCATTCGGCCTCTTTCCGCTGCCAGGAGGTAAGTTCAGCCTGCAAGTGTTTCCGTCTGGCAGGAATCTGCTGCAACTGGGCCTCCAAAAGGTACTGTTTGTCGGCTACCTCCCGAATCTGCCGGTTATATTTCTTCTTTATCTGCCCGAGTGTTTCCTCCCGACGTCCGTTCAACTGAGCCAACTCGCGGACATACGACTCACGGGCAGCTTCCTTTTCGGCCAGTTCTTCCTTTAAACGGGCTGGCGTACGCAATTCTTTCGCCACTCCCGAAAGTTCAACTCGTACGCCGAACAGCGTATTGTCACTGTCCCCAGCCAATACCGGATGTAAATCCTGGGCATACAGAATCAGCTCTTCATCTGCCACTTTCCCGATTGTTTCCTGCCACCCCGGCTTATGTGCGTCCAGCCATTCACAGAAGGAACCTTTCCAACGGTCAAGAAGGCTGGTAAGGGTCTGAATTTCTTCGTCCAATGCCGTACGACGGCGCACCAGTTCCTCAGCTTCTTGCTTGAACTGCCACTCACTCTCTTTCATCTCATCGGTACATTTCTGCCGCAACTGGTCGCACGTGAGTTTCAGGCCGGCTACCTGCCAGCTTGTCTGCCTTTCTTCATCTTTCAATGCATCCAACTGTTCCTGATAGTCCCCGGTTTCTTTCTCAAAATGGCAAGTCAGTTGAATGCGAATCTTCTGCTGACGAAGTGCGGAAATTCCTTCGGTGAGCCGTATCCGGTTTTCATTCCACGTTTTTTGTCTCTCCTCATACATATTCCGCACGTGTACCTCTTGTTCCCGATAGCGGGCATACAATTCATTTCTCCAGACGTTCAATTCATTTTCACGGGCCAGCACAGCCTTTCGCCGTTCATTCTCAAATGCGGTAAAAGCCGCCTCTACCTTTCCGACCAGCAAGTCGTACTTCTGCAACACATCCCTATAAGTAGCGGTCAATTCTGCATACGTCTGTTTCAAACTATCCTGCTCATGCAGCAAGGCTGCTTCACCTGCCACACGCCGCATCACCTCTTCTATGCCTTCTTTCTCATAATACAAGCGCTTTTCGCGGATACGCTTCAAATCGTCGGCTATCGCCCCTTCCCGGCGCACCAGCTTGTCACGTTCGGCAGAATACTTGCCTCTTTCTTCTCCTACAAGTCGCACCAACCGTGCCCGCTTCTCTTCTGCTTCCTGAATCTGTTCCTCGAGCACCGGCAACATGTCATGAGCTGCTTTCTCTGCATAATTCAATTCAGCTCTACCTTCTTCCAGCTGCTTTTGAGAATAAAGTAAGCTCCGGTAGCGCTGAATGACTTGTTCCGCCTGCTTGCGCACCACAATCTCCCCATTCTTGTTGGGACGCAGCCATCGCATGACATCATCATATTCCTGCTCAAAAGCTTCTATCTGGCTCCGGTAATAAGTCAGGTCGATAGACACATCTTCCTCATTCATGGACTGGATGATGGTATCTTTCACAAAATCGGCATCCAAACGGGAATTCAAGAATACATGCTGAATAGTACGAGGAATGTTCTGATACTTACTACTTTCTACAATGGCAAACTTACGATAAGACACCATATCGGGCTTGCGGTTGTTTCCAAAGATGATGTCACGAAACATTTCATAGCTCGTAACAAGCGGAGTAATCGTACAACGGGCATCCGACTCAAGAATACGTGTACGCACCTCACTCCAATCGGCAGATACCTCGTGACGGTCGTTCACAAACCATGCTTTCCGATAAGGAGCATCTATCAGGCGGAAAGCAGCCCGTCCCATAGATTTGGACACCACTACGGAATATGCGCTATTCTCACGTACCACCTCGTACACGATATACGAGTTGGCATAGGGCAAATAAAAAGCGTCGAAATTCTGCTTTTCTTTCGGAATGCCCAGATGCAGTTTGTCGGCATTATAGAAAAACAAGATAGCTCGCAGAAGGGTACTCTTTCCCACTCCCTGCGTACCAATGAAATGCACATTGCCGTCCATCCGGATTTCGGCATAAGGAATATGCGCACTATTCAGGAATATGACTTTATTCAGGTATCTCATCGCTTGTATCCTCCAATATCGTGATGCAGTCCACCATTTCTTCCATATAGTGGAATGCGGTTAGTACTTTATAGGTTTCATCGTGCTCGTTCTCCAGTTCAATCATCCCAGCCTTTTCCAGCTCTGCCACCAGTTTCTCTACAACCTCTCCGAATTTCTTCTTGTCGGAAAACAAGCGGGAAGCCTTTTCCTTCAGTTCCATGTTACATCCTATCTGCACCTCAATATCTGCCCGTCGGAACAGGAATCCGGGACCAAAAGCCGAATGATACGTTTTCACCAGCCTTCTTCCATCTCCACACGGATGCCAGTGGGGATCTTAACGATCTCGCCCGGTTTCATGGTCACATCCACCGGTGCATAAAAATCGTATCCCGCACTTCCGGTTGTGGCTCTCTTCGGAAGTTTCAGGCTGTCGTAGATATTACAGATCTCTTCTTCTGAATACTGTTCAAAAGTATCCTTCCAGTCCTTTGCAAACTGTTCAAAACTTACCTTGTGAAATTTCGCAATTCTTTTCATTTTTCGTTCCACTCCCAATGGGTAATTTGGAGAAATCCCTCCGGTCACTCCACATACAGAACCACACGGTTCTCACGGAGTGATGCCCGTACATCGATCACACGCTGGTTGGCACTGCCTTTCCAGTGAAGATTATTGTCTTTTTCTTCGATCTTAAATTTCCCGTCTACGATCACATCTATATTGGAAAGAAATGACAGATGGCAGATCTCTTCCCATTCATAACCGGTATACAGCCAGATGGTCTTATCTGGAAATTTTTCCCGGATCTCTTTTGCAAGTGCCCCGATCTCTTCCCTGTTTTCCAGATGAAAGGGATCGCCGCCGCTGAAAGTCACACCGGAAACATAGTCTTTTTTCAGTTCTTCAAATAATTCTTCTTTTGCCTGCTCATCAAAAACCAGTCCGCCATTAATATCCCATGTAACAGGATTATGGCACTGAGGACAATGATGGCTGCAGCCTGCCACCCAAAGCACAGTCCGCAGCCCTTCTCCATTGAGCATATCGTCTTTCGTTATGTTATGGTAACGCATATCTTACTTCTCCAGTTCTGAGGTACAATGTGGACACCGAACTGCCTTAATAGGAATCATGCTCTTGCAATATGGGCATTCTTTCTCTGTAGGCGCTTTTGGTGCTTCCGAAGCCTTTCCAATTTTTTCCAGTTTATTGATCGCCTTGATGACCATAAATACAACAAAAGCCATCAGCAAGAAATTGATCGCCTGGGTGATAAAAGAACCATAATTAATGGTAGCTGTCACTTCATTGGCTGCTGCCAGTGTTGGATATTTGTTGCCGTCTAAGGCAATAAACATGTTGGAAAAATCGATCTTTCCAGTGAAAATACTTAATACCGGCATAAAAATATCATTTACAAGGGAATTAACGATTGATGTAAATGCACTGCCAATGATCATACCTACGGCCAGATCGATCATGTTGCCCTTTAATGCAAACGCTTTGAATTCTTCCAAAAACTTTTTCATCTGTCCCGCCTCCATTTTCATTTACAGTAATGCTGTTGGTATCAGTCTATCATAATCCAGGGGATTTTTCCACTTGATTTTCCTGTATGTGCTCTGTATGCACTATTTAATGCATAATTTATACACTCTTTTTCAAGCTAATGTTTTTTGTGTTACTGGGATAAAATACTAATATAATCGTACTTGACAGAAGGAGAAGCTATGAGTTTTGAACTGGACCGCATAGAGGAGCTGTGTAATGACCGTGGTTGGAGCCATTACCGCCTTGCAAAGGAAATGGATATTTCCCCAAACAGCATAGGAAATCTTTTCCGCCGCACCACTGTGCCCAGTATTCCTACACTCCGCCATATATGCCAGGTATTCGGTATCTCCATGGGAGAGTTTTACAGTACAGACGGCAGCCAGACGATCTTAAACAAGCAACAGAAATATGTACTTGACCTTTATAACCAGCTTGGTCCGTCTAATAAGATCCGGGCAGAATCTTATCTGGAAGGATTGGCTGACGGGTCTTATCGGAAGAAAAGGAATAAAAAAGAGAAAGAAAAAGACAGCCGATGATTTTGTCGGGCTGTCTTTTTCTTGTGTACTTTTGTTCGTGTACGGTCCACTCGCAAACACGCGCTAGCGTGCTCTACTGTCTGCTATCGCAAACGGATCGTTCGTTAGACTCGCAAACACGCGCTACCGCGCTCCACCGCCTGCTATCGCAGGCAGTTTGCTCGTTGATGACGCAAGAAAAACAAATGCCGCCTTTTGACAGGTGTTCGTAAAACAGGTTTAGACCGAAATTACGAAATGAGCATCTGTCAGGCAGGGTTGGACAACGAAAAGCCGCTATATTCAGTGAAAACCTGAATATAGCGGTTTTTCCTTATTTGCGTTTCTTTTTGCCTTTTCCGTGTGGTAGCTGCGGTCGTGCTTTTCCACGCTGGTTGATGGGACTTTTCAGGTACTTGGACTTTTTAAGTCCGCTGATGACTGAGGCAAACTCTTCCTTCGTAAGTGTGTCATAATCAAGTCCGATTGTTGCCATGAGCGCACGGACTTGCTTTTCCTCGGAACTGCCCTCAAAATTCATCGCATCCTGCAACTGACCCTGTACGGTTGCTACGAGGGCGCTTTCATCCGCAGTCATAGTGTCGGGGCGATGCTGC
>OGYU01002099.1_pt1 | contig 13219 bp, 9 predicted proteins | sample 1576581 | NCBI WGS metagenome assembly OGYU01 (sample SAMEA3541547, study PRJEB24748) | human gut metagenome | biome: human gut; feature: human-associated habitat; material: faeces | place: China | collected 2012 | reverse complement strand
AAATAAGAAATTTTATCAATCAAAATTCCTCACATTCACAGAAAAAAGATACCTTTGCTCCCCGTTAATCATTTATTAATACAAAATCTGTTTATGGATAAATTTAGCTACGCCATTGGTCTGGGGATTGGCCAAAATCTATTGAGCATGGGTGCTCGTTCAATTGATGTAAATGACTTTGCACAGGCTATCAAAGACGTATTGGAAGGAAACCAGACTGCAATTTCTCACAATGAAGCACGTGAAATCGTCAACAAATATTTCACTGAATTAGAAGAGAAAATGAACGCAGAAAACATAGAAAAGGGAAAGGCTTTCCTGGAAGAAAACAAGAAAAACCCGAACATCGTAACCTTGCCAAGCGGATTGCAATACGAAGTAATCACTGAAGGAAACGGTAAAAAACCGAAAGCAACCGACCGCGTACGTTGCCACTATGAAGGTACATTGATTAACGGAACATTGTTCGACAGCTCTATCAAACGTGGTGAACCGGCTGTGTTCGGTGTGAACCAGGTAATCAAAGGATGGGTGGAAGCACTGCAACTGATGTCAGAAGGTGCCAAATGGAAACTCTACATTCCGTCAGACCTGGCATACGGCGCACAGGGTGCAGGCGAAATGATTCCGCCGCACAGCACATTGATTTTCGAAGTAGAATTAATTGAAGTATTATAAAAAATAAAGCAAATGAAAAAAGGTACATTCTTTATGATGCTTGCCGCTGCAGCCAGCCTGGCATCATGTACAGCACAGGGACCGAAAGCAAACCTGAAAAGCGATGTAGACTCTTTGTCTTATATGATGGGTGTAACAAACACTCAGGGATTGATGGAATATGTACAGGGTCGTCTGGGAGTAGATTCAGCATACGTAGCAGACTTCATCAAAGGTCTGGAACAAGGTTGCAAAGAAACTGACGCTAAGCAGAAAGCTTATTTGGCAGGTATGCAGATTGGCCAGCAAGTAAGCGGTGACATGTTCGACTACAACAACCGTCAGATTTTTGGACAGGATTCTACTCAAGCTTTGAACAAAGATAACTTCCTGGCTGGATTCATCGCTGCTGTAAAGAAACAGAGCATCGTAACAACTGACTCTGCAAGTGCTTATGTACGTCTGAAAGCAGAATTGATCAAGTCAAAAGCATTGGAAGCTAAATATGCAGACTACAAGAAACAGAATGAAGAATTCCTGGCTAACAACAAGAGCAAGGAAGGTATTCAGACAACTGCCAGCGGTTTGCAGTACAAAATTATCACTAAGGGTACAGGAGCTTTGCCTGCTGATACTTCACGTGTAAAAGTAAACTACAAAGGTACAATGATTGACGGTACTGAATTCGACTCTTCTAAAGAGCCTATTACATTGGCCGTTAACCGCGTAATTCCGGGATGGACTGAAGCACTGAAGATGATGCCGGTAGGTTCTAAATGGGAATTGTATATTCCTCAGGAACTGGGATACGGTGCACAGGAAGCTGGTAAAATCAAACCTTTCTCTACTTTGATCTTTGAAGTAGAATTGGTAGATATCGAGAAATAATACACTTCCCCGTATATATTTCGGAAATCCCCCGCTTGCTCTGAAAAGTGACAAGCGGGGGATTTTTCTTTTCTTTCCAAGAGGATATACAACAGAAAGGCTATCCTCAGAATGAGGATAGCCTTTCTGTATAAAGAGATATTCTTCTATCAGCCCTCCCCTCAGGGAGACAACTGAAAACAGGAAGTTAAATCTTTCCGTATGCTTTAAAGTAAGATACCTGACAAACTCCGGTATCATTATTGGTTTCTGTGATGATCAGTTTGACATAACGGGCTAGCACAGGTTCAGCCAATGAAATAACTTCTTCAGCTGGAACTAACGGACTGTTTCCTGTTACGATTGTACCATCAGGAGCTTGCCATGGCAAAGCAAATGTAAATCCACCCACTTGAGTGAAATTCTCATTGTCTGTGCTGACCCACAATTGCAAAGTTTTTACCGACGGATAATTATTTTCCCCATTTGCACGACGGCCGATGGCAAAGCTGACACATTCCAACTCTTCCTGCATATCGATAACCAACGTATGAGGAAGCGGAGCATTTCCACCGGAATAAGCACTATGCCAAAATTCAGTACGGTCATCAGTGAACAAGCTGGAATAACCTCCTCCGTCACCTGCTTCTACATCAGATCCCGTAGCTGTCCATTTAGTCCAGTCATATTGCAATGTAGTCTGACCTTCATACTTCTGTAAAACAGTGAAAGAAGTTGTACGATAGCCACATCTCACCTGAATAGTAGCAGTACGGAAATTCGAAGGATCCGGATTGGCCTTAGTCGCTTTTACGGTAATCTCTTTACCTGACGCTGATACTGTACACCAGTCCACTCCATCTTCCATGGTAAAAATCATTTCAGAAGGAATATCCGTATCGGCCGTCAATGTAGTGATAGAACCTTCAGCTGCGTCAAGCACAGCTCGTTCAATGATAATGTAACCCACATAAGGTTGTTCTTGTTCCTTACAGCCACAGAATAAGGCCAGTAAGAGAAACGACAAAAAATATAATATTTTTTTCATTTTACAGTTTCTGTTATGTATAAAAAATTATGATTCCCAAATACTACCTGCCTCTCTGAGGGAAAGGCAGGTAGTCCTATTTCTAAATCCTCCTATTTATGTTCATTAGGGATTCTGTCCTAAATCGTAAGGATATGCATCATATTGAGCCTGTGGGATGTACTCGCATACAGAAGGAGAATTATAAGGGATCTCCAGGTAGCGGTCACCTTGTCTTAACGTATGTCCACCCGGATATTTACGGTCGAGCGTATGACGCCAGCGGAACACGTCGAATCGACGGAGACCTTCCCATGCAAATTCCAGCATACGTTCTTCTTCAATAATCTTATGTATATCCTTCGGCTGGCCGTTTTCAGCAGTCTGGATATTTTCCAGTGTCCATTCAGGAATACCGGCTCTGCTACGAATCACGTTCACATCATCAAGAGTAGTCTGTGTATCTCCACCTTTCTCCAGATTAGCCTCAGCACGAATCAGATACATTTCAGCCAAGCGAGAGATAATGGGTGACCACAAATGATAATACTGCTCCTGATAAGAACATTTATTGATGGCATATACCAGGAACATAGCCTCCTTCTGACGAAGCGTTTTGGCATCGTACACACGCGGCTCGATACGGCCTACATACTTTGTACCGTCCGAGGCCTGTACATAATAGCGAGTTCCCAGGTTATAAGGTTCCGACTGGATGGTTGCACTCCGGAAATTAGCAGCATCGTCCGCACTCATGGCATAGGTTCCGTCGTTCTGCTTGGTGACAGAAATCTGACGGTATTCATAATTGGCGTTAACACCTGCCTGCTTAGCTGCATACACAAAGGTCCAGTCCTGATAATTCCGTTCCGGATTACCGGTGATAGGATACTTGGAGGTATCCGTTCCGTCCTCTACATAACGTTTGGTAATGAAGCTACTACGCAAATCCTTAGGATAACCTTGTTCATCCAGATACAACTCCAGCAAATTCAGGTAAGGAGCAGAAGCATACATTTCCTCCCAACCATTATTGTCTACCTGAATGTACAGACCTCCCATTCTGCCATTTCCACCATCGTCTTTCAGTTTTGTACGACGTACAGCAAAAATGGTTTCAGAATTATCTTCAGGAGCAAACTGAGAATAGATTTTATAATCATTGCCCCGAAGTAAATCAAAACGACCAGAATTAATAACTTCATTGGCCATATCCCAAGCATCATCCCAATTTTCCATGTATAAATATACGCGTGCCAATAATGCTTGAGCAGCTTCTTTAGTGGCATAACAACTATTTTTCGGTTTAAGCCCTGATGGCAAGGTCATATAAGTAATGGCATCTTTTAAATCCTTCACAACCTGACCATAGATTTCGGCTACTGTAGAACGGAATTTTGGCAGGTCGTTCGGATCGCTAGTTAGCTTCAATGGCAGCCCTGGATTCTGCGTAGGATTATTGGAATAAGGCTGAGCGAATTCGTTCACCAACAAGAAATAAGACAAAGCACGGAGATAATAATTCTCACCGACAATGACTTTTTCCTCGTCAGTGATGTCCGCACCCAGTTCGGCTCCCATCTCAATCACCCTGTTACAGTTACCGATAGTACGATAACCCAACTCCCAAGCATATTCCGTAACTGAACTGGTGATTTTACGGCTATAGTCGTAGATATCGAATTTCTCGTCAGTAGAAGTACCACCCCATGAAAGGTCGTCAGCACCATAAGCCCAGAAATAATATCCATAATCAATCAGTCCGCCATCGTATTTCAACATGCTGTAACTGCCTTGTGACAATTCCACAATGTTACGGGCTGTTACGTCCTCACCCGTCACACCGTCGTACATATTCACGTCCAAGCTGCAGCCTGCCAATGCAAACGCAGCCACCAAGGCTCCTAATGTATATTTCAGTTTCATAATTTTATCTTATTGTTTTATCAGTACTTAGAAGTTAACATTCAATCCTACAGAGAAACGTCTTACGGTAGGATAGCCAAATCCACTGGCATTACCATTGTAAGAAGAGGACAACAGAATTTCAGGATCTTGACCAGAGAATTTAGTAATCGTAAACAGATTTTCTCCGCTCACACTGATATTAGCTCCCGAAATCTTCAACGAATGCAACCATTTTTTAGGAAGGCTGTACGACAAGGTCAAAGTCTTCAGTTTAAAATAGTCGCCATTTTCCAGGTAACGGGTAGAAGTGTTCGAAGCACCATTGTTACCTCCGGCTCTCAACTGAGGATGCGTAGCGATGTCACCAGGTTTTTCCCAACGGCTCCATCCATCAGGCAATTTCATAGCTGGCTGCGAAGGACGTTCTGCATCACGGTCAAGAGCACCGGCACGCATACTGTTGTAAATCTTGGCACCAGCACTGAAAGTAAAATTAGCGTTCAATGACAACCCCTTCCAACTGAGATTAGTACTCAAGCCACCAGTCACTTTCGGAGTAGGCGAAGCATCAAGCAGCACATTAGTTGCTTCATTGTAATTACCTGTTACGGTCTTCACACCAGTATCAGGATCCACCTTGAACCAAAGCGGTGTACCCGTCATGGTATCTACTCCAGCCCATTCTTTCATATACCAGTTCATATATGGATAGCCTACAGCAACCGCCTGCATAGTCAAGTCATCACCATCGGGCAGATAAGTTACCTCGTTACGGTTATAACCCATATTGAAGCTAATGTCCCAATACCAGTCTTTGGTCTTAATCAATTCAGGAGTAATAGTCAATTCCACACCAGAGTTTTCCATCTTACCGTTGTTAGCCGTCTGACGGTTGAAGCCCGTTACAGCAGGCAAGTGACGCAGGTAAATCAAGTTCTTCACTTTCTTCAAATAGTAATCGAGAGTGATGTTCACACGGTCAAACAAACGGATATCAATACCAGCATCGAAGTTAGCTGTTTCCTCCCAAGACAAGTCAGGGTTACCCTGGTAGTTGGACAAGAATGCGATTTCGTTCGCATACTGAGAAGTATAGCCAAAAATAGTAGCCCACTCGTAAGCACCGCCCGGCTGGTTACCGCTGATACCGTATGACATACGCGGCTTCAACTCATTAATCCATTCTACCTGGCTGAGGAACTTTTCCTTGTGCATATTCCATCCGGCACCGACAGACCAGAATGTAGCCCAACGCTTGTCACTACCGAACTTAGAAGAACCGTCTCGACGAACCATACCTTGAATCAAATATTTGCTGTCGAACGAATAGTTGACATTCAAATAAATAGCCGCATTCTTCGATTCTGATTTCGTACCACTAGCGGTAGGATCGTCTGCACCAGCATTAATAATCTCGGCTCCCTGGAAAATCTTATACGCCGTAGCCGAAAGATCCCAGTAACGATATTCATCGTAATCATAACCCAGATAGGCATTGATTTCGTGTTTTTCGCCGAAAGTCTTCAGGAAACGAAGCAACTGACTAGTGTAAATAGAACGGGTATTTGACTGTCCGTCGTAATAAGAACCACTGGTACCCGCACCCGAACGGCTGTTAGGATCCACGTAGGAATTAGAATAGTTATTGCTGAAACCAACACGGTTATTTGATTCAAAAGTCAATCCGTCGATAATCTTGAAATCAAGACCGAGTCCCAAATCAAGACCGTTGCTACGAGTCTTTCCCCAGTTCAAGGCTCTATCGTATAAGAAGTTGGAACCTCCATCGGAATACCAGTAGTCATCCGGGTTAGCAGTTGGAGCATCTGCAGCTGTCGGCACACCCTGCGTACCATCCTTCAGGTTTCCTTGTGAGTCCCAAGGAGTATCCCACGGCGTATAGCTAGTATGTGCCAAAGAATATTCCTGATTGTTAGTTTCCTTGTAGCTGGCAGAAATCTTAGATTTCAAAGTCAAACGGTCATTAACCACATAATCAGTATTCGAACGGATGGTGAAACGATCGTAATCGAATCCTTTGATGGTACCTTCTTCAGAATAATAATCGGCCGATAAATATGCCTTAATCTTTTCATTACCATAACGGTAGCCGATATTATAATTCTGTGTCAAAGCATTCTGAGTAGCCAAATCCCACCAGTCGAAGTTTCGGTTACGCAGATAAGGCTGTAACCATCCCTGTGCATCCAGTGTTCCAGCATTTTCGTAAGCCGTACGCACATAATCGTAATATTCAGCACCAGACATCATCTCCAAATTACCTTTCTGCAGCTGAGATACACCGAACTTAACAGACAAATCAATCTGTGAAGGGCCCGAAGTGGCACGTTTGGTAGTCACCTGAATGACACCGTTAGCACCACGCGAACCATAAAGGGCTGTAGCCGAACCGTCCTTCAAAATAGAAATAGATTCAATATCATTGGGGTTCAAATCGGCAGAAGAAGCTCCCACAACCCCATCAATTACCCACAAAGGCTCTACATTACCACGGATAGACCCAATACCACGCACACGGATGCTCACTCCGTCACCCGGACGACCAGAAGTAGGAACTACTACCGCACCAGCAATTTTACCCTGCAGCATATTAGCTACACTCGGTGTAGTAATGTCTTTCAATTTATCCGCTTTAACAGAAGAAATAGAACCAGTGATAGAGCTTTTACGCTGCATACCATAACCCACAACTACTACTTCGTCGAGTGCTTCCGAATCTTCACTCAATTTAATAGTCTGGTTATGAGCCGTCGCTGTCACTTCAATAGATTTGTAACCCACAAAAGAAATGACCAGTTTGGCACCTACCGTACCTTCAAACTCATAAATTCCATCAAAATCAGTGATTGTACCGACAGCCGTACCTTTAATCAATACATTCGCTCCGATAATCGGCTCACCTGTCTTTGCATCTAATACAACACCCTTAAGTTTGGTTGTTTGTTGAACAACTGAAGCCATTGATTCCGGTACAGTGGATGTTGCAAATGTTGGAAGAGATGCGCAATACAAAGCACTTGCTAACACCATCAGCCGGCTAACATTGTTTGTTTTTCTCATTTTCATAATATTAAAATTGAGATTAATAGAATAGACTTATATTTAATCACCGCAAATTTATAGAAAAAAATCAAATACTTCCATAATAACTCTAAAACATTTTAATATTTAACTATTCTATTTTGTTTCAAGCATGTATTACATGTGAAATTAGTGAAATAATTTATTATTCATCACTATTTATGCACTCTTCTATCAAGCCTAAAAGTCAATCAACTATAACAGAAATCACTCATATCTTTCCCACCATGCCAATAAACTATCCAACGAAATTCACAATAAAAGAAGAAAACATTTACCTTTGTCATCAATCATCATTTCTAAACGCTTAATTCACAAACTATGAAAATGAAACTAGAATGCTTGGCATTGTTTGCCGTATTCTGCCTCCCTTTATGTGCACAACATGTGTATGACATGGCTCGTTTCGGTATTCAACCGGGAAAGAAGAGCAACATGTCTACTCGTATGGAGAAGGCACTTGCAAAAATTAAAAAAGAAGTAAAAGAAGGCGAAACAGTAACCTTACGCTTTCAAAGCGGGACCTATCATTTCTATCCTGAAGGAGCTGCAGAACGTACTTACTACATCTCCAACCACGACCAGGATAATCCGAAAAAAGTAGGACTGGCACTAGAGGATATGAAATCGCTGACAATAGAAGGGAACGGGGCAGAATTCATCTTCCACGGACAGATGATTCCGTTATCCCTTCTCAGAAGCACAGACTGTACCCTGCAAAATTTCAGTATTGATTTTGCCAACCCACACATCGCTCAGGTAGAAATTGTAAAAAATGAAGGAGAAAAAGGAATCACCTTTCAACCTGCACCTTGGGTTGACTACCATCTGACCAAAGACTCCATATTTGAGACTAAGGGAGAAGGTTGGAAACTTCGCCCGATGTCAGGTATCGCTTTTGAAAAGGCCAGCCGACACATCGTATACAATACCAGCGACATCAGCTGCCCGACCAAAGGTTGTTCTCTGGTAGGAAAGAATTTGATATATGCTCCTAAATGGAAAGACAAACGGCTTCCGGCAGGTACTATTGTCGCCATGCGTTCATGGGACCGTCCGACTCCCGGCATTTTCTTGTCACACAACACCCGAACCACAATAAAGAATATCAAGGTACACTATGCACAAGGCATGGGATTGCTGGCCCAACTATGTGATGACATCACGATGGATGGTTTTGGTGTATGCTTGAAAGGAGACAACGATTTCCGCTATTTCACCACTCAGGCCGATGCAACCCATTTCTCCCAATGCAAAGGAAAAATCACCTCTGTCAACGGATTGTATGAAGGTATGATGGACGATGCCATCAATGTACATGGAACCTATCTAAAAGTGCTTCAACAAATTGATACTCACACCCTCAAAGCACGTTACATGCACGACCAGTCATGGGGATTTGACTGGGGATTTTCCGGCGACAGCGTACAGTTCATTCGCTCACAAACCATGGAACTGCTGGATGGAAAGAATTGTATTGAACGCATTACAGCCTCAGATAAACCGACAGCAGACGGTGCCCGTGAATTTATCATCCATTTCACTCAGCCACTTCCTGAGGCTTTAGCCGAACAGACTGACTTCGGCATTGAAAACCTGACATGGACACCAGAGGTTTATTTTGCCGGTAATACCATCCGCAACAACCGCGCCAGAGGTTCTCTGTTCAGTACACCTAAAAAAACAATCGTAGAAAACAACCTGTTTGACCATACTTCAGGAACTGCCATCTTGTTATGCGGTGACTGTAACGGCTGGTATGAAACCGGTGCCTGCCGGGAAGTAATCATCCGTCACAATCGGTTTATCAATGCCCTGACCAACATGTTCCAGTTTACCAACGCTGTGATTTCCATTTATCCGGAAATTTCCGATTTGGAGCATCAGGTAAAATATTTTCACGGAGGAAAACCCGGCGCTATACAGATTACAGACAATGAATTTGATACATTCGATGCGCCCATCCTATACGCCAAGTCAGTAGACGGACTAATCTTTAAGCAAAACAAGATTAAAACGAATAATGCCTACCGACCTTTTCACTGGAATCAAAACCGATTCTTACTGGAAAAAGTAAACCGGGTAGAAATCAGCGAATAACATAAAAAAACGGGGCCTTAAAAGCCCCGTTTTTTATTACCATCCTGCATGCTCTTTCTTATTCTCATGCACAATAGTCCCCCTATTCTTTTCACCAGTATAGTTCCATTCTATCTCATCTACATATTCTTTTCCCTGATAGCTGACTACAGCCTTCAATATATTTTTTCCTTGAGCCAGCGTCACTTTATCAAATACATAGTGTACCTCTGTATATCCTTGACGGATGCCTTCCAAAGGTTTCCCGTTCAGGTATACCACCGGAGTTCCAATATTGGAATACACAGTTACGGAAGTTTCTTTTCTTTCTCTGTCCACATTACGGCGCTGTGTCTGATAAAGTACAGGTTCCTTACTCCAATTAGCTTTATACCAATAATAGGAATCCTTCTTAATCTTACGGTCGAAAGTCACCATTCCCTTCAAGTTACGTGCAGGAACTCCTCCACGCTCCCACATAGGCACAGCAAAATCAAACATATTCCACAAGTAAGAAGCAATAATGTAAGGATGTTCGGCAATCACGCTCCACTGATACTCATGCACTTTTGTCTGGAAAGTTTCAGGATAAAAAGGTTTTCCCCAGTTCAAGGCATCTCCTAGGTATTCAGTTTGATGCTCCAAGTTCGCATCCGCCCCATACTCTGTCAACATCAGTTTCTGCCAGGGATAATTTTTTTCCAGACCTTCCACCCAAGGCTTAATATCCTGTATCTTTCGTTCATACCAGCCAAAGTAGCGGTTCATTCCTTGAACATCTGCATTCTGGTTCACCGGATGTTCTGCATGTCCATACCCGTTTACAGCTGCTGTATAACGGTCCGGATCATCCGTCTTACATACATCATGCAACGAACGGGTCAATGCAGCTGTGTAACCATGCGGATGATACACCTCATTATGAATTCCCCAAATATAAATGGAAGGGTGATTAAAATTCTGTCGGACCAATTCTCTCATCTGCTGATGGGCATTATCCCATTCCTGCCCCGTCACCCGATTTACAAAAGGAATCTCAGCCCAGACTATCAGTCCCAGACTATCGCATTTGGCATACATATACTCTGCCTGCTGATAATGTGCCAAGCGAATGGTAGTAGCTCCAATATCCATAATCATAGCCAAATCCGCGTCATGTTCCTGATTTGTCAACGCACTGCCTTTTCCCCACCAGTCCTGATGGCGGGTTACTCCATACATGGGATATTTCTCTCCATTCAGGAAGAAACCTTTCCCGGCTACAATTTCATATTTACGGATACCCAACGGCTGTACCACTTCATCAATCACCCGTCCCTCCTGCTTCAGACGGGATACTACCTTATATAAATAAGGATCTTTCCGTCCCTGCCACAAATGAGGACGTTTTAATTGGAAAGAAGCCGTATACGACTGCATTCCTTGCGGGGTCAGTTCCAAACTGCGTACATGCTTCTTCACCAGCTTGCCTTCCGCATCATAGATTGCATTCTCCAGTTCCAGTGCTTCCGGTTGCAAGGAAGCGTTGTCCAGCTTCACCTTTACATTTACTTCTGCTGCACTTTTCGACACATTTTTCTGTGTAACATAAACTCCCGGAGAAGCATAATCTTCCACCGCAATATGGCAAGGCTCTGTCACTACCAACGACACCGGGCGATAGATACCTCCGTATACTCCAAAAAGACTGTGGTTCACCGGAATGACATCTGGACGAGCTGTATTGTCAGCCTTCACCACAATCTCATTGCTTTCTCCATATTTTACCTGCTCACCAATCTCACAGACAAAGGCGGAATATCCTCCCTTGTGTGTACCCACCAGATAACCGTTGACATACACATCCGTACAAGTACCCACACCTTCAAAGCGCAAGAACAAACGCTTCCCCTTCATGGTCTCGGGAATTACATAAGCCTTACGATAATAAGCCGCTCCCTCATAAAAAGAGTTTGTCTTCACCTGCATATCCTGCGCATTCCAGGTATGAGGGATGGTCACCTCTGTCCATTTACTCTCCCACTGGGCAGCTGCCTTCATCACGTCTGTTGCAAACGGCCCTTTTTTAAACAACCAGCCATCATTAAAGCTGATTACCTCTCTTGAAAAAGCGCCTGTCGCACACAGACCAGACAACAGGCACGCTCCTATAATCTTATGTAGTTTCATTTTTCTGACATTTTATACAATTCACATCCGGCCATCAGGAAAGCTCCCACGCCATACACTTCCGTCATGTCGCGAGTCACTTTCCTGGGGTCGGCGCCAATAGGCTGTACATATCCCAACTTCCCATTCTTTTCTACCGCATCAGTCAAAGCTTTCCAGCCCCTTTCCAAAACCGGCAAAAAAGCATCTCTGTCCAGCAAATGCTGGTTTACCCCATAAGCAAGTGCATATACGATGAATCCTGTCGCACTGGTTTCCGGTGAAGGATAAGATGCCGGATCCAACAGACTGGCATGCCAGTAACCGTCAGCACTCTGCAATTCGGCTACTCTCGTAGCCAGTGTCACAAATAATTCCTGATAAAATTTCCGGGAAGGCTCATCTGCAGGCAATGCTTTCAGAATTTCAGCCAGCCCGCCAAGTACCCATCCGTTTCCACGGCCCCAGAATACCTTCTTCCCATTTGCTTCCTGTTTACCTATATAGCGAGTGTCACGATAAAAGAGATTTTCTTCTTTGTCAAAAAGCAAATCGTAGGTAGCCTTGTATTCCCGATTCATAAAATCAAGGTACTTTCTGTCTAAAGTCTGCCCGTAAAGTTTGGCATATACAGGAGGCGCCATAAACAGCGCATCACACCATGACCAGCGAGTCAAAGTTTCCATCTTGCCATAATCCAACTGCATGGAAGCCATTGGCATATTCTCTACCACCCAGTTGGCTCGTGCCATTACAGGTGTAATCATCTTCTGTTCCTTATACTTCTGATACAAATCAATAAAAGGCTGACCTACAGCTATAAAATCGGCATGGTACATCCATTTCCCCATCTGAAAATGATTGCGTCTTCCGATTTTCAGAAGCCAGTCATAATATGCCCGGTTACCATCCTCCTTTTCTGCCAGTTCTGCCCAGTCTATCATTCCCATGTACAACGCCGCATTAGTCCAGTCCAGGTCACCATGCTCATGGCGTTTGTCCGGATTAGCAATTTGCCAGTCGGCCACACGCTTCATAACTTCCTTTATTTCCGATTTCCTGAAATTCGTCTGTCCCCAGACTGTGAGGGTTGAAAACAACAGACAGGCACACATCCAAAAATGTTTCATAGTTTTTCTTTCTATGATTAAGTCAAAGCAGCCTTATATTTATCCACAGAGCCATTTACTATTTCTACTTTTAATTTAATGACGAATGGATCACCTATTATCTTCTCTGGTACTTTAACATTATATTCATTATTTGTAGTTTCCACCACTTCCACCTTCTGCCCATCTAGTGTAACAGCCTCTACCGGCTTTAATTCTTTTGGTGTCTTCACTGTTAACCATTTTGAGAAAGGCAGATTAAATACAGGCACAGTTGCATAAGTCCGTGGCAATATAATCATGTTATCCAAAGATCATAGAC
>OGYU01002097.1_pt1 | contig 13234 bp, 14 predicted proteins | sample 1576581 | NCBI WGS metagenome assembly OGYU01 (sample SAMEA3541547, study PRJEB24748) | human gut metagenome | biome: human gut; feature: human-associated habitat; material: faeces | place: China | collected 2012 | reverse complement strand
CTTTTACGTTGATATGTCCGTCTGGCTTTTTGTGGGAAAGCAGTACTACCGTCTCAACATGTCTTGTATGTGGAAACATATCATAAAGATACATTGTATGAGTATGATAACCAATCTTTTTAAAGTATTGTATATCTCTAATTTGTGTCGTTGGATCACATGAAATATAAACAACTTGTTTAGGATTTAATATTTTAACCGAATCCATGAATTGTTTGGTTGAACCACTTCTTGGGGGATCCATAATGACCACATCTACTTTATGTTTCTCTTTCGCAAGTTTTTTCATAAATTCAGTTGCATCATCACATACAAATTGAATATTAGATAGTTGATTCATTCGTGCATTGTTTTTTGCATCTTTGATTGCATCTTTATTACTTTCTACTCCAATAACTTGTTTTACATTTTGTGAGAGAATCATTCCTATTGTTCCAATACCACAATAAGCATCAATTGCTGTTTCATTTCCTTTAATATTCAATAAGGATAAAGCTTTGGTATAAAGGTTCACACATTGGTCATGATTGATTTGATAAAAAGATTGTGGAGAGATCTTAAATTTCAAACCACATAATTCATCAACAATAAACCCTTTTCCATAAAGAACTTTATCTTCATTTCCTAAAACAATTGGTGTTCTACGTGTATTGACATTTAAGACAATTGTTTTAATACTTGGAAACTTCTTAACTAATTGGTTACAAAATTGTTTAGACCCACGCCACATATTTTCATTACATACTAAAACAACCATCATTTGATCTGTTTTAACACCTCGACGAATTAAAATATGTCTTAATAATCCTTTATGTCTTTTACGATCATAAACAGAAACACGATACTTTCTTAAATAGCTTTGTATATATTGTAAAATTTCATCCATAATATCTTCGTGTAATAAACAGTGTTTATAAGGAATAATATCTTGGCTATGTTCTTCGTAGAGACCGTATTCATATTTTTGATTAAAAGCAACAATTGCTTTATTTCGATAACCATTAACTAATGGTGAAGCTACTGTTGGTTTTACATCTATTTTTAATTTTGTTTTCTTTATTTCTTTTTCTATAAATAATGTCTTTTCTTTTAATTCTTCTTGATATTGATCTTGTGGATAAAAGCATCCTCCACATCTTTTAATTATTGGACATTTCATTTTTTATCACCCTTTACTTGTCAATCATTATAACATAGGTATTATCATTTGATGAAATGATTTATGAGTGTTATAATCTAGCGGAGGTGAAATATATGAGTAAAATAGATATTATTTCTGGCTTTTTAGGTGCTGGAAAAACAACATTAATTAAAAAATTAATTGCTGAAGCATATCAAAATGAAAAAATCGTATTAATAGAAAATGAATTTGGAGAAATTGGAATTGATGGAACATTCTTAAAAGATTCTGGTGTTACAATCAACGAAATGAACTCTGGATGTATTTGTTGTAGTTTAGTAGGAGATTTCGAAACATCGTTAAAAGAAGTATTAGATACTTATCATCCTGATCGTGTCATCATCGAACCTTCTGGTGTTGGAAAATTATCTGATGTTATTAAAGCTGTTTCTACAATCAATAGTGATGAAATGGAATTAGATAATTTTATTACAGTTGTAGATGCTAAAAAATGTCGTATGTATACTAAAAACTTTGGTGAATTCTATAATAACCAAGTTGAACATGCATCATTAATTGTTTTAAGTCGTAGCCAAGACTTAACTGAATTCCAATTAAAAGAATGCTTAGATATCTTAAAAGGATTAAACGATCATTCACCAATCATTACAACTGCTTGGGATAAATTAAATGGTTTAGATATCATTAATGCTTGTGAAGTGAACATTCAAGAAGAATTATTACATGAACATGAACATCATCACCATCATAATCACGAATGTGAATGCGGACATGACCATCATCATGAACACGATCATGACCATGAATGTTGTGGACATGATCATCACGAACATGATCATGAACATGGATGTTGCGGACATGACCATCATGAACACGATCACGAACATGAATGTTGTGGACATCATCATCACCATGACCATGATCATGAATGTGGTTGTGGACATCATCACCATCATGCAGATGAAGTTTTCAATAGTATCGGATTTGACACTGTTAAAAAATATAATGAAGTCGAATTAAGTGAAATCTTAAATAAATTATGTAATGATGATAATGTTTTAAGAGCTAAAGGTTTTGTAGATAGTGGAAATGAAGATTGGTGGTATTTTGATTTAGTACCAGGTGAATTTGAAATTCGTTTAGGTAAACCTATTTATACAGGTCAAGTTTGTGTAATTGGTAAAGACTTAGATGAAAATACAATTAAGGAGTTATTTTTAGGATAAGCGTATGAATAAAACAAGAGTTTATTTGTTTACTGGATTTTTAGAAAGTGGAAAATCTTCATTTATCCAAGATACTCTTCTTGAACAAGGTTTTGGTGAAGATGAAAAAACTTTAATCATTGCCTGTGAAGAAGGTGAAGTAGAATATGATATTCCTGCTTTAGAAAAAGAAAATGCTTCTGTTGAATTTATTGAAAACGAAGAAGATTTAAATTATGAAACTCTTCTTCATTTACATCAAAAATACCAACCAACACAAGTAATGATTGAATATAATGGTATGTGGGATAATACAAAATTTGTTGATGAAATTTGTATTGACCAATGGCAAGTTGTTCAAATTCTTACAACTATTTCTGCTGAAACCTTTGATCTTTATTACAACAATATGCGTGGACAATTTGTTTATCATATAACAGGTAGTGATTTAGTTATTGTGAATCGTTGTGATGAAAATACAAAGAAATATCCTATTAGAGGAAGTATCAAATCTTTAAATCCAATGTGTCAAATTGTTTATGAAAATAAAAATAGACAAATTGAAGATTTAACTGTTAATGATTTACCATATAACTTAAATGATGATTATATTGAAGTAAATGATATGGATTATGGTATTTTCTGTATGCATATTATGGAAAATCCTCAAATCTATGAAAATAAAACAATTAAGATCAAAGGTAAAGTGATTGGCCGTGATAAATTAATTGAAAATGGTTTTGTTTTAGGTAGACAAGCCATGGTATGTTGTAGTGATGATATGCAACTTTTAGGTTTAGTATGTATTAGTAAATACGCTAAAGATTTAATTAAAGATGAATGGTTAGTGGTTGATGGAACCATTAGTTTAGAATATGATGAATCTATTCAAAGTAATATTCCTATTTTACATGTTGATCATTTAGAAGGTGCTAAACCTTTAGAAAATGAATATGTTACATTTGATTAAGAGCTTTTAGCTCTTTTTCTATTTTATTTATAAATACTTTCATGTATAATGAATAGGCAAAAAGAGGTGGAAAAATGAAAGATTTTTGGTATGAATTAAAACATGTTTGTAAACAAAGTGGTGCTCGATATGGGATTTTACATACTCCCCATGGAGATGTAGAAACACCTATGTTTATGCCTGTAGGTACACTAGCTACAGTAAAAGGGATTGCCCCTGAAATGTTAAAAGAAATGGGATCACAAGTAATCCTTTCTAATACATATCACTTATGGTTAAGACCTGGGGAAGATATTGTTGCTAAAGCGGGTGGTCTTCATAAATTTATGAACTATGATGGTCCTATGCTTACAGATAGTGGAGGATTTCAAGTTTTTTCTTTGGGAAAAACAAGAAAGATTAAAGAAGAAGGCGTTTATTTTAAAAGTATTATTGATGGTAAGTCTTTATTCTTATCTCCAGAAAAAGCAATCGATATTCAAAACAAATTAGGAGCAGATATGATTATGTCTTTAGATGAATGTGCTCCTTATCCAGCAACTTATGATTATATGAAACATAGTGTTGAAAGAACAATTCGTTGGGCTAAAAGAGGTAAAGAAGCGCATCATAATGAAAAACAAGCGTTATTTGGAATTGTTCAAGGTGGAGAATATCCTGATTTAAGAGAAAAATGTGCCAAAGCACTTGTAGAAATGGATTTCCCTGGTTATTCAATTGGTGGAACAAGCGTTGGTGAACCAAAAGATGTGATGTATAAAATGGTCGAAGATGCAATTCAATGGTTACCTGAAGATAAACCACGTTATTTAATGGGAGTTGGTAATCCAATTGATTTAATTGAAGCTGCGATTCGTGGTATTGATATGTATGATTGTGTTTTACCAACACGTGTTGCTAGACATGGTGCTTTAATGACACATCATGGACGTATGAATATTAATAATGAAAAGTTTAAAGAAGATTTTACTCCTATTGATCCTGAATGTGATTGTTATACTTGTAGAAATTATACAAGAGCTTATTTAAGACATCTTCATAAATCAGATGAATTATTTGGAAAAACATTGTTATCGATTCACAATGTAAGATTCTTATTACAACTTTCAGAAGATATTCGTAAAGCAATTCAAGAAGATCGTTTATTAGATTTTAAAGAAGAATTTTTAGATAAATATGGTAGAGATGTTTATAAGAGGGCTTTTTAAATGAAACTAAGTGAATTTGATTTTGAACTACCTGAAGAACTCATTGCTCAACATCCTGTTGAAAAAAGAGATACTTCTAGATTAATGGTAGTAAATAGAGAAAACGGAAATATTGAACACAGACATTTTTATGATATTCTTGATTATTTAAAACCAGGCGATGTTTTAGTAAGAAATAATACAAAAGTTATTCCTGCACGTTTATTTGGAATTAAAGAAGAAACAAATGGACATGTAGAAGTTCTTTTGTTAAAAGAATTAAAGAAAGATACTTGGGAATGCTTATGTGGAAATGCTCGTATTGTTAAAATGAATACGGTGATTACTTTTGGTGAAGGGTTATTAAAAGCAAAATGTATTGAAATCAAAGATGAAGGTATTCGTGTTTTTGAAATGATGTATGATGGAATTTTCTATGAAATCTTAGATCAATTAGGAACAATGCCTTTACCTCCTTATATTAAAGAAAAACTTGAAGATAAAAATAGATATCAAACAGTTTACGCTAAAATTGAAGGAAGTGCAGCAGCTCCTACAGCTGGTTTACATTTTACTGAAGAAATCAATCAAAAAATAAAAGATAAAGGTATTGAAATCTTAGATGTTTGTTTACATGTTGGTCTTGGAACATTTAGACCTGTTAAAGAAGAAAATGTTTTAGATCATCATATGCATAGTGAATTCTATATGATCAGTGAAGAAGTCGCTGATAAATTAAACAAAGCAAAAGCAAATGGTCAAAGAATCATCGCTGTAGGAACAACATCAACACGTACTCTAGAAGCTAATATGAAAAAATATGGTAAATTTACAGCAACAAGTGAAAATACTGATATCTTTATTTATCCTGGATATAAATTTGAAGCTATTGATTGTTTGATTACAAACTTCCATTTACCTAAATCAACATTATTGATGTTGATTAGTGCCTTTGCTTCAAAAGAACTTATTTTTAAAGCTTATAAAGAAGCTGTCAAAGAAAAATATCGTTTCTTTAGCTTTGGTGATAGCATGATGATTTTATAATGAAAATCAATTACGACTTAAAACTCAAAGAAGAATTAGAAAAAATTAAAGGTACAAAACCCACCCTACTTCTCCATGTTTGTTGTGGGCCATGTAGCGGAAACGTTTTAAAAGAAATATCTGAATTTTTCGATATAACTATTTATTACTCTAATTCAAACATTTATCCAGATACCGAGTATTTTCGACGATTTCATGAATTAGAAGATTTCATTCAACGCTTTAATCAAGATTTTAATCAAAATATTCAAGTTGTTGAAAAAGAATATCAACCAAAAGAATATCTAAAAGATATTTCTCAATATAAAGATGAACCTGAAGGTGGAAAACGCTGTTATCTTTGTTATTCAAAGAGAATGAAAGATGCTTATGATTATGCATCTTTACATCACTTTGATTATTGGACAACTGTTTTAAGTGTTTCTCCACATAAAAATAGTCAATGGATCAATGAAATTGGCGCAAGCTTTCCTCAAGAAAAAACACAATTTCTTTTCAGTGATTTTAAAAAGAACAATGGTTATTTAAAATCAGTTAAATTTGCAGCATTATATAATCTTTATCGACAAAATTATTGTGGTTGTGTTTATTCTTATCAAGATATGTTAGAAAGAGAAAAAAACAAGGAGTTATAAAAATAATTCCTTGTTTTTTATATTAAAACCATGTTACTTCATTACCTTTTCTAGGCAATACTTTTCTTAAAGGCTTTCCATCATTTGTATCAGGATAACCGACAATCAAAGAACCATAGACCCTTTCATCTTCATTCATACCTAAACTTTGTAAATAAGATAAAATTTTTTGATCTTCATTGAGCCATTTTAATTGATTAATATAACAACTTCCTAGATCTAATTCATTAGCTTCAAGCATCATATTTTCAAGAGCAAGAGCACAATCCGCTTGATTATTTCCATAACCTTTTTTATTGGCAGCAATAATCAAAACAGGTGCATTATAACAAAATACATATTCGCCCTTTTTAGAAAGATTGATTGAATTTTGTAAACTTCTATACATATTTTCGGTAATTTCCATTTGAGAAAACGCTCTTTCAACCATTTTAACTAAATGATCGATTATTTGTTTATTTTGAATAACTAGAAATGATTACTTTGACTATTACCTCCACTTGGTGCATATCTTCCTATTTCTATAATTTTCTCTAACAATTCTTGACTAACTTCTTTATCTAAATATTTTCTTGTACTTCTTCTTGTTATTATATTTGCAAATGTATTCATTCTTTGTTCTATTTCCTTTTTCTTTTATAAAGAATATATCCAATAACCCCCAGAGCTACAACACCTGCTCCACCTGCTGTGCTACTATTACCCCTTGTTCTTTGTACTTGTTATATTCTTTTTTATATTTTTTGTCTAAAACATCATAGACTTTATAATTTTTATATTTACGATAATATTCATCACTTTGCTTTTCATTATCAAGATCTTCTTGATCATATTTAGAAAGCTTCTTTTTTAAAGAATTGATTTCTTTTTCTTCTTGCTCATAAGTACTTTGATAACTTTCCTTGTAGACTTTCTTTTGTTTCTCTAAAGTGTATTCACTATTTGTATCTTCAGCCTCTAAGTTTCTTACATTTTCGATTGCTTTTTTATTTGCATCAAGATTTGCTTTTTTATAATTATATCCAGCCGTTTCTCCTTGTTTTGTATAATCCACAGCTTTAGGTGTAGTACTTTGATTTGTAGAAGAATTACCACTTGAATTTGATGAAGAACTACTTGATCCACCATCATTATGATAATGATATTCTCCATCTCTAAGTCCCCATTTTGCACAATTTGTTCGACAACAACGTCCTCCATTAGCATCCGTTCTACCAGAATGGGCACTTATTGGGGTAATTATCATAAGTAAAACAACAATAACAAATGCCATCTTTGATATTCATTTTTTCATATTTCTATTCCTTTTTAATTATAAAATATATTCTTTTAAACAATTTGTATAACGTAGATATCCTTCATGATTGATATGAAGTCCATCTTCATAGTAAACTTCAACAGGTTCACCTTTTTTATTACATAATATTGGATAAGCATTAATAAAAGTTACATATTCATAAGGAATTGTCTTCTTAAATTCCTTATAAATCATTTTTAATAAATCATTACTTCTCAATACACCAGGTGTATGTTTATAATCATGCATTGGTAAACATGGTAATGGTGAGACCACATAAATTTCACATTCAGGTAAATTATAATGTACAGTTTCTACAAGTTCTTTGACATTAATAGCAATATCTTTAGGTGATTGCATAACTGTTTTTCCTAAATCATTCGTACCAATCATATAAACAAGTTGTTTAGGTTTAAATTTTAAAACTCCTTCATCAATAAAATGAAGCAGCATTGTGGAAGTAATTCCACCAATACCACAATTATATTTATTTTCTATTTCAGGAAAATATTTTTCTATATCCATAAATTGGGTGATAGAATCTCCAAAAAAGACAGTACCTCCTTCCTTTGCATTTTTATTTTGATCAATAATTTCTTTCATACGATCAATTGTCATTTCTCTTATTTGATAGTAATTTGTAAGAAATGTCATATTTTCTCTCATAATGTCGACCTCTTTTCTATATAATATTATTATATTTTTATTGTTTTGTTTTTTCAATATTGAAAAAATATTGAATATACTTGAAAAAAGTGATATTTTATTATCATTAATATGAGGGGAGAATTATTATGGTGAAAATCGTCAAATTTGGTGGTTCATCTCTTGCAGATGCCCATCAGTTTAAAAAAGTCGGTGACATTATCAAAAGTGATCCAGATCGTCGTTTTGTTGTACCTTCAGCGCCTGGTAAACGTTTTAAAGATGATATCAAAGTTACTGATTTATTATACAAAGCATATAACGCAGAAAGTGAACAAGAGTTTGAATGTACTTTTGATACAATCAAAGATCGTTATCAAAGTATTATCGATGAACTTAATTTAACAGTTGATCTTACTGAAGAATTTGAAGTTATTAAGAAAAACTTCCAAGATCAAATCAGTGAAGAATATGCAGCAAGTCGTGGGGAATATTTAAATGGTATCTTACTTGCGAATTATTTAGGATTTGAATTTGTTGATCCTGCAACATGTATCTTTATCGATGAACATGGAAATTATGATGATAAAAAAACAGATCCTGTTTTATCTAAAAAATTAAGTGAAGTAGAAAATTGTGTTATTCCTGGATTCTATGGTTCATGTAGTGAAGATCCTACAAAAATTAGAACTTTCTCTCGTGGGGGAAGTGATGTTACTGGTTCAATCGTCGCTAAATGTGGTCAAGTTAAACTTTATGAAAACTGGACAGATGTTTCAGGTTTCTTAGTTGCTGATCCACGTATTGTTAAAAATCCAGAAGTGATTGGAACAATCACTTATAAAGAATTACGTGAACTTTCTTACATGGGAGCAAGTGTTTTGCATGAAAATGCTGTTTTCCCTATTCGCTCTCAAGGAATTCCTATTGTAATCAAAAATACTAATAAACCTGAAGATGCTGGAACTTTAATCGTTGAAAGTACTGTGCATAAACCAGATCATATTATTACTGGTATTTCTGGTAAACAAGGTTTTGCGACAATCATGATTGAAAAAGATATGATGAATGATGAAATTGGTTTTGGTAGAAAAGTTTTACAAGTTATTGAAGAAGCTGGTCTATCTTATGAACATACACCTTCTGGTATTGATACAATGAACGTAATTGTTGAATTAAATTCATTCATTGAACATGAACAAGAAATTTTAGCTAACTTACATCGTGCCGTTGAACCTGATTCAATTGAACTTGAATCTGACCTTGCTTTAATTGCTATCGTTGGTCGTGGTATGAAAGATGGTCGTGGAGTTGCAGCAAAAGTTTTTACAGCTTTAGCTAATAAAAAAATCAATGTTAAAATGATTGATCAAGGTTCTTCAGAATTAAATATCATTGTTGGTGTTAAAAACATTCACTTTAATGATGCAATTCGTGCTATCTATAATACATTTATCGAACAAGAATAAAGACTTTGGTCTTTTTCTTTTTATTTAATTCATATAATTTCTCTAGGAATTATCTAAAAAAGATGTTATAATAGACAAGAGGTGGTCATATGAAAATATCAACAAGAGGGCGTTATGCTCTAAGATTAATGATTGATTTAGCCCAAAATAAAGAACAAGGGAATATATCACTTAAAGATGTTGCTAAAAGACAAGAAATTTCTATCAAATATCTTGAACAAATAGCTACTCCTTTAATTCGTGCAGGACTTATTAAAAGCGTTAGAGGTGCCCAAGGTGGATATTCTCTTACAAGAGATATAAATAAATATACAGCAAAAGATATTTTAGTTGCTGTTGAAGGTCCAATCGCTTGTGTTGCCTGTTTAGAAACTGAACCTAATCAATGTCCTCGTTATAGTGAATGTTTAACTCTTCCTTTTTATAAAGGACTAAATAAAGTTATTACTGATTATTTAGAATCCTATACTTTAGAAGATCTTGCTGATTTACATGGATATCAAATTGAATATATTATCTAATAAACATATCATTGATATGTTTTTTTATTTAAAAATCGTGTATTTCTACACGATTAATCATCATAATGTTCTAAAAACAGATGTTTTCCTTCATCATCTTTATAAGCCATAATTGTTTTTAAATTGACATTTTCTACACTTTTAAAAATATTTCCTTCAACAAAAGGATTTACTTTCTTTAAATCCTTAATTAATTGTTTAATTTCTAAACGTTTAGAATCATTTTCTTCATCATGAGCATCTTGATTTTCTTCAGTAAATTTACATGCACATTGTAAAAATGTTAATTCATGTTCATCTCTCCATGCCTTAATATCATCTTCACGAATAAGATACATCGGTCTAATAAGTTCCATTCCTTCAAAATTCAAACTATGAAGTTTAGGCATCATTGTTTGAATTTGTGCTCCATAAAGCATACCCATTAAAATAGTTTCAATAACATCATCATAGTGATGTCCCAAAGCAATCTTATTACATCCTAATTCCTTTGCCTTCGCATATAAATGTCCCCTTCTCATTCTCGCACATAAATAACAAGGAGATTTTTCTATATTAAAAACAGAATCAAATATTTGTGAATCAAATATTTGAATTGGAATATTTAATTTTTTCGAATTATCAATAATCATTTGTCTGTTTAATTGATTATACCCAGGATCCATCACCATAAAAACAAGTTCAAATTCAAATTTATTATGTCTTTTTAATTCTTGAAAGAGTTTAGCCATCAACATAGAATCTTTTCCACCAGAAATACATACAGCAATTTTATCTCCAGGTTTTACTAATTCATATTGATTAATAGCCTTGCAAAAAGGTCTCCATAATTTTTTCTTATATTTTTTTTGAATACTCTTCTCTACTTCTTTTAAATACTCCAAATTATCCATCTTTTATCCTCACTTTCTCTATTTATAAAAACAAAATTCATATCTAAAGTCAAATATTTTCAAATAATTTACATAAAAAGTTCAAATTCAATTCATATTGATATATAAAATGATAGCGAGGTGATAATTATGGCTGAAAGATTTAAATTCAACGATGAAGAAGAAAATATAGATGAAAACGATAATCAACAAGATGATTTAGAAAAAGAATATTATGATAATACTGATTATTCCTATACAAAAAGTAAAAATAAAAAAAGACCTAAAACAAAAAAGGTAACAAGAAAGAAGACAAAAACGAAAGTGAAAAAGAAAAAAAATGGACGTTCTAAAGTTTCTACTTTCCTTATCACGTTACTTATTTTACTTTTAATTATTGGTGCAGGAGTTGGTGGGTATTTTGCATATGAACATTATCAAGATCAACAAAAACAAATTAATCAATTAGAAAAACAAGTAGATCAACAAAATAAAACAAAAACAGACAAGTCAACATCTACAAAAAAAGAAACCCAACAAGAAAAATCTTCTTCATCTAAAAATGAAGAAAATACATCAAGTGATAATACAACAAACAACGATGAAAGTGATTCATCACAAAATACAACCGATGATTCTTCATCAAATGAAAATACAAATTCAGATTCAATAACTGAAACAGAATAAAAAAACTTGGCATTTGCCAAGTTTTTAAATTTGATCTAAAGCTTCTTTTAAATCAAATAAGATATCATCAATATGTTCTGTACCAATTGATAAACGAATTGTATTAGGTTGAATTCCAACATCAGCTAATTCTTCTTCTGTTAATTGTGAATGTGTAGTTGTTGCTGGATGGATAACTAATGATTTAACATCAGCGACATTAGCAAGTAAAGAGAATACTTGTAAATTATCAATAAATTTATGAGCTTCTTCTACGCCACCTTTAATATTGAAAGTAAAGATTGATCCTCCACCATTTGGGAAATATTTTTCATATAAAGCATGATCTGGATGATCTGGTAATGAAGGATGATTTACTTTTTCTACTGCTGGATGTTGTTGTAAGAACTCAACAACTTTTTTAGTATTTTCATTATGACGATCAATTCTTAAAGATAATGTTTCTGTACCTTGTAATAATAAGAATGCATTGAATGGAGAAATTGTAGCTCCTGTATCTCTTAATAAGATTGCCCTAATATAAGTAACGAAAGCAGCTGGTCCTGCAGCTTCAGTAAATTTCACTCCATGATAACTTGGGTTAGGTTCACTGATCCATGGATAATGTCCACTTTTAGCCCAATCATAAGTACCACCATCAACGATGACACCACCTAAGCTTGTACCATGACCACCAATAAATTTAGTAGCACTATGAACAACGATATCAGCACCATGTTCAATTGGTCTAAATAGATATGGTGTACCAAATGTATTATCAACAACAACTGGTAATCCATGTTTTTTAGCGATTGCACTAATTGCATCGATATCAGGAATATCACTATTAGGATTTCCTAAAGTTTCTAAATAAATTGCTTTTGTGTTTTCTTGAATTGCATCTTCAACTTCTTGTAAATTATGAGCATCTACGAAAGTAGTTGTAATTCCGTATTGAGTAAATGTATGCGCTAATAAGTTAGAAGTTCCCCCATAAATAGTTTTTTGAGCAACGATATGTTCACCTTGTCCTGCTAAAGCTTGAATAGTATAAGCGATTGCAGCTGCTCCAGAAGCAACAGCTAAACCTGCTACCCCACCTTCTAAAGCGGCAATACGATCTTCAAATACACCTTGTGTAGAGTTTGTTAAACGTCCATAGATATTTCCAGCATCTGCTAATTCAAAACGAGCTGCTGCATGTGCACTATTTTTAAACACATATGAAGTAGTTTGGTAAATAGGTACTGCTCTTGCATCTGTTGCTGGATCTGGTTGTTCTTGTCCTACATGTAATTGTAATGTTTCAAATTTAAATTTTCTATCTTCTCTTTTAGTTACTGCCATTTTAATTTCCTCATCTTTCTTTTGTATAAATATTATATATTGTTTTATGAATAAATAAAACTATTTACACATTCGTCCATTACGGAAATTATGTCTTAATTCTTCAATCATTCAAATTCCCCTATCTAATCTTGAATTAAAGGTGTTGATAAATAACGATCTCCACCATCTGGTAATAAGACGACAATTGTCTTCCCTGCATTCTCTTCTCTCTTTGCTAGTTCTTTGGCTG
>OGYU01002086.1_pt1 | contig 13275 bp, 21 predicted proteins | sample 1576581 | NCBI WGS metagenome assembly OGYU01 (sample SAMEA3541547, study PRJEB24748) | human gut metagenome | biome: human gut; feature: human-associated habitat; material: faeces | place: China | collected 2012 | reverse complement strand
TAATGTCAAAAATAAATATCTGGGCGAAGTCCAATGACCACAGATGCGCTGCATGTGCAGCCATCGTCTTCTGTTTTTGTTGATAGATATAGAATACCAGTGAATTGTGAATGAGATGTGACAAGAAGTGAAAAAATATCTTAATTAAATGTAATGAAAGTATAAAAAGGAGCTTATAGATTTTTTAGAATTAGGAAGTCTGATTGACGAGATGCATCGTGTTTTTGGAAACAGAGTTCCAGAAATCCCTGCGTGCATCGTACTGCTCCAAAAGCCAGGAAATCGCAGCATCCATTCCATCCTCGGTCATGGGAAATGTATTCTGTGTTTTTTGTTCGTCTGGTGTCTTTTCAAATGACCATGGCTCCGGATATACAAATACGAGAAAGTTTTCTTTTGTATCGTCAGCACAAAAATAATAGCGCATTCCAAAATGAGAACCTGAAAAGGGTTCTTTTTTTAATCCTTTGACAGGGATGAGTTTCTTATCGATCATGGTGTTCCCTCCTGAAAAGTTATTAACTATAGAGTAACACTGCATCAGAGAAGATGCAAGAATAAAAGGACAAAAGGAAAGAGCCACATTTCTGTGACTCAAAGGGGGAAAAAGTTTATGAAAAAGTGTTCTGTTCTTTTGAACAATTATAGTATAAAAAGAAATTGTGTAAAAAATGTGATATAAATTTGAATCTAATGTTAATAAAACCAAAAGAAATTGTGAAGCACTAATTTTGTCCGGCATTTTCTGCAAAATCAGTTGTGACCAGTTTTTCATAAGGAGCGCGGACCTTCAGCTCGCCGGCGCTTTCCAGGATATCCTGGAGCAGTTCAAAGCTGTCACGTTCAAAGATCAGATTTTCTTTCCAGGAATCCTGCTCATAATAGCGGGATACGATGGTTGTGATCGTGGAAAGGTCTGTTTCCGGGAATTGCGGTTCAATGATTTTGGCAATCTCTTCCGGAGAATGTGTCTGTACGTAGTCCATTCCCTTTTGCAGGGCATTTACAAATCCCTGAATAGTATCTGAATGTTCACTGATATAGCTTTTGCGGGCACTGAAAGCGGTATAAGGAATGTATCCGCTGTCGGTTCCGAGAGAAGCGACCACATATCCTTTCTGGCCTGTTTCCAGGGATGTGGCTCCGGGTTCAAATTCTACGGTATAGTCGGCCTGACCTTCTGAGAATGCGGCGGCAGTGGAACCAAAATCAATGTTTTGTACAATGTTCAGATCGGTTTTCGGATCCATACCGTGTTGCTTTAAGATATATTCAAAAACCATTTCCGGCATTCCGCCCTTTCGTCCGCCAAGTACAGTGCTTCCTTTTAAATCTGTCCACTCAAAATCGGGCCTCTCTTCTCTGGCAACAAGAAAATTGCCTGCGCGCTGGGTGAGCTGGGCAAAGTTTACAACAAAGTCAGAAGCGCCTTCGTTATACGTGTAAATGGAAGCTTCCGACCCCATAAATCCGATATCTGCTTCACCAGAAAGTACAGCAGTCATCGTTTTGTCGGCTCCAAATGGGGCTAAACACTTAGTACAAAACAGATTATAAAAAATCTACAGCTTTAATCGTATTGTCATCATTTAGGTAAATCTCCTGTATTGTGGATCGCCAAAAAGAACGCCTGTTTTCGAGCGAAAGAGAGTTGTACATCTGCCGAAAATCAGTTTGCAGCAATTCTTCTATGTATCGTGTATTGCGAGCTTCTTCTTTTTGTTGGCATGGGTTGGAAGAGTGCACGTATTCTTCTTCGAGCCGGTTGTATTCCGTATCGTAATATTCAAAAGAGATCCGCCCCTTTTGAAATAACAAATTTAATCGTTCCATTTCTTTTCTAAGCTTTTTCGGATCTTTCGCTTTCTTTTGCTTTTTTAACTCTTCGCTGATCTGGTTGGTGCGAACCTTATACTTTTCGTACTCTCTTTCAAGATTTTCGAGCAGATATTTTTCGATAAGGTTCTGGCTTACCCTATGCCTATACGTGCAAATATGGTCTTTAAGCGCTCTATTGCAACGGTAGTAGCAGTATGTTCTTTTTTCTCCGGTTTTACGGTTGATAATTGATGAGCATCCGGTGCCAACTAATTTCTGTCCACATACAGGACAGCGCATCAAACCTGTAAATAGGTATACTCTGCCAGATGGTGTGCTTTTTATATTTCTTTTCGAGATAGTTTGCATCTCATTCCATTCTTTTTCTGACAGGTAGGCGGGGCAATAAGGATACCCTCTGTACGTCCCCTTGTAAAATTCGCTCGATAACATTGTTCTCAACATTCCATAGCTAAAATCAATACCATAGACCTCTTGCATGTACCGGACAGCACCTTTTTTGGAGTTATGGATTCTAAAATAATTAAAAAAATCCTCCACCATGTGTTCTGTTTCTGGATCTTTAACCATGCATTTCTTCCCGTCCACGACACCTGTTTTATATCCAAAAGGCATATTTGCATCTCCGAATATTAACTTCCTCTGTCTTATAGATGCTTCATTCACAAATTTAATTCGCTCGGATGTGGTGTCTACTTCATTTTGCCCGATCGACAGCACTACATTTAACTGCAATCGTCCGTCTCTGGTCTCCATGTTTATACCGGGCTCTGATACGGAAATCCAGCGAACACCATGATCATCAAGCACATCTTGCACCTTATAAAAATCAGAAAGATTTCGAAACCATCTGTCGAGTCTCCAGAAAATTATCACATCAATTTTATCCCTTTTTACGTCCTCTACAAGAGCGTGTATGGCTTTTCTTTTCTTCAATTCTTTTCTGGCAGTCTTTCCCTCGTCCGCATAGACGCCTACTATAGACATATTGTTGTCTGTTGCGTATTGCTCCAGGCATTCTTTCTGTGCTTGCAGAGACTTGCCATGTACGCTCTGCTCAAATGTGGAGACGCGGATGTATATGGCACACCGCAGTATTTTTTCTGGCATTTGCATCACTCTCCTTTTGTAAAATATATTTAAAATTGGCACAAAAATAACAGCCAGCGCAAAACAAATGTTCCGCTTGCGTGACTGCTCCGAAGATGATACAATATTCGTGGATTTCAATAGCATATCTTCGGATATGTATACCGTCTCTGTTGGCGCAGGGGCGGTTTTTATTTTATTGTACGGCGATTTTTTGAGTGTCTTTTTTGTTGTCAAATGATATCATATCAGATGCTTCAATCGTGAGTTCTGTGTCACTCTTTAATTTATACACCTGACACACTTCAACGGTTCCACCTGGCTGTACTTCGTTCAAGGCGTAGTTGTTCATAGAGTCGTTCTGTTCAGTCATGATTCCTATTTCACACTCACTGCCATCTTGGAAACACTGCACGTTTGCTGTAATTCCAGCTGTTGCATTTTCGTCAGAATTGTTTGTGAAAGTGTAGTAGTAAAGCAAACATTTGTTTCCTTCGTAATCGTTTGCGAATTCATGTCTTACATATTTCACATTAAATTTTTCTGCTGTAAAATCTATGATTCCGTCATCAACTGGTTGCACTTCTTCTTTTGACTCTTCTTTTTGCTCTGTTGTTGATTCTGTTTTTGTCTCACTTTCCTTGGAAGATTCAGTGTCTCCACCGCACGCCGTAATAGATAATGCCATAGTTCCTACTAATAACATTGCTACAATTTTCTTTTTCATAATTTCCTCACTTTCTTATGCGTACTAACACCACTTTACTCTATATATAAACGCCGAAGCGGTTATATCATTACCATTATTTACCTGTAGTTTCCAGTTTTGGAATATACTACAATAATTACATTATGAAGATACTACTCGATAAGATCATGTACAAGAAAAATCTATCAGTTCGGCAAGTATCGATATTAACAGGGATACCAAAATCCACGATCAGCCGTATCGCAAATGGTGCGGTATCACCGACAGCAGACGCGTTGGAATTGCTTGCCAAAGGATTAAAAGTCCGAATTTCTGACCTTATCGACTCTCCATATCAATAAGTGTCCCAGATCTGGGACGATTGTCCATTTTCGCGTAAGTTTCCCGAATTTTAACTGTTTATTTAATAGAGGGCAAAAACATTGCCACAAAATAACAGAACAAATGTTCGAACAAAATATTGATTTTTGCTCTCCCGGATAGTATTATATTACTAGGGATTTCGAACAAGTGTTTTTGCAGTTAGGAGGGACTCACAATGGACGAATTAAATATCTTGTTATCCAAGCTTACCGGCAATGATTATAAAATCATCCGGCAGCTTGTTTCGATATTACATAGGTATCTGGAGCGAAGAGGGAGACTTTAGTCTTCCCCTTTTTTATTCAATCCAGATCCTACGCTTTTAAAATACTCTCTTATAACAAGTTTTGACTTCTCATCCATTTCCTGATATTTCTTCATCATTTCTATAATAATATCGTAAAAAGGATTTCCGACTCCGTCATATTCAAGTAAATCTTCTACGTAGTGTCCGATCTCGTCCGATGGCTGTTTAAACATTTCGCCGTTTCCAGACAACAGCCATTCTTCATTAACTCCATATTCTCTACATATAGCTTTAGCCATCTGATCTGTTATGGTTCGCTCTTCTTTTTCTATTCTAGAAATTGCAGTTTTCGTCACACCGAGTGGCTCTCCGAATTTCTCCAGAGTCAAATTTAACTGTTTTCTTAGATCAAAGACTCTTTTTCCGTAAGACATCTATTCACCGCCTTTCTGGTTACATTATATATCAGTAAAAACTCAAAGTCAAGAAAAAAAGTTACCAAAGGCAACAAAAAAGTGTTGACAAAGTTACCGTTGGTCAGTATAATGTAACCATAGACAACAAAACAACAACACAAACACAAACCGAAAGCGAGGAAATGAAAATGAAACGAGAAGTGATAGCAATTGAAAAGCATTTATACGAAAACAAAAACCATACAGTTAGAACGGAATATCAAGTTTACTATGAGCCACGTATTTACAATATAAAAGCACCGTCACAATTAACTAAAAGAGAGAAAGTGGCTTTCAAGGAAATTGGCAAAACAATATTTCATTTTTAAATATTTGCTGTCCTATCGGCATGACGGGGAAAAAGAAAGCGAGGTGAGAAAGATGTGGGTTTCAAGACGAAAATGGGATTGCTTGCTGTATCGCATCAAAAAGTGTGAAGATGACATCAAAATTCAGAAGGAAAATACGGAGAATTTAATCAGGAATACTGCAAAAAAAATTCTTGAACAACCAGGAGAGTTGCGCGAAGAAATTCAGGGGGTTGAACGTATCGAAAAATATATCGATGAGTTTATAGGTCTTGACGAAGAAAATAAGGATAGAAAGATAAAAAAATTCGATGTATTGAAATCCATTACTAGAGAGAAAGAGTTTTCTAATATGGTATTTGGCTTGATCGAAGTCAAAAAAACTCCTGAAGCATTTGCAGAACTTCTTGAAGAGGAGATGCCTGAAAAAGAGCTACCTCATTTAAAAGAAGCAGCTCTTAATGGTTATCCGTTGTTTTTCTCTGGCATGCAGTGAGCGCATCCGTTTCTTCTGATGTCAAGCATGGAAGAAAAAAACAACAGCTTCCTCATAGGAACTGCAATTAAAGATATGTTCGGACTTTATATCATTTATGCGGCAGCGCGAGGTTTCGCGGTCTAAATCATGGATTTCACCAGTGTTTTTATTAAGCATATAGCGATTGCCGTTAAATGGTGAATTACAACGTCTCATAAAATCGCTCCTTCCGTAATACTCAGGCATGGCAGTGCCCTGTATTTACAGTATAGGAGATAAACAAAAAGAAAGCAATCCCGCCACGGAGGTTACGACGGCAATAAAAGAACAGGAGGTAAAAGGCATTGAATGAATTATTTGCAATCAACACAGACGGTAGCGAACCAACCGTATCAGCCAGAGATCTTCATAAGGCTCTTGGAATCAGAAAAAGATTTTCTGAATGGTTCGAAAAGAATTCGCAAGGATTTATTGAGAATGAGGATTTTAATGGTGCGTACCTAAAGGTACATAGCAATCAGTATGGTGGTGAAAAGGAAGTGCAAGACTACCAAGTCTCAACTGACATGGCAAAGCACATCTGCCTTATGAGTAGAACTGACAAAGGGAGAGAATGCAGACAAAGATTAATTGACCTCGAGAAAGCATGGAACACACCGGAACAGGTAATGGCAAGAGCCTTAAAGATGGCGGGAAAGACCATCGACAGCCTGAAAGACAGGTGCAAATTCCTTGGCGGACAAGTGGTAGAGCAACAGAAGCTAATTGAGGAAATGACACCGAAAGCGAACTATGTTGACCATATTCTGGAGTCAAAATCGTTGGTAGCGACTACGCAGATTGCCAAGGACTACGGAATGTCTGCGGTGCGATTTAACCGGATTTTGAATGATATGAAAATCCAATACAAAGTCAACAAACAGTGGGTGCTCTACTCCAAGTATCAGAATTGCGGCTATGTGCATAGTAAAACAATCGATATTACAAGGAGCAACGGAGATCCGGATGTAACAATGCAGACGCAGTGGACACAGAAAGGGCGCTTGTTTTTATACGAGGAGCTTAAGAAAAACGGCATCTATCCAGTAATTGAGCTGAACGCAGCATAAGGAGGTACGCATGAGCGATAAAGATAAAAAAGAAATTGCAGAAATGGTAAGAAAGGCAAAGCATCTGGCAGAAAATGATCCGCAGGGATTTATGCTCGCTAAAAATAGTATAGATATTTTAAAGGCGAGATCTGACATGGATGCAGTAGATGAAAAAGAGAATAACTAGGACAACATATCTCGGACAATCCATCCAGCATACATAGTAGAGAGGTGACTTTATGAAGCCAGATATGGAAAAAATCATGCAAGTGTTGATATCTCTTATCGAAGAACAGGAACATGTGAAAATTGATTACACACTCGAAAAGAGGACAGAAGAGGAAACCGCCTAGGCGGTAGAAGGGAGGACAAGCTATGAAAAGGCTAACAGTAAACAAGATCGAGAAATTTATCCAGACACTGGAATCCACAGAAAGGTTTGGTTGGTATTCTGAGGAGCAAAAGTTGCACGCAATCGCCTGTTTAAACAATTACTGCAGGGAACTGGAGTATCAAGGAAGAAAATCCGTGAAATTAAAGGAGGAAGAACATGGAAATTAAAGGAACTTACCATTGCCAGACTACTCAACAGCCCAACGCTTTAAACAGTTGGGATATCCGGTCAGTCTCCGTAGAGCTGCCAGAAGAAAAGGACAAGCCTTACTGGATCAGAGCTGGAGTGGCAGTGATCGGGTTTATCTTGGTGATGCTGGCGTGGTATCTAGCAGTCGGGTATTAAAAAAGAGTGCTGTCACAGGGCGGCAACCCTCGAGCACTCAAGAAATTAAATCATTTAAATTGTAGACGAAAATGAGAGAAATGTAAATGAAAAAATTTGAATTAACCAGCGAATTTGTAACTTTTTTAGGAAAGAAGCTCTTTAGAATCAAGGCTCTTGTGTCGTTTGGTGACGTAAAAGAAGGAGAATTGGGTGGCTTTGTAGAGAAAGAAGAGAACCTTGATCAGTCCGGTAACGCTTGGGTATACGGTAACGCTTGGGTATCCGGTGACGCTTGGGTATGCGGTAACGCTCGGGTATCCGGTAACGCTTGGGTATACGGTAACGCTCGGGTATCCGGTAACGCTTGGGTATACGGTAACGCTCGGGTATACGGTAACGCTTGGGTATACGGTGACGCTCGGGTATACGGTAACGCTCGGGTATGCGGTAACGCTTGGGTATACGGTAACGCTTGGGTATACGGTAACGCTCGGGTATGCGGTAACGCTCGGGTATCCGGTAACGCTTGGGTATGCGGTGACGCTCAGGTATACGGTGACGCTTGGGTATACGGTGACGCTTGGGTTCAAAACTGCCGCGATTATTCTGCTACAAGCTGTTTCGGGTCAGAAAATAGGACGACAACATTTTTCCGCACGAAAGACGGCGGAATCAGCGTGAGATGTGGATGTTTTTACGGAACACTTAATGAATTTAGAGAAAAGGTGAAAGAACGGCACGGAGACAGCCGGACTGCAAAGGAATATTTGATGTTAGCAGATTTGATGGAGTTTAGATTTCCCAAGGATGAGTAGGAGGATAAGCAATGGATAGAAAGAAAATGCATAAACTTTTGGACTTAGTTCTTGATATCCACGAGCGTGGAATAGGTGAGAACGGGTATCCGTACGTAAGCGTTGAATTTTCGAATTACGGTAGCAGAATATTTTTATGCGCACAAGAAAACGGATTTGTTGCTGATGGAAATTACGATTTGTTTGACGGGATTGCAACAGATAAGCAACTAGATGATGCAATCGTTTTGGCAAAAGTATTACTGGAAAAAGCAGTAGATATGGTGGGTAAATAATATGTGCGGATATACAGAAGAACTGGAAGAAATAACAGATCAAGAAGCGGCTGAAAAAGACAGATATTTTAGGGTGCGCAAAAGGCACTATCAGAATTATTGTGATTTTATGGAGGAAATAACAAGTGGCAACATTATACGAGATTGACGAAGAGATTTTAAATTGTGTAGATCAGGAAACAGGAGAGATTATCGACCCGGAAAAGCTGGCACAGTTGCAGATGGATTTTGACAAAAAGGTAGAGGGAATTGCTCTCTGGATCAAAAACCTCTTATCTGATGCAGAAGCAATCAAGGCAGAGAAAAACAAACTGGCTGACCGCCAGAAAACATGTGAAAACAAGGCAAGAAACTTGAAAGAATACCTGTCTGGTTATTTATGTGGTGAAAAATTTAAGACACCAAGAGTCAGCATTTCTTATCGAAAATCAGAGAGTGTAGAGGTGCAAGACGTTTCAAAGCTGGATGAAGAATACTTGAAGTTCACTGATCCAGAAGTGGACAAGACCAAGGTGAAAAAAGCCCTGAAAGATGGGGTTGAACTCTCTGGCGTTGTATTGGTGCAGAATAATAATATTCAGATTCGGTAGGGTGGAAATATGGAATTTAGGACATTAAAAGCGAATGAGATTGAATGCCGTATCGCAACGGTGAAGAGTAATGGGATATCGCTGCTACTATATAAAGACGCAAGGTGCGACATGAATATCTTGGATGAAACTGTAGGAAAGTTAAATTGGAAAAGAGAACACAGCAGAGACAACGCAAACTGCACCGTGAGTATATGGGATAACGATAAAGGCATCTGGGTTCCAAAAGAAGACACGGGAACAGAAAGCTTTACCGAAAAAGAAAAGGGTCTTGCATCTGACAGCTTTAAGAGAGCTTGCTTTAATTGGGGAATTGGGAGAGAGTTGTATACCGCCCCATTTATCTGGATTCCATCTGATAAATGCGAAATTTCCGCGAAACAGAATGGTAACGGAAGCACTTGTTATGATCGTTTCCGAGTAAGTTATGTTGGCTATGACAAAGAAAGAAACATAGATGCCCTGAAAATCGAAAATGAGAAAACCGGAAAAGTAGTATTTTCGCTTGGTAGAAATGTCGGAAATTATAATCCTGCTAATCAAGAAGAACCTCTCGAAAACTATGTGACCGAATCGCAGGTAAAAACACTGGAAATTTGCATTCCGAAGCATAAGCAGACAATAGCGAATGTATGTCGGCATTATAAGGTGTCGGGTTTGCGAGAACTGACAGTGGAGCAATTTAAAAAGCTTATGAGAAATATGGGAGAAGAATAATGAGGTTCACAGGAAGATTAAAAGGCCGTTTGATAGATTGCCACACCATCCTATTCAAATCCGAAGAGGACTTCCGACAAGCCTATGATGAGTTGAAAGATTATGAGAAATTAACGATTGAAATAAAGCCATACAGAGCAAAAAGAAGCCTTGATGCAAACTCTTATTTGTGGGTGTTACTGGATAAATTAGCAGACAAGCTGGATATTACCAGATGGCAAGCGTACCTAAATGAATTAAAATCCCACGGTGCTTTTGAGTACATACCGCTCCGGGAAAAAGATATCTATCTGGCACAGTCAGTGTTCCGGATTGTGATAGATCGTGGAGCACAGGAAGTAAAAGATCTAAAAGGGAGAGCTGAAACATTACACACTCTGCAATGCTACAAAGGGTCAAGCAAGTATAACACCAAGGAAATGAGCAGACTCATCAAAGGCGTGTTGGAAGATTGCAGAGAGGTTGGTATACCGGATGCAGATCTGCTGACACCAGATGAAAAAGAAGAGCTTAGGCAGAAATGGGGAATTGAACTATGAGCATTGATTACAGTGACATGGCATTCCCTAAGCCGAAGAAAAAGAAGAAAAGAAAGCGCAAAAAGCGTGATGAGTATTTTAGTGTTTTTACGGACGATCTCCATCATTGTTATTTTACAGGGAGTAGCACTTGCCACTTACACCATATTTTTTATGGGATAAGAAAAGATATGTCCGAGCATTACGGCTTTATGATTCCGTTAAGTCCGGATTTACACAACATGAAGCCGGATAGTGTGCACGGAAACCCGAACAAAGGGTTAGATGAGAGATTAAAACAGATGGCACAGACTTACTACGAAGAACACATCGGAACCAGAGATGACTTCCGTGCTGACTTTGAGAAGTCTTGGCTATAAATTGTAACCCGTTCATGGCTGCTGCACAGTACGTCACAAATACCTTAAGTAAGCCAGATTCATTGTCTCCCGGTAATTCCGGGAGCAGAAAGGAGAATAAATGGTAATTACAATTCCGGGCAAACCGGTTGGAAAAGCAAGACCGAGATTCCGCAGAGCCGGATTTAAAGTCATTACATATACGCCACCAGAAAATAAAAAGTACGAAAAGGAAGTTGCAAGGATTTACAAGCAGAGTATAGGCGTGCTTTACACGGGCATCCCTCTGAGAGTCCGAATTTTAGCGAAATTTCCGATTCCCGAGAGCTGGTCTAAGAAGAATAAGGAGAAAGCTTTAAAAGGCGAAATAAAGCCGAATAAAAAGCCGGACTTAGATAATATCGCAAAAATCATTTTATGCCAATCTGTATTAGCGGTTCCCATCATGGATTGTATATTAGCCAAACGGTCAGTGCCTGCATAAACTTCATTTACATAATTACGGTACTGGTCTCCAGTCATCACATCCAATGTAGAAGTGTTTTGTTTCAAACTATAACTCGAATTATAACTGATCTTCATTTTATCGCCACTACCTTTTTTAGTAGTAATAATAATTACACCATTGGAAGCACGTGAACCATAAATTGCCGTAGCTGATGCATCTTTCAAGACGGTGTAAGATTCAATATCATTGGGATTTACCGATGCTAATGGATTCGCCATACCTGCACCACCTTCCGGAGTAATAGGAACACCATCAATAACAATCAGCGGGTCATTGCTAGCATACAAAGAAGCTGCACCACGAATGCGGATTGTAGCACCTCCCGTAGGGTCACCAGACGCGGGAGTCACTAACAACCCCGGAACCTTACCTTGCAACATTTGGTCAGGAGAAGTAATCGCACCACGATTAATTTCTTCTGCTTTAATGGCAGTTACAGAACCTGTTAAGTCATTCTTTTTAACAGAACCATAACCAATAACTACAACTTCACTTAATAATTCTGCATCATCCTGCAGTGTTACCATAATAGTAGGAGAGTCAACCACCACATCCTGAGTTTTATAACCAATAAAAGATACAGTCAATGTAGTGCCTTTAGGAACAGTCAACGTAAAATTACCATCTAAATCAGTAATTGTACCATTCGTAGTATTACCTTTTTCTACGACATTTGCACCAATCACTTCCAATCCCGTGGCATCTTTCACATGCCCTTTCACGGTAATGTTCTGTGCATAAGCGCCAATTGACAAGAACAACCCCAACATTAGGGTAAGAATCGTTTGACAGATTCTAAGATTAACTTGCTTCATGCATTTAATAAATTAAAGTTAACAATATTAATTACCTATATATATTATTCGAAAAATAATTTTCGTACTTTTGTTTTCTAACGTCTTTCAAGTACCTAAAGCATGACGCAACAAAAATATGCTTTATTAATTTAGTAAAGTATAAAGAAAGAGCAAAATGTGAGAAACGAACAGTGCAAACGATTGCATGCGGTTGCACAAGATAGGGAAATCACTTGATATATCATAATACAGCGTTTCTTTCCACTACACATGTAGCATTCTTGCACATAACATATATGATTATTCTACTGAACTACAGATATTTTCACCGCCTAACGACCGTTAGGCGATTTGTTGATGGCCGTTGGCAGATCGCTTTACGGCCGTCAACAAATCGCTTTACGACCGTTAAGCACTACACAACATCAAGACAAAACAAAAGAAACACAAAGCTTTTACTGAAGAAATGCCATGCATGTATGAACCAAGCAACATACTTTCAGGATATGAATAACGTGTCTGCACAATATTAATATGCCATTAACACGATATTAACAAAATGGCCGACATGATATTAACTTGTTACATTACAATAAGTTAACATCATATCAGCCCTAAAAACAGAGGTGGAAGCAAATTTTGCTTCCACCTTTTTCTGTTGCTTCCACCGCACCTCAAACACCGATGAACAAAGGGTTACAGAGCAGGTGTGGTAGAGTGGAAGCAAATAGTGCTATTTATTTCTCTGAAGTATAAAGTACCAGCTTTCCGGACTTCAATCCTTTAGCCCTTGCCTCAAACACAATCTCACCGGCTTGCTCGCCACTCTGCACAATAGCCGTCAGCTGACCGCTGAAAGCCGGCATCTTGGGCAAATGGAACAAATCGAGGCTGGTAGCATCTCCATTGGCAGCAGCGCGATATTTTCCGGCACCCTTCACCGAGAAGTTTACCATGCGGCTGTCTGCCGGACAAAGATTACCGTCCTTATCCACGACACGGACTGTGATATATGCCAGGTCCTTACCATCGGCAGACAAGCGGGTGCGGTCGGCAACCAGCTCCAGATGATGGGGCTTGCCAGCGGTACGAATCACCTTTTCTTCTGCAGGCTTACCGGAAGCATCATAAGCTACCACTTTCACTTCGCCCGGTTCATAAGGAACATCCATCCACATCAAGCGATAGCGACGCTGCAAAGCAAGGGAGTCCTGACCTTCCAAAGCACGGCTTTCATCAGCAGTAAGTTTCCGCTGTTTGCCATAACTCTTTCCGTTGACGAACAGTTCGGCACTGGGATAGCTGGTGTAAACAAAAACCGGAGTATTCTCCCCTTCCCTGCCCGGCCACGTCCAGTGCGTCGATTTGATAGTTGTTTCTTTCAGGAGAATTGCGT
>OGYU01002080.1_pt1 | contig 13316 bp, 8 predicted proteins | sample 1576581 | NCBI WGS metagenome assembly OGYU01 (sample SAMEA3541547, study PRJEB24748) | human gut metagenome | biome: human gut; feature: human-associated habitat; material: faeces | place: China | collected 2012 | reverse complement strand
ATACCCTGCTGGCTGCCACGGGCCGCCCGTATGACACGCTGGAAGGCGTCATCGGCAAATCCGAGCACAATCTGTAAAGTTATCCACATAAGTCCAATCAGACCGGTTATCCACCGGTTTTCCATCTTGATAAATACGGTACTTGTCTTTTCGATAACCACAACCAATACCGCCATCGTAACCGAAAGTTTCCACTTGTCTGACAGATCTCCATCTGATACCGGATACTGCGGATAAATATAAGGAAGGTGCTGTTTGATTTCATCTAAAATCTGGTTTAAAAACAGATTCCATCCATCCAGTATCGTTTTATGAAAGAGGAGAAGCACCAGTATCAGCACCAAAACTTCTGCAAGCAGTGCATATTTTTTCAGGTTTCCTTTCCACTCAGCTTCAAAAGAAAGATACACCGCAAACACAATTCCTGCAATGGCAGGCAGTGCATTTACCTTTATTCCAAACATGTTGCAGACGGCGATGCCTGTCAGCATTGCAAATATCCACACCAGCAGTCCGTCTATGAAATTTTCTATTCTTTTTTGTTTTTGATTTTTTTCTGTCTGTACAGCAACAAGCAGAATTCCTGTACTGTTTTTTTGATTTTTTTTCATGAATCGAACCACCTATAATTTTTTCTCTTGCTTGCGGAATTCTCCACCTATATTTCAAGATATGAGAGTTCCGCTTCGGCATTTTCTGTCGATACGGAAATCACATGCGCCCCTTCCTCTGTAAATTCGCCTCTCGGCTCTTTCTCACAAATCACTTCCGTCACCAGACACCGTTCTGCCAAAGCCGAGGCATCTGCCGTCAGATATGGAGTGAATAGCACCAGATGTGCAAACTCACACTGTTCTCTCTGTTCCATGTAATGACCAAGAACCGAAATTCCATCTTCTCCCGGAACCGCTGAAAGAAGTTCCGGAAGTATCATTGTAAATTCTTCCAGACTGTCAATTTCCGCACTGCTGTAAGTCTGCTCTTTATGGTTATACCAGCCAATACTATGTACAATCTGCTGTTCACACATTTCCTGTGAAACCGATACCAGACATTCTACCAGCTTTTCCATCTGCGATGGAAATTCTTCGCTTTTTTCCGGATATCCGGTCTCTAGTAAAAGTAAAATGGTATTCTGCACCGGGAGTCCATAATCTCTTACGATTAATCCATCTAATTTTTCTGAAAGTTTCCAATGTATCTGATGAATGTGGTCACCTGCACGATATTCTCTGACTGCAAATGTTTCACTTGGGTCAAATCCGGCTTTGCTCATGGAATATTCTTCGGCATCCAGCACTGCATTTTCCCCATAAACCACTTCCACCTGAAGTCCAAAAGTATTCGGAGTAATCAATGTCATTTTTTCAGAATCTGCTGGAATTTTTGTTTTTCTAAGTCCAAAATAATCCATTACCAAAAATCCTTCTAAGCTCAGACAAAGTTTTCCGCAGTGCCTGCTTTTTAATTGTAACTGCTGAAGTGTTTCTGTTTTTGCGGGAGCAGAAGCTAAAATCTCATACTCTTCTGCCTCTCCTGTCAGCAGGTTTTCGCATTTTATCTTTGCAATTATTCTGTCAAAGGGGAACAAACCTGTATTCTTAATCTTTAACATGGCTGTCATGTCTTTTTGTTTTTCACCCAGATTGTCTATGCCTAAAGTTCCGAAAAGTTTTTTTGCACAAATCTCTGCCCCTATCATTTCAACAATCGGAAGCACCAGTGAAATTGCCAACAGCCACAGCCCTGCATAACTATCTGTAAATACATAAAACAACACGCATAAAATCAGTTCGAGTCCCCATAGAATCCTTGATTTTGCCATAGTCTCTCCTATCGACCGTTATCCGGCGATTTTGTCTGTTTTAAAACTTCTATTAAGACATCTGAAGCCGAAAGTGCTGCAATTTTTGCCTTTGGATTTAAAATAATACGATGCGCACAGACGTCCAAAAAGACTTTCTGCACATCTTCCGGGGTAACATAATCTCTTCCCTGTACATAAGCTCTTGCCTTGGCAAGTCTGGTCACCGCAAGTGCACCTCGAGGACTGACTCCTAAGCGAATCATCTCCTGTTCTCTGGTATTCATTGCCAAAGAGGTAACATATTCTAAAATTTTATCTTCAATGTAAATCTGTGTGACTTCATCCTGCATTTCTAAAATTTCATCGGTTGATGTCACCTGCTCTGCCTTATCGAGTGGATTCTCTGTCTGACGGTCACGCAGGATATTGACCTGACTTTGAAAATCCGGATATCCCATTTCCATACGAATCATAAAACGGTCTAACTGTGCCTGTGGCAGCAGCTGAGTTCCTGCAGAACCAACCGGATTCTGGGTTGCAAGTACCACAAACGGTTTTGGCAATTCATGTGTCTCTCCATCTACTGTCACCTGTCCCTCCTCCATAACTTCCAGAAGCGCAGACTGCGTCTTACTGGAAGTACGGTTAATTTCATCCGCAAGCAAAAGATTTGTCATAACCACACCTGGCTTATATTCAAATGTTCCACTTTCTTTATTATACATTGAAAATCCAATGATGTCGGACGGCACAACATCCGGTGTAAACTGGATTCGATGATAATCCAGACCTAATACTTTAGAGCATGCAAGTGCCAGCGTGGTCTTTCCCACTCCGGGAACGTCATCCAATAAAATATGACCCCTTGATAAAATTGCCATCAATGTCTTTTCCAGCACCGCTTCTTTTCCCACGATGATTTTATTTAATTCTTTCAGAATTTCTTCTGTTTTTGTATTCATCTATTCCTGCCTCTCTTTTCCTGATTCTTTATTTTTCTGTTTCTTTTACCATTCTTTGCCATAATTACCCTGAACATTTCCGTATACACCTTCATTTCCATACTGACCGATATCCTTTCCTCCTGCCAGGGTGTAACGGACACGAATTTCATCTCCGTCAGAAAGATTTCTGCTTGCCATTCCTGTTCCGACGTAATAATTATTGACGCAGACCATCCAGCCTGACCACTGTGCAAAATCTTTTTCCCATAAGGCATCGGTCTGATAGCTTCCGGTCCAGCCCATTCCATCCTCAATAATCATCTGTTTCAACTCATCCGGTACACGAAGACCATTTGTCATTCCCGGCTTTTTGATTCCGGCAAGATAATAACTGTTGTCCACACTGCCTGTAATCATAGAAGTGAAATTATATTCAGCAAGCTGTTGTTCGACTAGCTGTGCCAGCGTGGTGTTTCCATCTATTGTTACTTCATGACGTGGAATCAACATTCCAAGACCGACCGTTCCGGCTTCTAACTGGAAGGTAACGGTAATCTGAGACGGATTATAAAGTACCGTATAGGTCTTCGTCGTCTCATACTGCTGATTATCTTTTACGGAAATGACAACTTCATTTTCGCCTTGCTGAAGATGCAGGAGATATTCATAAGCAGTTCCGGAACGACCACGATATCCTACTTCTTCTCCATTGACGTAAATGTGCATGTTGTCTGCACTTAATGTACCACCGCCACCACTGACTTCTTTTGCTGAAACATTCAAATCCACATATTCGGTATTATATTCCGATTTTAAATTATGTTCCACAACCGGCGCCATATTGGATGGTGTCTCACCGGTTCGGTTAAATTCGATATTCCAGGTATAACTGCCCGAATTTCCATTGGAATCAATAAATCCAACCGCAATCGGTGTCTCCCTGTCTGCATACAGAGAAATTGTATACCAGCCATTTGAATTGGCAGACGGCGAGTATGTTCCACCTCTGCTGTCCCCGCAAACCACACTTGTAATTTCTTCTTTTCCGGTAATCTGACTGTGATTGAAACGGAAACGAAAACTATTTGTATTATTTTCATATCGAAACGTCTGAGAACCTCCGCTCATCTGCGGGGTAATCGTACTCGAATTTTTTTCACCCTCAAGCGTCAAAGTAAAATCGTCCGCCTGTTTTTGAGAATCATAGTAAATTGTATAATTCTCTGATACCGTTGCTGTTCCGGTTCCCGCAATTAATGTAAATACATTCTTTCCTTCACTTAAAGTTTCTGTATAAGCGGTATCTCCATCGGTCGATTTTAGGGCTTTTTCACTATTTCTTCGGATGACTAATTTTACCCGCTCTGTTCCTTTTAAGGCATAAGCGGTAAAATCAAGCTGTTGTTCCTGCACCGTCTGTCCATCTAATGCTTTTAACTCATCGGCAATAATCAAAATCTGATTGGATGGATTGTAATAAATCGTATAGGTTGGAGAAGAGACTCGGATGTTGCTCCATTTATCACGAAATGTCACATAAACTGTAACTTTATTTTCACCTTCAGAAAGAGTAATGCTTCCGTTATAATTCTGCTGATTCCCATTTATGTCAACTACCGTACTAATCACAGAAAGTTTGGAATGATACGTAATCGAAAATGGATATTCTGCTTCCGTTACAACTTCGTTTTTCAAACTTGTCGTAAAATACGCTTCGGAATTTTCCGGTGCTACCACAATCTGTTTTCCATCTTTCTGGCTGTCCCCGTCGCCGTCTCCTTTTCCGTTGCCGTTGCCATTGCCACCAGTTCCCTGACCACTATTTCCGGAATTTCCATTTCCTCCATTTTGACTGTCAACGCCGGATGGTCCTGTACCGGAATTATTTTTTGTTTTATCTTTTTTTACAATTGGAAGCAAGCTGTCAAGTTGTTCCGAATTACTGTCAAGAGGAGTCTGTGAAACCTGCTGCTGTTCCTCAGAAGTTTGCTGTTCCTGTGTTTCTGTAGAATTATCCGAATTCTCTTCTTGATTTTCTTCCTGCTGTTGTTCTTCTTGCTGCTCCTCGTCCTGATTTTCTTCGTCTTGTTCTTCTTGTTGCTCCTCTTCCTGTTCTTCTTGATTCTCTTGATTTCCCGTATTGATATTGGCATTCTCCACACTGTCCAGAAGTGACTCATCCATGGCCAGACTGGAGGAGGTCACATACATACGGGATGGGTCTGCATTTTCTTTTTCCATAGGATTTTCCGGTGCTGCCTGATTCTGTGTCACAGATACGACAAAAAGCAGCAGAACCAAAATCACTGCTGCTACGGTCATAAATGGTTTTTTTATTTTTTTCCAGAAATTCCGTAAATTCATATCTTCTACCTACTCTTTTTATATAGAGAAGAACAGACCCCTGTCGCCAGGGTCTGCTCTTCCTTTGTTTTATTACTGTTTATTACTGTACTGTTTTTTTGTAACACATTGATTTTCTATCAAATGTTAGCCTGTCCGTACACTAATTATCTGCTTCTTGTGCGTACACCGGATGCATTTACATAGTAGTTTCCAATCCATGTATTGGTTTTCATAGCACCATCATTGGCTCCACCAAAGTAGTACCAGTTTCCGCCAATCTTCTGCCATCCGGTTTTCATAACACCATCATTTGCTCCACCGAAGTAATATTTCTTTCCGTAGATGGTCTGCCAGCCGGTCTTCATTGCTCCATCATTGGAATGACCCAGCCAGTAATATTTTCCATAAACTTTCTGCCAGCCGGTTCTCATTGCTCCGTCGCTTCCAAGCCAGTAATACTTGTTGTAAACTTTCTGCCAGTATGTTTTCATAACGCCATCCGTTCCAAACCAGTAGTATTTACCATCTACTGACTGCCAGTAAGTCTTCATTGCGCCATCGTTTCCAAGATAATATTTCTTGCCATCGATCGTCTGCCAGCCGGTCTTCATTGCTCCGTCGCTTGCATTTCCAAGATAGTATTTTTTGCCATCAACGGTCTGCCAGCCGGTCTTCATTGCTCCATCATTGGCATTTCCAAGATAGTATTTCTTGCCGTAAATAGTCTGCCAACCGGTTCTCATTGCTCCGTCGCTTCCAAGCCAGTAATACTTGTTATAAACTTTCTGCCAGTATGTCTTCAAGATTCCGTCAGTTCCAAACCAGTAGTAGTTTCCATCTACTTTATACCAGTAAGTTGCCTGTGTACCATCTTCTTTGTAGTAATATTTCTTACCATCGATGGTCTGCCAGCCTGTTTTAACAACCAGTCCATCTATTGCTGACTGAAGTTTTTCAGTCATTTCGGCAACCTGTTCTTTGGATTCTGGATTTTCTGCTACCGCTTCTGCTTCTGCAATCACATCCTGTAATGCATTGTAAGATTCATCTGTGTATTTGGAAGCATCTGTTGCTTTTGCTGTTTCAATTAAATCCTGAAGTTTGTCTGTATCAATTGCGGAATTTCCAACTGCAATCATGTACGCAGAGTCATTCTTGAAGTAAATGGTGCCATCTTTGTCTACCGCTACGCTGGAGATGCAGTATTGTTTGTGTTCCGGTGTATACAGAATCTGGCTTCCTTCATCCGGTTCTGTCATGCCAGGAGCATCTTTTACAACCCAGAGGTTTCCGCTTGGTCCGTTTGTTGCAAAGTATACATAGTTATATCCTTTGTAACCTGTTGATACAACACCTGAAGTCTGAGGATAAGCATCTGTGTATACTACATATTCAAGATTCATTGCACCTGTTTCTGCATTAATATCTACAACTGAGATTCCATAAGTTCCACTGAAATTTGAACCGTAAGAAGAACCTACATAACAGCGACCATTTGCGATTGCCGGAGTACTTGTGCTCATTTTTCCGATTTCGATTGGCTCAATCAGATTTTCTGTATCAATTGTTCCGTCTTCTTTCAGGTTATAGGAATACAGATATCCACCTTTTGATGTAAAATAAATTCTTCCGTCATAATAGGAGATATCTGAACGGATATCGCCATGATGCGGACCGACTTTCTGAACTACTTCACCAGTCAGCTTATCAAAGCAATATACATAAGAAGAATCACTTGTTGAATCGGATTCTCCATCATCGCTTCCTACGATTGCGTATTTATCAGTTACATAAGCACCTGCCCAATAGAATCCACCCTGTACGGCATAAGTCCAGGTTGCATATTTTGTTTCTGTCGGATTATCTGGGTCTTCATCTGTTGCAGAAACACATACGAAGTTTGCATCTTTTGTTTCACTGTTCCAGAATCCTGTATAAATATATCCATCAGAATACTGAATCGTACAGTTTGGCTGTCCTCCAAGTGTATCTTTAAATACCCATAAAGATTCCAGAGTCTCTGCATTAAATGCCTGTACTACTCCACCTGCAAGTCCGACAAAAATCATTCCGCCACCGTAGCATGGAGGGTTGATTCCAAAACTGCTGTTTCCTGCCATCGGTGCACTTGCAATGATTTCTCCAGTTTCTTTGTTAATTTTAAGAAGCTGTTTTCCTGCATAGCAGTAAAGATTGTTGTCTACGATAATCGGAGAGCTGACTGCCCAGTTGCTGAACCCTTCTCCGACTTTCTTTTCCCATTTCTGGAATGCTGTTTCCGGCGTAGCTGCTGTCTTTGCACTTGTTACAGCCTGATTACTTCCATCTTTTCTAAATCCAGCCCAGTCACAGTCTAAATCTTTTAAGTTGCTGCTCTGCGCTTTTTCCAGAGAAGCTTTGATAACAGTGTCTTTCTCTACTGTAATCTCTTCATGTTTTGTTACATAACCGGTCTTAGATACCGTATAGGTATAAGTTCCCGGAAGAACTTTATAAATGCCGTCTTCTCCGCCTGCTTTGATTTTATCTTTGTCAATAACTGTGATAATTGCATCTTTCGGTTCTGTTTCAAAAGTAATCGTAACAGGTTCTTCTCTTAAGATAGAAACTGTATATTTGCCCGCAACAGTATTTTCATTTCCTACCTCAATTTCTGTAACTACTTTTGCATCGTCTCCGGTTAAGGCAAGTGTGTATTCACCGTTTTCTGCTGTCTTTCCGTTTACTTTAATTTCAGAATTGGCAGCGGTTCTTGCAGTTGCTTTAAATACTACACTTTCTAATGTCTTAGGAACAACAATCGTATATTCTTTTTTTCTTGCATTGAAAACCGGATCTAATGTCACTTTTGTTCCATCTGCTTTTGTGACATTTAAACCGGAAAGGGTCGTCTCACGAATAATATGAACTTTATAAGTTTCTGTTTTACCGGTTTTTGAAGTTACATCAATTGACATTTCTCTTGCTTCAATGTCAGACTGAAGCACACGATTTACACCGCTAAACTGTGTAAATTCATTTGCCGGCATAGCTTTTGTTAAATCTTTTGTATAGTTATAGTTTTTGTAGTTTGCAGTAATTGTATTAACTTCTGCATCATCACTTAAAACCGGTTTTAAATAAAATGTATTTACCGTTTCCGGTACTGCAACGGTACATTCTTTTGTCTTTGCATCTAATTCAGACTGCATCGCATAAACATTTTCACCGTTTTTATCGGATGCAAATACAAACTCTTTTACCATAGGCTGTGCAGCACTTACTGTTACTTCACAACTTGCTTTGAATGTTCCTGCTGTTACAGTAATTGTAGCACTTCCTGCTCCAACTGCTTTTACAGTTGCGCTCTTGCCTTCACCTGTTACGGTTGCTACATTTTTATCATCAGATTCCCATTTAACATCTAAATCTTCTGTTGCATTTGCAGGTTCAAATGTTACATTTAATTTGCTTTCTGCATCTTCTTTTAAACTCAGGCTTTCTTTGTCCAGAGCAATTTTTGTCACTGCAATCTGTTCTACTGTTACTTTGCACTCTGCACTGACTACTGTACCTTTATTATTGGTAAAGGAAGCCTTGATTACAGTAGTACCTGGAGTTTTTGCTGTAATTTCGCCATTCTGTGCGTTTATATCAGCAACTCCTTTATCAGAAGATTCCCATGTTAAAGCCGGTGCCGTTTCACCTTTTTCCAGTTCCGGTGTATAAGCCGGTGTCAGAGTTTTTACCGCACCCGGAGCCATGGAAATTTCAGTTCCCTCCGCAAAGGAAAGATCTGTTACGGTTGTACCGTTTGAAGTAACTTTTACATCGCAAGATGCTTCAACGGTGTCTCCTAAGGTATTAACCATAGAAGCTTTAACGGTAGTTGTTCCTGCTGATTTTGGAGTTACGACTGCACCTGTTTCAGATGCTGTAACCGTTGCAACATCCTGATTACTGGAAGTCCAGTTTAATGCCTTTGATACGGTTGTCTGAGCCGGTGCTGTAAAATTTGTCAGTAAATCAATATCAGAACCAACTTCTGTTTCGATTTCTGTTAATGCTACATCCGGTTGTTCTTCTGTTGAAAAACGAAGTCCTGTTACAGCATCCGTATCATAGTTAAGCTGGGTATTCCGGGAAGTATCCGTGGTCAGACGACAGTCATTTGTCGGATTGTCTGACCAGTAATAAATCAGACGGCATCCATCCTGAAGCTGGGCAGCTCCATCGTATTTTGCCCATCCATTGGAATTAAAAGAGCCATCTGCGTACTGAACGATAACAGACCAGTATCCTTTACTCCAGTCACTCTGTAAGTCAACTCCGTCCTTATTTTTCATATCATCTGGGAAGCAGCTGCCTTCATCTGAAAAATGATAGTCAATCTTTGCTTCTTTTAATGCAGCCTTAATCTGGTCTTTACAGTTTTCAGCCACATAATAACTTTCCAGACTGTTTACATCAATATTAAGCGGCTGGTCTTTTAACCAATACACATATCCGGTATGTTCATCCAGATTTTTACTGTGATTTCCGGTATCGCCGATTACAGTTAAGGTAATGCCTGTGTTTGTATCTGCTTTTGCAACAACCGGATACCAGCCCGTTGCAACAGTTGATACAATCATTAACATCGCCATCAGCATTGCCAGAAATCGATTGTTCTTTCTCTGTTTCATTTTGTTTCCTCCTTCTTTTTATGCGCTTTGAGAGTGCATTATTTCTTTTGCGTTATATAAAAAAAGACCTTCCCATCAGGAAAGGTCTTCATTTATCCTTGTGTCTACTGTGTTATAATGAAATAATTCATAACTATCCGCAGTATTTTTCACTCTATGTATTCTACTGCAAATTCAAACTTTTTACAGTATGCTTCTACTTTGCTGTCTTTTCTGCACCGTATCACCGTACTTTTGTTTACAATCCAGTCTCCGATAAATTCCGGTTCATGAGCAATCTCAACTACTTTCAGACGATGACATCCATGAAATGCCCATTTTTCTATCCGCTTCACACTTTCTGGAATTTTCACGGATTCCAGATTGTTACATTTTAAAAATGCACTGTCTCCAATCTCACGCAGTCCATCCGGAAGTTCCAGTTCTTTTAATGCTGTTTGATAAAATGCCTGAGAATCAATCTTCCGAAGTGCCAATGGAAATTCTACCTTTTCAAGATTTAAACATTTATAAAAGGCACGACTTTTAATTTCCTGGACAGACTTTGGAATCTTAATTTCCTTCAGACTTTCACATCCATAAAATACCTCTTCCGCTAGATACACACACGTTACACTTTCAGGAAAAGTCGCTGTTTCCAGTTTTTTACACCGAAAAAAAGCACCTTTTCCAATGTACTGCAGTTTTTTGGAAAATTCTGCTTTCCGAACTCTGATGCAACACGAAAATGCTTCCTGCTTAATTCTTTCTATGTTATCAAAACACAGCTCATTTAAAGCTGTACAATTTGCAAAGCTCTGTTTTCCGACTTCTGTTACCGATGAAGGAATCTGTACTCTTTTAATTTTTACGTTATTCATCAGTGCTTCATCTTCTATCTTTCTGCAATCCGAAGCCAGTACCAGTTCTTTTTCCCGTACTTTCTTTCCCTGTGCTCTGGTAAAAACATTTTTTTCTTTTGCTTTCCACGTTAATATTTGTCCCATTGTCTTATCCATTCTTTTCCTTTTCATCAAGCTAAATTGGTAAAGAAAAAGAAATCTCCCAGATCACGGGAAATTTCTTTCTTTACTTTTCGCATGTCAGAGTTGCTGTCACATATTTAAAATGTTTATTCACATACACAAAAATAAATTTACTTTCTTTTCCCGAAAATAAATTTAAATTCACAAAACGGCAGTTTTCTGGCTTCACAACATCTGTGTTACAGTAGGGGAAACTGCGCCGGTTTCTCACCGAGCTTACCTTTTAACCTATCTTAAATCATTTTTTCTGTTTTCATTATTTCGTCAAGGACCGCTTTAAAACTTATTTATTTTCTGTAATTATACTTTATTTTTCCATTTTTGTAAAGCAAGTTTGAAACTTTCTTTTAGCAATATCAGACTTTTTATATACAACAAATCCTGTCGTCGTGATTATCATCTCGGTCACCGGAAAGTTAAATCATCGGAGCAATTCCATCAATAAACTTTTTCACATAGAAAAGAGCCGCACCGATTGCCGGAGTGTACTGTCCATTTGTCCCAACTATCAGATTTTCTTTTGGAAACTCAAACGGAAGCGATGAATTGATCTGTTTTAACAGATAATTCAAATCATTCTCCATAAAATAGGGTGCCAGATACCCACTGATAATAATCGGTCCGTCAATGACCAGATTCAGATTTCTCATGGCAAATGCCAGATGTTTTAAATACTCTTTCCAGATTTGCTTTATATTCTCCTCTTTATTTTCTCTTAGTTTTTCAAAAAATTCCTTTATTGACATTCCTGCAATTTCAGACAGTGAATTTGCGGAACAATAGGTTTCCAGGCAGCCACGGTTTCCACAATAACACAGCGGTCCATCTGAATTAATGCAAATGTGTTCAATCACTCCGCTATGCATGAAACTTCCTTCATGCACCTTTCGATTTGTAATAATCGCTCCACCAAGGTTGCGATTTAATAAAAACACCACTGCACTGTCGAGTTCCGAATGATTCCATAATTCCAGATAAGCAGCCGCTTTTGAATCATGTACCAGACGGCATGGATAAGGCAGCTTAGAAGAAAAATCAGACAGACGCATCTTCACATTATTCATAATCGTACCATACATGACTCCGGAACCATCCGGAGAAATAATTCCCTGAGTTGCAATCGAGACACCAAGGATTCTTTCTTTCTGATATTTGTATTCTTCTATAAATTCATCTATTTTATTTGCTACCTTTTCATAATATTCTTCTGTATCGCTATAATCCAGATCAATGGTGTCTTTTGCAATCACCTTTCCATATAAATCAATTGCAACAATATGAAACATTTTTTTTAAAATTCCAATTCCTATTGAAATCCGGACATCTGATACAATCTGAATCACCTGTGCCTTTCTTCCACCCGTTGATTCAAAATAGCCATCTCTTTGAATCAGACCTTCTTCTTCAAGCACATTTAAATTTTGACTGACGGTAGACAGACCCATCTTTAAATCCTGCACAATCTGAAGTTTTGAAGTCTGTTTCGTACGATAAATATATTGATATACCTTTTCTTTATTAATCTGTTTTAATGTAATCGTAGTAATGCCTCGTTCGCTCATTTTGTCCTCCTTGCTTTTCCATACTTTTCAGTCATAGTTCCATTTTAATACAGTATACTATGAAACGCAAACAAGAATATTTTATGTGCATTTTAACCAAAATAAGTTTTAAAAAATTATTTTTTATGTCAATAGACATATTTTTCCTCTTATTTATATACTTCACTTGCAGTTAAGTAATAAGCGTAAATTAAAAATAAAAGTATTTTTTAAAATTTAAAAAAGGAGAGTTAAAATTATGGAAACTGTATTTACCGCAGACCCTGCCCGATTATTAATTGCTGCCACCGCAGGTATTTTATGCCTATATTAACGAAAACGGACTGAATACAACTTCCGATACGATTCATTTTCTTCCATTCTGGGAAAATGGAGTACGCTTCTTCTATCCATAACTTTTTGATATGAATAGAATCAAAATAAATGATTTAACGAATTTTTGAACTTATGTTATGATTACACCATCAAATAATTAACAATTAGAAATCTATTTTACTAGGAGGAAACACATGTCAGAGAATACTTGTCTTGAAAAACAGCCATTATCTCAGGAAATGTTAGATAAAATGGATGCTTATTGGCGTGCATCTAATTATTTATCTGCTGGTCAGCTTTATCTCTTAGACAACCCGCTTCTTAAAAAGCCATTGTCTATGGACCAGATTAAGAAAAAAATTGTTGGTCACTGGGGAACTGTACCAGGTCAGAACTTTATTTACGTTCATTGTAATCGTGTAATCAAACGTTACGATTTGGATATGATTTTACTTTCCGGTCCGGGACACGGCGGAAACTTCATGATTGCTAACACTTATCTGGAAGGCTCTTACAGTGAAATTTATCCGAACATCAGCCAGGATGAAGAAGGCATGAAGAAAATGTTCAAACAGTTCTCCTTCCCTTGCGGTGTTCCAAGCCACAAAAACCATCACTTTCGATGAAATTGCCGCCAAAGGTGCCCCAGAGGG
>OGYU01002078.1_pt1 | contig 13332 bp, 6 predicted proteins | sample 1576581 | NCBI WGS metagenome assembly OGYU01 (sample SAMEA3541547, study PRJEB24748) | human gut metagenome | biome: human gut; feature: human-associated habitat; material: faeces | place: China | collected 2012 | reverse complement strand
CTCAAAATCTGAATACGTAATAATCGCTTCTCCACGCAGAACAAGTTTTCCTTTAAAAGGAATGGTCACAGGAACATTTTTAAATACTCTGGCATTATTGGTAATAATTTCTCCTACTTCGCCATTTCCTCTTGTAACAGCTTTTTGCAGTTGTCCATTGTCATAGGTCAATACAATTGTCAGACCGTCCAGCTTCCATGAAAGCAGACCTTTCTGACTGCCAAGCCACTCTGCCAGCGCTTCCGGACTTTTCGTCTTATCAAGACTTAACATTGGAGATTCATGACGTTCTTTAGGCAGTTCACTAAGCACCTCGTAGCCGACATTTACGGTCGGACTATTTGAAAGAATATAACCTGTTTCTTTTTCAAGCATACCCAATTCATCATATAAAGCATCATATTCATAATTAGACATCAGTTCCCTGCCCTCTGAATAATAGCTTTTCCCTGCCTTATTGAGTAATTCTACCAATTCTTTAATTCTGTCCATTTTACTTTGCTGAATCATATAACTGCTCCTTTAACTGCTGATATTCTGCTTCTGTCACATTCCGGTATTCTCCGGGCTTTAAATCTCCCAATAAAATATTCATGATACGGATTCTTTTGAGCTGCACAACTTCCCTTCCCTGTGTACTGCACATACGCCGGATCTGCCGGTTTAATCCCTGTGTAAGGATAATGCGGAAGGTTTTCTTTCCCAATGCGGTTACTTTGCACGGTTTCGTTGTTCTGTCTAACTCCGCCAGATATATTCCTCCAGACATTGCCTTAATAAATGAATCATCAATCTCTTTATTTACGGTTACAATGTATTCCTTTTCGTGACCGTTGGCTGAACGGAGAATTTTATCCATCATCTCTCCGTTATTTGTCATTAAAATTAACCCTTCTGAATCTTTATCCAGCCTGCCAACCGGGTAGATTCTTTTAGGATACCCAATATAATCAACAATATTATTATCACCCTGATTTGCCGTTGTCGTACACACGATTCCCGTTGGTTTGTAAAATGCCAGCAAAATCTTTTCATCTTCTTCTATAATTGATTTTCCATCGACAAAAACTGTCTGTCCATCTGTCACTTTACTTCCCATTTGTGCAGGAATGCCGTCTATGGTTACTCTGCCCTGTTCTAACAGGCGGTCTGCTTCCCTTCTGGAGCAATATCCCGCACTGCTTAAATATTTATTAATACGAACTTCCATGTTTTCTCCAATTCTTATTTCACAAGCTATTTTAATATTTTAACAAATTTTAAAATTTAATTCAATTTGTTCTTTTAGATAAAAGCTGTGTTTTAAATTATTTCACCCGTGTGATATTACCCTGCTTGTCGATATGCCATACCTGCTCGCAGAGTTCATCCGGGTAGTTTTTCAGTTCATCGATGGTTAAATGCCCTACCGAATCATACCATTCCTCATCACCGGGGATTCTTTTGATGATGGTGTCGTTATAGACGGTGGATGCCGCCTTTACAAGGATAATGCGGCGCTGTTTCCACCGGGCATACAGTTTTACCGTGGCATGGTTTACGGTTGTAAGGTTCTTTACCGTATCCTGCGGATGGTACTCCGTTCCCTGTCCGTCCGTTCTTGTATTCCATCCCATAAAGGTAAATCCGGTACGTTCCGGCTGCTGTTTCGGCAGTGTTATTTCTTCCCCGTACTGTGCTTCCATTCTGCCAGGTACGTTTCTTGCCGCTGTTCCTGCATTGCCGTCAAATTCGATATAGTAGGTTATCGGTGTCACCGATTCGTCCCAGAGGGCATACATCACTGTATTTTCCTTTAAGACATAATCGGCGTTGCAGGCGTAGCGAGTTTCGCTTTCCGGGCTGTTTTCGGCCCATGTCGCAAAGGTATAGGAATGGGTATAGCCGTCAAGGTCAAAGGATTCCTTTATACTTTCGCCAAGCTGTAAGGCAAAACCTTTTACTTCCTGTGGTGCCGCAGCATTGCAGTATACTTCTTCCTTTACCGGCTTTGTGGTGTCATTTTCCGTACCGCCGTTTAATTCATATGAGAGTGTCACGGCTGCACTGCACACGGTATAGTAGGTAATGCTGTCCGGGATTTTTAAATGTTCCTCCCCGGACTTTACCTCCATCTTTTCAGCACCTTCCGCGGTGATATCTGCCCTGCTGTTAAATCCTACTGCCGTAACATCCGACACGTTTTCCCAGCCGCCATAGGTACTGCACTGTGGCGCATCGATAAGGGCATAAGTGTCGTTATTGTACATGGAGCCTTCCCTCTTATAGGTCTGTGCAAAGTCCACGAATGTCACGGTGATGTCCTTGCGGTACACGGCATAGAGTGTGACGTTTCCGGTGACGGTGTACCGGGTAAGTCCTGTTTCTGAATCGCTTTTCGTATTCCATCCGTCATGTTCCCAGCCGTTTTTGTATGCCGCCACGGAAAGGTCGGCATCCGCACCGTAGTAGGTCTTTACGGTTTCCTGATCTGCCGATGTTCCGCCGTTTGTGCGGTAATCGTAGGTCACGGTGCATACCGACCGGTCATAATACAGCCTGATGACGGTATTTCCTGTTACCTGTGTCTGTGTGCGGTTTCCGTTTTCCTGAATCGTCTTATTTTCATTGAATGAAAGTCCCTTTATTTCACGGGCAAGGTTTTTATGCACCAGTGTTTCGCCGTAGTACGGCTTTAAATCTTCTGCCACGGACGGCTTTTCCGGATAGTTTCCTGCCGTATCCATGTAATAATGCTCAACGGTTACGGTATAACGGTTTCTGTCATAATAGATTTTTAATTTCACATCACCCGTTACCGTTCCCGTATAACCGGGATTCATTTCCTTTGTCTTATCAGGATTTACCGTAAATCCTTCATATTCATTTGCCGCATCAATTAGATTCAACTCACTGCCGTACTTATAAGGCTTCTGTGTCGTTTCATACGGCGTACCAGGATAAGTTCCGTCCATATCCATGAGGTAATGCTCCACGGTGACGGTATATTCATTGGTCTGTGATGCAGAGCATGCCTTTAACGTGACATTTTCTTCCGGCATGACAAATGTTACCGGATTTGATGCTGCCGTGGTGCCGTTCCTGAAGGTCAGGCGGGAATCCGTTTCAAATCCTGCAAAACGGTAGGTATACTGCGCAGTCTTTTCACTGAGCGTAACGGATGCCGTTACATTTTCTCCCCAGCGGTATGTACCATCCCCGCTTTTTGCACTGAAAGCATCGGCATTGTCGTATGTTACTGTTACATTGTAAGTCTGTCTGTAAATATCAACGCTTGTTGTATAGCCCTCTGTCTGGTACTGTCCGCTGACTGTATACTTTACTGCCGCCGGTTTTACCCACTTATCTGTATCAAGACTGCCAAAATCATAATCAACCGTATCCCCGGTCCTGAAATCCTTATCAAAAATGGTGGTGTATGAAGTCCATGTGCCGTCTGCATTTTCATAACGTACACGTATCTTCTGGTTAAAAATAAGGTTCTCAGACTGTGTTGTATATTTTGCATACAGCGTTGTATTTCCTGCAGGTGTGTATGTATCTCCTGCACCGCCGACACGATTTGTAAGAGCGGCATCCAGATACCAGCCGTCAAATGTATAGCTTACATTTTTTCCGTCAATCTCAACGGAAGCTTTTTCTGTCTTTGGAAGGATGACTGAGCCGTTGGTGTAATCCGCTTTTACTTTTACCGTGCCGCCATTGGCTGTCAGGTTTTTAAATGCCACTGCCGGTAACCAGTAGGAAGCACCATTAAATGTCCTGCCCTCGTCAATTCCGTGTTCCCGGTAATGCAGGATTGCCCACATGGTATCATATGTATTATTCGTTGCCCTTAAAAGGTCAGGATTACCGTTATAGTATGCCGCCCAGTTCCATGTGCCGACCGACAAGCCGTCCCAGCCTTTTACCTCACCGTGGCTTGTCTGTTCGGTAAGCTGTTCATTCCAGCCGTTAAATGTTCCCGGCGCATCGGTGTTTGAACTGTTAATTGCTGCCGTGCCGCCGTTGGTTTCATAGCTTACGGTGTAGGCTCTTTTGGCTTTAAGGAAATTGTAGATTCTGTCGTATTCGTATGTTCTTACTGTATCTGTTGTTTCATTTCCGTTTTCATCAAGAAGCGTACCGCCGTCTGCGTTGTAATCCACCTTGTAATTCGTGCTTGTCCACTCTGCTGATAAGTTGATGGTGTTGTCCCACAGATACCACTGCTGGTTTTCGCTGCCGTGATAACCGCTGATTGTAATATTTGTCCCGTTATCTGTGCTATATCCCCACAGGTCAAGCACCAGTGAGGAAGAATCCAGTGAAGTACAGTTTCCAAGCTTTGAGCAGATGTAGAAGTATCCGTCCCCTGCCATTTTTAACGTCCACAACTGGTTATCGCCGCCGTGATATGCATACTGCTGGACATTTGCTCCGGCTGCTGTTCCGTTTACGTCAAGCACTTTTCCGGAATAGTTGTTTCTGATTGTCCAGTACGGCACATTGTTTTCGGTCTTTACATATTGAAATGCATACATCTGCGCATTGCCGTTTATGCAGTCCCATATCTGTACATTGGCACCGTTATCGTAACTTGCCGCATTAATGTCCACGCATTTATGTCTGACGTCGCACTTTGTACGGATTGATGTAAGCCCGGACAGCTGCGGCATACTTTCCCTGCCGCTTCCTGATACGGTTCCTGTCGTATTCATAAACTGGTCTTTTTGAATCCAGTTTCCACTTCCTGAATATCCGGTCTTTTTGAAGTTGAATGCGCTGTACTTATTGTCAATGCCCTGGGCTGCGTTATAGGAAATAACGTAATCGCCGGTATTGTCAGCTCCGTTTCCCATGTAGCTCACAAACTGGTCTGCGTGTGTCCACTGCGCTTCAAATGTGGTATTTTCAAATAAGGAAGACCAGTATTTTCCATCTAAAAACATTTCTCCCAGCTGTCCGGCATCATAGACCTTTCCTGCCTGCTTGCCGCCTGCTGATGTAATCTTCCAGCCAGTGAAGACATAACCGTTTCTTGTCGGTGTCTGCGGTACGGATACACTCTCAATACCAAGGCGCTGCATAGTAATTGCATTGTCTGAACCATTTACCTGTCCGCCGTTTAAGTTAAAGGTATAGGTAAATGGGTCTGTTATCATGGTGAAGACAGGAAATTGACTTGCTATTTTCCAATTATAAATAGTTAAATTGCTACCACTTCCAGCAGATTCATCTCCATTATTCCACCTAAAAATTGGCACAACATATCTTACCTTATTCTGTCTGGTATTTATATCCTCTCCATTCGGGTATCCACTCTTACCATATCCTGTATCACCGTTTTCCGTAACTCCGACCGTCCATGTGCCGCTTGAGCCACGCCAGCCACCGTCAAATACAATATTTCCGTTTTCATCATACTCACCTACAGACCAGTAAAACTGCAGCCCTGCATTTTCAGTTAAACCGCCTGCATCTGCTGTATCTTCCTGTGCTGCTACAATCGTAAGCCGCTGACCGGAATTAACCCTTATTTTTCTAGTATAGGTAACTCTTGATGAAGCTTCCAATCTGATATCATCAAAAAAATGACTTCTGTCAGAGTATATCTCTCCGACATCATTCGTATAATTACCACCATATGTCCTAACATCAGTCATAGAGTGCTGTCCTTCACCCAATCCTGGTCTAAACTCCAGTTCTACAAGACTGTTCCATGTGTCATAGGCAGCCCATGCTTTACCGGCAAACACTCCTAAACTTACCGCAATTAATAATACTGCCGTAAGCAATGTGAAAATTTTTTTGTGTTTTTTTATGAATCGCATAATATGCTCCTTCCTTAAAATTAAAATCTATTGTTGCAAATAGGTTAAATTGTTACAATATAAATATGACAGACAAAAACCTCAAAACCGGTAAACAAAATACCGCCTGTGGAAGTTTCACAAGCGGTATTTCATATATCTTATATTTAATTGTTTTATTATTATCCTACATATCTGAACCATGCTAAATAAATATCAACTACTCCATTATGAATATATGGACGCAAATCCGTAGGCAGTTCATCATCGCTATATTCTAAGATATCCGTTGGGACAAAGCCCGTTCCATCTTCAAGCATATTTGCATTAACTACGTAACCTGATGTAAAACCATTATAATCATCCGGATTCCAATCGCATGAATATACTGGTTCTACGATATTACCGTCCTTATCTACCTGTACCGTGACATACTCAATATATTCAACAGGTCCAGTCAAATCTGGTTGAGCCGTGACATTTTCTGTGGAATTTGCCAGTTCTGGTGTTCTGCCATGGTATCTGACTTCAATCGTCACAGTATTTTCCAGCTTGCCCGTAGTCTTATCAAATGTATATTCCACACCGTCAATCACTGCCGTCCCCTTTGCCATTGCTCCGGTTTCCGGGTCGAAGTAATACTTGCCGTTCTGGTTTGAATCCCAGCCTTTAATCATTTTACCGTTTTCATCATAGCGCACCCACTTGCCTGTACCGTCTTCACGGTCTGCATATGCTCCTGCCCACGATTCCTGATAAACATCTTTGCTTACTGCTTTCTTTCCGTTATCAACTGCATCAAGCCAGTACCACGCATCACTTCCGGCATCGTAGATTTCTTTACCACGACCTTCTGTTCCCTGTCTTACACCGGATTCATACCAGTACAGCGCACCGTTTTCCTCTGCCCATGCCTTGTCCAGTCCAACTCCGGTATAAGCATCAAACCGACACGATACACCATCAATATCTGTTGTACCCTTTGCCATAGCTCCGGTTTCAAGGTCGAAGTAATACTTTCCATTCTCTGTTTCGTCCCAGCCTTTTACCATATGTCCGTTTTCATCGTAACGCACCCATTTACCAGTACCATCTTCACGGTCAGCATATGCGCCTGCCCATGATTCCTGATAAACGTCCTTGCTTACTGCTTTCTTTCCGCCCCGCACTGCATCCAGCCAGTACCATGCGTCTGATTCCGGGTCGTAGATTTCCTTTCCTCTGCCCTCTGTTCCCTGCAGTACACCGTCTTCATACCAGTACAAACCGTCCGCACTCCAGCCGTTCTCCACAGCGTTCTCCACAGTAACTGTTTCTGTTTCAGCAGCATATGTTTTTTCATTTCCTGCGCCCAGTGCCATAAATGTTACTGCCGCTGCGGTAATGCCGATAACTACGGCTTTGTCTGCTTTTTGAAATAATTTTGATTTTTTCATAGGCTCCCCCTTTTTTCATAATTTATTAAATTATACCGTAAGAATACGCTCCTGTCCATTACAATCTACTCTCCGGCAGGATATTCAGTTGTCAAGGAACATTTTTTATCTCCTGTATACCCAGAGATGAGGGGCATTTTGTGAGCTGTTTTTTAGAAATTCAATGCCGTATTGCCAAGATATGTTGCAAAAAAATAAAATTTAATTCAATTAATCATTGCCAAAAACAATTTTTTGTTGTAAAATAATTAAGTTCGTACATGTAGCTCAGTGGATAGAGCGTTCGCCTCCGGAGCGAAAGGTCGTGGGTTCGACCCCCATCATGTACATCCATTTTACAGCGGCAGTGTTACTGCCGCTGTTTTTTGTTCTATCAGAAATTGATGTGCAATATTTTTTAATCCCCAATATCCTGCATAAATGCCAATTCTATTTTAAATACCACACAGCATTTCAACTGAAAAATCCGGTATTTAAAATGCCATCGTAATAAATCCGTCACTGCGGCAGTATATATATACATTATCAGACAACACTTCTTCCCTTGATACGCCGTCAGTATTGACTTCCCGCACCATATCCTCCAGATTCATCGCATCGTAACGTGCCAGTTTGGGCAGCAGAATCACCTCATGGATGGAGGAGGGAAGAATGTATAAGTCTGTCTGGAGCGTATCAGCAAACTTTTTCAAGACATCCTCATAAAAGATACACGCTGCGCCATTAAGCCTTGTATTATTGGTCAGCACATACATTTCTGCTGCCATAAGCAGTTCCTTTTCCATTTTTAAATCCTCTAATACCAGTCCTATCAGGGAAGACAGCGGATAAATCTGGCTCTGCAACAAGCCCGGCGTATTACTGACAGCAATTTCATGCACCTGCTGTTCTGTCACATGCCAGCCCTCCAGATGGTTGTTATATATTAATGCCGTTGCCGTTTCTCCTTCTGACTGGCTGAGCAGGCAATAATATACTACTGCAAGGTCTAATACCCTCTTATGCGGAATCTTTTTTAATAATTTTTCGTTCTTGGAATAATTAATGACTTTATATGCGATGGTTTGTTTCACCCTATCGAAATCCTGAAACCAGTCCGGACAAATTTGAATGTTATCTTTATTTTCATTATATATGTGAAGAATCTCTCTGACAATATCCTCTACCGTCCTGCCATTTTGATACTGTTTGTAAAACCCGTTCAGATAAATTGTCGGCGATATATGTTTTCCTTCTTCCATAATGACCAGACCGTCCAGTTCACAGCCATTATTTTTGATAACATGATTAATGCTTACAACACCTCCTCTGCCTGTTTCTTTTTTTGCATACTCCTGTACACACTGTAAAAAATCCCCGTACTCCATGTTACTCTCCTTTGCATAAAATATTAATTTAAATATACTTGAAAATTCAAGATATTCACAAATAAATAATGGATTATTCCGGACGTGCCGGCTGATTTATGGATTGCTCCATTGTTGAATTTTAAGAACCTTTTACACAAAATACTGCCTGTGAAAAAGGATTATTGAAAATCTGTTATTAGTATATGCTATCTTTTAATATTTGTCAACTAATATTTTTTTGTTATGAATAAGCATTTACATTCCTGCCGGAAGCGATTATAATTTCTAACATATACTACAGCAAGGAGAACCATATGCTTACTTACTCTTTTGATAATACCGGCTCTGACAGCCTTTACGAACATTTATACAAATGTATTAAAAATGATATATTATCCGGTGAACTTGCACCGGATTACAAACTGCCTTCCAAACGCTCTTTTGCCAAAAATCTCGGCATCAGCACCATTACCGTTGAAAATGCATATGCCCAGTTAATTGCCGAAGGATACATCTATTCCCTGCCCAAAAAGGGCTACTATGTGACCGATATTGCGGCTGTAGGACAGTCTGTTTTTGCTGCTTCCTATTCACATTCACAGCCTGAAAATGCAAATTTTTTGTCTGCCACCCATACAGCTTTAACATTTTCAAAACAACCTGATGCAGATACTTCTTATCAGATTGACTTTTCGACCAATCACGCAAGCGGCGCCAATTTTCCTTTTTATACATGGGCAAAGCTGATGAAGGAAGTCATGTCTGACTGCAGCAGCGAATTGCTGACCCCTTCTCCTGCTGCCGGCATTTTAGAACTGCGTGTAGCCATAGCACGGCATTTGTCTGATTTCCGCGGCATGAAAGTTGTTCCAGAACAGATTATTGTCGGTGCCGGTACGGAATACCTGTACGGTCTTTTAATTCAGCTTTTCGGAACTGATAAAGTCTTTGCCGTTGAAGACCCTGGATACAGCAAAATCCGCATGATTTATGAAAGTCACGGCGTAGACTGTCTGTGTCTTCCTTTAGATAATGAAGGAATTCATATGGCGGCGCTTTCTGACTGCAATGCGGACATCTTACATTTATCGCCGTCACACCACTATCCGACCGGTATCGTAACCCCGGTCAGCCGCCGCTACGAACTGTTAGGCTGGGCTTCCAAAGAGCCTTCCAGATACATCATTGAAGACGATTATGACAGTGAATTCCGCCTGCTTGGCAAACCGATTCCGTCACTGCAAAGCATTGATGTCATGAATAAAGTTATTTATATGAATACCTTTACCAAAAGTCTCGCACCGACAATCCGTATCAGTTATATGGTTCTGCCGCTCCCGTTAATGGAACAGTTTAACCGGCGACTCGGCTTTTATTCCTGTACGGTATCGAATTTTGAACAGTACACGCTGGCACGCTTTATCCGTGAAGGACATTTTGAAAAACATATCAACCGTATGCGCATTTATTACCGCAATCAGCGCGACTTTCTAATCTCTGCCATTAAAAAAAGCCCGCTGGATGCACTTGTAACTATTCAGGAAAAGGATGCCGGTCTGCATTTCCTGATGAAAGTAGATACGTCTATGAGTGATGAACAGCTTACACAAAAAGCAAAAGAGGCAGGTCTTAAAATCACCTGCCTCTCCCAGTATTATTTTCATCGGGACATTGCCGTAAACCACACGCTCGTTATTAATTATTCTGCCTTAAAGACAGATACGATTGCCAAAGCTGTTGAACTGCTGTACCAATGCCTTATTTAAGTTTTTCAAGCACTTCAAGAATCAGCTTCCATGTTCTTTCTACAGATGCAATATCAAGATGTTCATTTGTTGTATGAATATCCAAAATATTTGGACCGAATGAAATGCAATCCAATCCCGGAATCTTTTCAGAGAACAGTCCACATTCCACGCCTGCGTGAATTGTCTGAATCAGCGGTTTTTCATGATAGAGTTCTTCATAAACCTCACAGATAATCTCGCGCAGCTTGGAATCCTTCTTATATTCCCATGCCGGATAAGGACCGTCTATTGTACAGCTTCCGCCTAAAAACTCAGTCAGGCTGTACAGCTTTTCAATGAGCCATTCTTTTTCGGAACCTACACTGCTTCTTACAGAATAACACAGTCTGACACAGTCTTGCGTTTCCTGAATAATACCCAGATTTAAAGAAGTCTGTACCAGCCCCTTAATATCATTGCTCATTTTTACAACACCGTATGGCAGATGTACCAGTGCAAGCATTAACTTCATCGTGCAGGATGGGTGATATACGAGCGTTTCTTTTTCTTCATTATCTTCTGTTATCACAATCTGCATATCCGGGTCGGTTACTTCGTATTCACGCTTTAACGTTGCCGTAATCTTTTCCATAGTTTCTGTAAATGTCTGTGCATCTGACGGCTGGATTAATAATTCCAGTTTACCGACCTTTGCAATCGCATTATCTTTTTCACCGCCGGAAATCGATGTCACAAAAAAAGACATTTCATTGTTTAATTCCATTAAAATTCTGCCCATTAAGACATTCGTATTGGCACGCTGGCAGATAATTTCCGTACCGGAATGTCCGCCGGTAAATCCTTTTAAAGTGAGTGTACGTCTGACACCGGTTTCTGTACCTTTTGTCACAGGAATGTCACAGCGTACGGAAGCACCGCCCGCACAGCCTGCTAAGAAAATACCTTCATCTTCGGAATCCATATTCAGCATGATTTTTCCTTTTAAATCAGAAAGGTCAATTGCCGCAGCACCCAGCATACCGATTTCTTCATCAACAGTAAATACGGCTTCCAGCGGCGGGTGTGGAATATCCGTAGACGCTAACAGGGCAAGGCTGTATGCAACCGCAATACCATCATCTCCACCGAGTGAAGTCTGTTTTGCAGATAAATATCCGTCCTGAATCTCTAAATCCAGTCCTTCTTTTTCCATATCCTTTATACAGTCTTCTTCTTTTACCGCAACCATATCAATATGTCCCTGCAAAATAACTGCCGGGCTGTTTTCATATCCTGACGTACCGTCTTTCCAGATAATTACATTCAGACTTTCATCCTGTCTGTATTTTAATCCGTGCTGTTTTGCAAAATCAACACAATAATCACTAATCTGCTTTACATTTCCTGAACCATGTGGAATCTTACAAATTTCTTTAAAATAATGAAATACTTCTTTTGGCTCTAACTGCTCTAATGTCATATAACTCTCCATTCCGCAGACATTGAAAATCCAATCTCCTTGCCACACCCGCCCCAAAGAACGGATTACAAAAAAGCCTTTTTACTGTAATGTCTGCAACATCATCATTTTATAAAATGCATTTTACCACTGCATTTCGTTACTAGTATAGTGCAAATGTCTTATTTTATCAACTCTTATTCATACACTTTTTCACCGCTTAAAAACTTATTTAAAATATCCGCCAGCGGCTCCATGGCATTTTTAACTTCTTCTACCGTATTGGTCTGTGCCCCGGCTTCAATCAGCATGGAACGTCCCCGCTCATGCAGACAGTAACGGTATGCATTGACATAAATATTTCTCAGAAAATCCGGATAATAAGCCTTTCCAATCAGCTGCATCTGAAGGCTCATCGCCAGATTGTCATCACGATACGGATTGTACAGATAGCCGATATCCCCATTGACACGACTGTAACTTAAACCGTTAAAAAACATAATTTTAGCCATTTTTTTGCCATCAACTTCCGTTAAAAGATGCGTGGTTTCCGCCACACCGTCCCGGTGCAGATCAATCACAACCTCTATCGACGGATTTTCCTGCAAAATCTTTGCAATACCTTCTTCCGCATATGTATACGCCTTGCTTCTGTCAAGCTTACCGTCAACATAATCGTAAACACTCGTATCATGAATCACCTGATAACCGTACTTTTGTGTCAGCAGCTCCGTCAGATAGTCGCCCACCCCCACAATCGTTGTTGTGGGGTCACCTGCCACGGAATCTGCAAATGTTTCCTGCGAATGGGTATGGAAAATCAAAATCTGCGGCTTGGTGACATCCTTTGTAATAGACAAATCTTTATTTAAAAATTCTTCCGGTCTTAAAATATTTTCTGTCAACGATGTAATGCTTGTTACCGTATAGAATTTGGAAACAAACGAAAAATCACATAGCTGGGCTTTAGAAAATACCGTACCTGTTACCGTATTTCTTGAAATAACCTGGCGGGCATCCGCATTTTCTCCCTGCTGTGCCTGTGTGTCTGCATTTTGCGCACTGTTATCCGGCTGTGCCGCATTTGAAGTATTTTCCTGCAAATGTACCGTCCGGTCTGTCCGCTCAGCTGAGATTTGCACATTCGCAGCATTTTCGGAAGATTTACCGGAAGTATTTTCCGAATCCTGCGCCGGATTTCCCTGTGCAATGCCATCCGCCGCAGTGTAAACTGCTCCTGTATTTTCATTTGCCATTAAATACTCATTAATAGGACAAATATCATTAATTACATTTTCAAAAAATGTGAAATCGTCATTGTCCACATTTTTAATATAGGCATAGGACGGTACACCGGTCTGTAACAGCAGTTCTTTACAGACCTCTGTAAGAACCGTCTTCATATTTGTCTTATTCCAGAAAATCAAAACACTATACACCGCACAAAATATTACGATAACCCCTGTAAGCCTGTACTTATTTTTATTCATATTAATACCCATTTCTGAGCGACTTGTCGCGAAGATGCGATGAGAAATTCGCGTAGGCGATTTCTCATCTGCAATCATG
>OGYU01002075.1_pt1 | contig 13368 bp, 7 predicted proteins | sample 1576581 | NCBI WGS metagenome assembly OGYU01 (sample SAMEA3541547, study PRJEB24748) | human gut metagenome | biome: human gut; feature: human-associated habitat; material: faeces | place: China | collected 2012 | reverse complement strand
AGATAATAGCTTACACGTCCGCCGCCGCAGATCATAACATGATTGACCTTTTTTGTTATAATTCCAAGATTATCAAGAAGTGTCGCCAAGATTTCTGTTGATGCCGTAACAAAGATTCTGTCGCCCTCTCTAAGCACAAAGCTTCCATCCGGTGCTACAACATCACCTCTTCTAAGCACGGCACATACAAGAACACGACACTTTATTACACGATTCAATTCACTAAGAGCAACATTGCACAAACGGCTTCTTTCATCAACACGCAGCTCTACGATCTCTACTCTTCCCTTTGCAAAGCTGTCTCTCTTTAAGAAGCCTGGGAATTTAAGCAATCGTTCAATCTCGATTGCAGCCTGCTTTTCCGGATTTACTGTCAATGACAGCGCAAATGTTTTCTGCATTTTGTAAACCTGATCTGTATAATCAGGATTACAGATTCTTGCAATTGTATGGATGTTTGGATTGATTCCATGAGCAGTCATGCTGCACAGAAGATTTAACTCATCTGCACCAGTCGCTGCAATCAAAAGATCCGCATCGTTTACACCAGCCTGAAGCAATGTCTCCATAGTGGCACAATTTCCTAAAACTGCCATTACATCATATTTTTCTACGTTTGATTCCAATACCTGCTGCTTTACATCAATAAGCGTAATATCATAACCTGAGGCGCTCAGCTGTCTAGCCAGCGTTGATCCAACCTTTCCGACGCCCGCAATTATTATTTTCATACCCTTCACCTTTCATATTCGAATAATGACAGACAATTAGTCATTACATTATGATAACATAAAAATAAAAAAGTGCAAGGATATTCTATATCTGCGGTAAATAAAAGGGGCTGTGAAAAAAAGCGGTTAAAAAAAGAGAAATCGGGACTCAAAAAACGAATCCCTAGCTCTCCCTTTGTTTTATTATTCTTTACGGCAAATATGTACGATATCCTATAGGTGTCTTAAAGAATACAGATGTTACATTAATTCCAGTCTCTGGTGAACCTGCATGAACAATTGCACCGTTACCGATGTAAATTGCCACATGGTTCGGATTATTATAAAATACAAGATCACCTGGTCTAAGCTGATCGTAAGTGATAGCAGAACCACAATTCATCTGGGACATGGAGTGATGCGGAAGGCTTACACCTGCCACTCTGCTGTATACCTGCATAGTAAATCCAGAGCAGTCTACTGAACCTCCAATAGAAAGATCGGTGCCTCCATATACATAATTGCACTGACCTACCCAGCCTAATGCATAATTAACAATTGAATCACGAAGCGGTGTTGAGTTGTTTGATGGAGTTGTAATTTCCTGTGTGGTAGTTGTCTCTGCCGCTGTTGTGGTGGTTGTCTCTGTCTCAGATGAAGGAACAGTTTCCTCAACTGTTGTAGTTGTCTCTGCTTCAGATGATGGAGCAGTATCTTCAACTGTTGTGGTTGTCTCATCAGGTACTGTCTCAGATGAAGGAACTTCTGACGGCTGCGTTTCTGAAGAAGCCTCAACCGTTGCTACATTCAAATCAAATGATGAAGAAAATCCCTGATAGCTTACTGTAACAGTATTCCAACCTGCATTTAACATCATGCCAACCTGATCACAACTTAGGCCTTCTGTTACTGTCTGTGTTGTTCCATCTGTGTAAGTAACAACAATATACAGCTCACTTGCACTGAGTACCTGTCCTTCTGTCTTACTGCTTCCAGTATAAAATGCCTCAATACCCTGAATTGCTTTTACAGTCTCTGAAGGAGTAGTATTATCAGCTGTTGTAGTTGTAGTATCTTCTACTGTAGTCGGCGTTGTCTGCTCAGCTGTCGTAGTTGTGGTATCTTCTACTGTAGTCGGCGTTGTCTGCTCAGCTGTCGTAGTTGTGGTATCCTCTACTGTAGTCGGTGCTGTCGGCTCTGTCTGATCTGGCTGCGTTTCTTCTGCTTCGCTTGATGAAGTCTGTGCCTGTGAGCTTGTTGTCGTTTCCTCAGCAGACGTAGCTGCCACTGTCGTAGTAGTAGTAGGTACCTCCGTTGACGTCTCTGCAACTGTCTCACCATTTAACGCTGCTGTCGCACGCGCTACCATGTCGGCTGTCTTTTTCTGCTCGCTCTTTGCTGTTGTTACTAAGTCTGTATAACCTGCGTTAGAAGCATCATTTATGTAATATTCCCAAAGCTGATATGCATATGTACTTGCGTTGTAAGCTGCCTGATAATCTGCTGCTGCCATACGCTTTTCAAAAATTGCCTCTGCATCACGAATATCTACAAGATAGCTGTCCAACTGATTTTTTACCATCTGATCAGTGATTGCTACTGCCTCTGCATGACGTGTGTATAAAGAAACATCCTCTGCTTTAACAAATCCGGCAAATTCTTCGTTAACTGCAATCTTTACAAATCCGTTCTGAATTGCAAGAACCTTATAATCACCATCCTTGTAAACGCTGCCAACACTATCGGCACCGCTTGATGCTGAACTGTAAACAACCGCTGTATTGGATTTTACCTTTGCATAACGGTTTGTAAGATCCTCATCGCTCGCCTTTGCAGCTGCACCTGTTAATACATAATCAGATGACACATAACCCTCTACATCTCCACTTTTGATCAGATACCAGCTGCCTTCACTGTTATCAACAGTATCATAAATAGAAACAACACAATTGCTGTATAAATATCCGATCACATTGCTTGATACAGATGGCTTATTTCTAACATTTAAGCTTGCCATTACACTGACAAGTCCTTCTTCCTTTTCGCTGGCATCCTTTGATACCAAGCTAGTTCCAAATACAACGGAACCATCTTCTTTCGTCGTCGCATTTACAGTAAAAACTGGGATGATCTTTTTCTCCTGTGCTGAAGCAACTATATAACGAATATAATCCATAATATCTGCTTCAGGCGTCTGGCTGCTTGCATAGTAGTTATCGAGAGAAACCGCCATGCCTGCCACAGCTGTATCCTGTTCAAGCGACGCGCCTGATGCTGCCGGTACTGCAATGCCTCCTCCAACTGCAAATGTCGCAGCCAGACAGGATGCCAGCGCATTCCTGCATAATTTATTCATATCTCAAAAACCTGTACCTTCCCGTAGCCTGCCATCTTGCCTGCAGGTACAAAAACATAATATCAGTTAAATTGTTACAATATTATTACAACTCCATTTTGATTATATCACATAGAAATCGCTTGTCAAGCAAGTTTATTTGTGCCTTTTGCACTTTTTATTTCTTTGTGCTATACTAATTAGCGATTTCCTGCTGCTGGGAAAAAATATAAACAGCTCTATGAGGTATAAATATAATGTCAAAAACAATTTTAATTACAGGTGCATCCTCTGGCATTGGACAGGCTGCTGCGCTAGCTCTTGCAAGTACTGATAACTGCCTGATTCTTGTTTCTATGAAAAATAAGGAAGGCTTAGAAAATACAGCAAAAAAAGCAAAGGAAAAAGGCGCTGATGTTTTGACCTTTTCTGCTGATGTATCAGACTATGAAGCATGCAAATCACTTTTAGCGCAGGCAAATGAACATTTTGGCCCTATTGATCTTTTAATAAACAATGCCGGAATCTCCCACATCGGTCTTTTCCAAGATATGACACCTGATGAGTGGCAGCGCGTAATGAATGTCAATATAGGTTCTGTCATGAATTTATGCCATCTTGTCATCCCATCCATGGTACATCGCCACCACGGACGCATCATAAATATTTCCTCTGTATGGGGCAATGTCGGTGCCTCTTGTGAGGCTGTCTACTCTGCAAGCAAGGGTGCCATTAACAGTTTTACAAAAGCTCTCGCTAAAGAACTGGCTCCTAGTAATATTCAGGTAAATGCCATCGCTTTTGGTGCAATTGAAACACCGATGAATGCTTGGCTGTCAAAGGAGGAGGCTGAGGCGCTCGCAGATGAAATACCTGCTGGACGTGAGGGTACAAAAGAAGAGGCAGCCCAGATGATCTGCATGGTTGCAGATGCACCAGACTACCTCACTGGTCAAATTATTACAATGGATGGGGGATGGATTTAAATTACTAATTCTTCCATCATCTCTTCCTTAAACTGCTGTGTGTACAGATCATGGTAATAGCCCTTCATTGCCATCAGCTCGTCATGTGTTCCCTGCTCGATGATCTTTCCAGCCTTAACAACAAGAATTACATCTGCCTGGCGGATTGTCGAGAGGCGATGAGCAATGATAAATGAAGTACGATCCTTTAAAAGATAAGAAATCGCATTCTGAATCAGCTGCTCTGTCTCTGTATCAATAGAAGAGGTTGCTTCATCCAGAACAAAAATCGCCGGATCTGCCAACACAGCTCTTGCAAATGAAATAAGCTGTTTTTCTCCGGTGGACATGGAATCTCCACCCTCTCCAACATCTGTCTGCCATCCCTTTTCAAGACGCTTTGCTACCTGATCTGCTGATACGATCTTTGCTGCCTCAATAACCTCTTCATCTGTAGCTTCTAGCTTTCCATAACGGATATTTTCCATAATTGTTCCTGTAAACAAATGAGGACTTTGAAGCACATAACCAAGCGCGCTGTGAAGCCATGACTGGCTGCGCTCTCTGTAATCCACACCATCGATTAAAATACGACCCTGTGTCGGTTCAAAGAAACGACAAGCTAAATTTACCAGTGTACTCTTTCCAGCACCTGTCTCTCCGACAATGGCAACTGTCGTTCCTGCCGGAACATGAAGGTTAAAATGCTCTAAAATATTTTCATTTCCATCTGGGTAATGGAACGTCACATCTTCAAATGTAATATCACCCTTAATTGGCTCCCAATTTTCACGCTTTTGCTCAAATGCTGTGCCATACTTTTCAATGACATCAGGACGATCCTTAATCTGCGGTTCTTCCTCAAGAAGTCCTGTGACACGCTCGATATTAGCCTGTGCTGCCACAATCTCTGACAAGTTAGACGCGATGTTTCGAATTGGCTCAAACATGTTGACAGCGTATGTGGTAAAGGCTGATAACGTACCAAGCTGAAGAGCCTGTGCCAACACAAGCTCACCGCCCTGCTTTAATGCAAGTGCCACACCAATATAGCCACAAAATACAACAAGCGCTACATAAAGACCATTCATACGTGCCGCCTTCACACCTGCTGTTTTCATGTCATCAGTAAGTCCCTTGAAATGACGGCTGTTTTTTTCCTCAATGACAAGCGCTTTTGATGTCTGCGCACCTGTAATTCCTTCATTATATGCACCTGTAATCATTGAATTTTTCTTTCTGACCTGCCTGTTCCATTTTAAGATACGCTTCTGGAAAAAGCTTGTAAGAAGCACCAGACCCGGCACAATTAACATAATCCAAAGTGCCAGCTTCCAGTTTAGTGCAAGCATAATGCCAAAGATTCCCACTACATAAAACATCGCCCACATCATATCAAGAAGATTCCATGCTATCAGACCACTGATTCGTCCTGTATCATTCATTACTCTTGCCAAAATATAGCCGACTGGTGTTGTATTATAATAAGAAAAAGACAACTGCTGAAGATGATCAAAGCATGCCTTCTTCATATTTTTTGCCATATTCATCTCAATCACCATCGCACAGCGGCAAAAAATTACAACACTGACAGTCTGAAATATAATAGTAACTAAATAAGTTCCTGCAAAGCTTCCAATTCCTTCTTTAGTATTGCCGCTGATAAAATGATTAATTGCATACTGCTGAAACAAAGGAAGCGCAATATCGACAAGTGCACACAACGTATTAAAAACAAGTGCAATAATCATATATTTGCGAAACGGCTTCATAAATGGAAACAGTTTCTTCCAAATACGCCAGTCAAACGACTGGTCATATTCTTTTTCTTCAATCTGCATACTATTTTTATCCTGCCTTTCTGTGCCTGCATCACATTTGCGGACACTTTTTAATTTTCTTATACAGAATCAGCATCTAATTGAGTATTCATCTGAATATCATAAATTCTGCGGTAAATACCATGATGCTCCATAAGCTGTTCATGGCTTCCCATCTCTGCCACAGCACCATCTTCGAGTACCATAATGCAATCTGCCTGCATAAGAGTCGTGATTCTATGTGCAATCAAAATAACTGTTGTTCCTGCCATTCTCTTTTTTAATGCCTCACGTATCATGGCATCTGTCTGTGCATCTACTGCTGAAAGAGAATCATCAAAAATCATAACAGGTGTATGTTCTACAAGCATACGTGCAATCGCAACTCGCTGTTTTTGTCCGCCCGAAAGCGTTACGCCACGCTCTCCAACAATGGTTTCATAACCGTCTGTAAAACTGTCAATCGCACTGTCTACACAGGCAATCTCACATGCCTCACGAATATCATCAAATGCTGAACTTTCCCTTGTTATTCCAACATTTTCCTTTATGCTTCCTGAATATAAGAATGGCTCTTGAAGCACCATACCAATCTGGCTTCTCAAATACTGACGATCAATATCGCGAATATCAACACCGCCAATAGTAATCTTTCCACAACCATCAGGCAGATCGTAAAGACGATTTAATAGATGTACAAGTGTACTCTTTCCGCTTCCTGTATTTCCAAGAATAGCAAATGTCTTTCCTGCCGGAACAGTAAAGCTGACATCCTTTAAGACAGCGGCTCCCTCTTCATATTTAAAGTTCACATTATCAAATACAATATCCTTATTTATTGCAGGCTTTGTCACGCCTGGACGATCATCTTCTTCCTTTTCATCAAGGATATAGGCAATACGGTCAATTGACACACCTGCCTTACTCATCTCGGATATGATTCGTCCAAGACTTCTGACTGGCCATGCCATACTGGAATTGTAGGATACGAAAGCAATAAATTCACCGACAGTCAGATTGCCATCTACTGTAAATAACACACCCATGCAGATGACTGTAAGAATCTGAATACCTGTAATCAGATCACCAATCGACCAATAAAGACTCAAAAACTTACCTAAATAAATCCACAGTCCTGCAAAGCGCTCATTTTTCTCATCGAAACGTTTGCGCTCAAATGATTCTCTTCCAAATGCGCGCACCACTCGTACACCAGTTAAGTTTTCCTGAACAACGCTTGATAAAATTCCCTCTGCCTCATCTGCTTCCTGAAAGTGCTGTGCAATCTTTGAGAAGAAGTATCCAGAGTACAGAATTACAATCGGAAAAAAGGACACAGCGATCAATGAAATTTTAACATTCATTGAAAACATGATCACCATGTAGAATACAATCAAAAAGATAATACGAAATACTTCCATCAACTGATTAGTTACAAAATTTCGCACAACATCTACGTCTGATGTACAGCGCTGAATGATATCACCTGTCTGATTCTTTACATGCCAACTATACGGTAACTTCTGAATATGATCATACAACTGATCTCTCATGCCCTTTACAAAGCTTTCTGAACCCTTTGCTGCAAATACCTTTGAGTAGTAGTTTGCAGCGATGTTTATAGCTGCAAGCAAAATGACGGCAAGCGCTGCAATCGTAAGCATCTTTCCAGGATTTTCACGAATCGTTTCTTCTGATAAAAAGGCTTTCACCCATTCTGGAATCTTAGACAAGTCACTTCCTAAGACACCATCTACACTAATTCGAATAACCTGTGGGATAAATGCCTGACAGACAGTAATCATTGCTGAAAAGAAAAGACCTGTCAGCATAAGCGGCAGGCATGGTTTTAAAAACCTGAAAATCATCGCTGCCTTGCCGGCTTTTTTCTTATTTTGTTCCATAAGTATCTCTCCCCTTTCTTTTTTCGTAAATTAATAAAAGTACTGATGCACGGCCATCAGTACTTTCATTATATCGAATGAATATATGGATTTCAATGGGAAATCATTTTTCTAATTAAGTTTGTTCCTCTTGTACAATACGTTTTCGCACCGTAGTCTCTTCTACTCTGTGATCTTTTATTGTAGTAACCATAATTTCAAGATCAGGTGTAAGAACAGAAACTTGTGTGCCATCATCTGGCACATAACAAAGTTCACCAAGCACATAGCCGCCAAAGGTATCATATTCATCAAGTGGAAGTTCCACATCAAGTTCCTCTGCAACCTCATCTAGTGAAGCTGCACCCTGAATGCGCCACAGGCTATCACCAATTTTTTCTATATCACTTGGCTCAGGCTCTTCATCATGTTCCTTCCACTCACCAACGATCAGCTCAAGCAAATCTCGCATAGTAACGATTCCTGCCATTCCGCCATACTCATCAATTGCGACTGCAAAATAGTTTCCTGTCTTTTTCATATTTGAAAACAATGACGCGGCTTTCATATTTTCAGGAATAAAATAAGGCTTTCGCACGCAGTTTTTCATCACGGCTTCCCTTGAATGGTCTCTTGATCTTAAATACTCTCTTGCATCGAGCACACCAACAATATCATCAGTATCCTCTCCGCACACAACATAAAAGCTGTGACGGTTTTCGTAGATTACTTTTTCCCATTCCTCACGGCTCTCATCGGCATACACACAGACAACATCTTTTCGATGCGTACAGATTTCATCTACAGAAACATCATTAAACTCAAACACATTTTGTATAAATTCATTTTCCTGTGTATCAATCGTTCCCTTCTGACTTCCAGACTCTGCCATCAGGCGAATCTCTTCTTCCGTAATTTGAGTCTGACGATGTGGATCAACACCACATAAACGAAGAAGCGTATGTGACGCGGCAATTAAAAGCCAAATTAGCGGAAAAAAGACAATCTGTACCACATAAACAATAGAAGAAAAACGAACTGCCATCTCTTCTTCTTTTTCTGCTGCCAAACGTTTTGGCACCATACGTCCAAAAATCATCGTTACAATGCATAATACAAGTGAAATTGCAGTGACACAAAGTCCATCCAATACATTTGGATTTATTGCCTGTCCGCTTTTTCCAATAAAATCTTCCAGCGGTTTTCTAAAAACAAGCGCCGCATATGCACTTCCTAAACATACACTTGCCATTGAAACAAGCTGCATAGCTGTTAAAAACCGCTCCTGCTTTGCCTTAAATCCAGATAAAAGCGCTGCTTTTGCTTCATCCTTTTTTGCCATCTCTTCTAATTGATTGTCGTTTAATGAAACGATTGCCGTTTCTGCACACGTAAACACTGCGTTCAGTGCGATCAGAATGACCTGCAGAATAATTGCCCCTATCATGCGAGACCTCCTTTCGAAACTCTCACAAAAATCTGCTTATTCGTATCCGTATCCGCGCTGCCGTCGTCTTCCATTATGGTTTCCTCCTAATTTTAAAATAAATTACTATGTTCATTTTTTTGATAGCTATTTCACAATGTTTTTTATTGAAATAATATCCTTTTTATTGTAAGATGGAAGCATGAAATTGTCAATGTATTTCGCATATTATAATGAAAGGAAACCATTTCTATGAGTAAATTTACACTTGACTGGAAGCAATATGCTGCACTTGCAAGACAGGCTGCTGCTGAAGGCTGCGTGCTTCTTGAAAACAAAAACAATACACTTCCTCTTGCAGAGGGCGAGACATGTGCTGTATTTGGCCGTACTCAATTTGAGTATTATAAAAGCGGAACCGGATCTGGCGGTCTTGTTAATACAAGCTATGTACATGATCTTGACTATGCCCTTACAGAATCTTCTCTTATAATTGACGAGGAAGTAAAAACAGCTTACAAAAACTGGTTAAAAGATCATCCTTTTGATTTGGGAAATGGCTGGGCACAGGAGCCTTGGTGTCAGGTCGAAATGCCTCTTAGCGATGAACTTGTATCTGGCGCTGCTTCCCGCTGCCAGACAGCACTTATCGTAATCGGCCGCACTGCTGGTGAGGACCGCGACAATGCTGCTGAGAAAGGAAGCTGGTATCTGACAGACGCTGAAGAGGCAATGCTTGAAATCGTATGCCGCCATTTTTCACGTACAGTTGTTATCTTAAATGTTGGAAATATCATTGATATGAGCTTTGTTGACCGCTATGAGCCATCATCTGTTCTTTATATATGGCAGGGCGGCATGGAAGGCGGTTCTGGTGCTGTCGATGTCATCACCGGAAAGGTTCCTGCCAGCGGACGCCTCAGTGATACGATTGCTTATCATATTGATGACTATCCATCTACCCGGAATTTTGGCTGTGAGGATACCATTCGCTATGAAGAAGATATCTATGTAGGCTACCGCTATTTTGAAACATTTGCGAAGGAAAAGGTTCGCTATCCATTTGGCTATGGTCTGTCTTATACTACCTTTGATGTACAGGCTGCACTTGACATGTGTTCTCTGCCAGCCGGACTTGCAAAGGGCGAAGTTTCCAAAACCGATACCTTACATGTTACTTACGATATTACAAACACAGGCAATGTGGCAGGTAAGGAAACAATACAGTTTTATGTACAAAAGCCACAAGGTTTTCTTGGAAAGCCGTCTCGCGAGCTGATTCGTTTTGCAAAGACTGAACTTCTTGAACCTGGTGAGGGTGAAAGCGGTATTCTTGCGATTGACTTTTATGCACTTTCCTCCTACGATGACAGCGGCATTACAGGACATGCGTTTTGCTACGTGCTTGAGGAAGGCACCTATACAATTTTAGCTGGTACCAATGTGCGAAATGCAAAGGAAATCGGAAGCTTCGCGCTTACAGAAACAGTTGTTTTAGAAGAACTCTCCCAGCAGCTTGCTCCTCGCCGCCATCTTGAGCGCATGACTCCTAAGACAAATGAGGATGGTACACTTGTACCTATTATTCAGGCTGCTCCTGTTTACTTACAGCATTACAGTGAGGATACATGTCCGCAATGTGCTGACTATACTGGTGATAAGGGCTATAAGCTTGATGACGTAAAACGCGGCATTGTTTCTATGGACGAATTTCTTGCACAGCTGTCTGATCTCGATTTGTGCCATATAGTAAAGGGCGAAGGCATGTCAAGTCCAAAAGTAACACCTGGAACTGCTGCTGCTTTCGGTGGTCTGACACCAAATCTTACATACTTTGGCATCCCGGCTGGCTGCTGCACAGATGGTCCGTCCGGCCTTCGCATGGACTGCGGTACTAACGCATTTAGTCTTCCTGGCGGAACCTTGCTTGCCTGCACGTTCAACACAAGCCTGAACGCTGATCTTTTTGAGATGGAAGGAATCGAGATGAGAAATAACCATATCGAAAGCCTTCTTGGACCTGGCATGAATATTCACCGCTGTCCGTTAAACGGTCGTAACTTCGAATATTTCTCTGAGGATCCACTTTTAAGTGGTGTGATCGCCTCCGCTCAGTTAGAGGGAATGGGACGCGCTGGTGTAACAGGAACAATCAAGCATTTCTGCGGAAACAATCAGGAGTATCACCGTCGTTTTGTGGACAGTGTCATTTCTGAGCGCGCAGTTCGTGAAATCTACTTAAAGGGCTTTGAGATTGCTGTAAAAAGCGGCTATGCAAGCTCTATTATGACTACCTACGGAAGCGTAAATGGTCTTTGGACTGCTGGAAACCATCAGCTTAACACAGATATTTTGCGTGGTGAGTGGGGCTTTGAAGGCATCGTTATGACAGACTGGTGGGCTGAGATCAACAATGCACCAAAGGACAAGCCATCTCATGAAAAATTTGCTGCTATGGTTCTCGCGCAGAATGATCTCTACATGGTAACATCCGATACAACGCAGGTAATGGGTGATCTTGAATCTGCACTTGCAAGCGGTCGTTTAGAGCGCCGTCATCTGACTCGCTGTGCTGAAAATATCTGCCGCTTTTTGATGAACTCCCCTGCTCTTCTTCGTCTTACTGGCAAAGAAGCAGAGATTGAGCTTGTAAATGTACCGGAAAATGCACAGCTTACTTCTGATTTTGATATCGTATATCATGATATCAAGGGAGTTACCACACTTCCTCTTACTGGAATTTCCAGTGAAAAAGGCGACAGCCATATGTTTGGAATCACCACCGAGGGCTTTGGTACTTTCCGTATCAGCATCACAGCTTCCTCAGAGTCCACACCACTCGCTCAGATGCCGGTATCTGTCTTTGTAGACAATCAGCTGTTTGGCACCTACAGTTTCAACGGAAGTGAAGGAAAGGAAGTGACACTCTCCAGAGAGGGCGGTGTATTTGGCTTCCACCACTATGTACGCCTTTACTTTGGTCAGGGCGGTCTTACTCCAATTTCCATAACATTTGAGCCAATTGATATTGTCACTAGCTTTAGCGATAAAGATTGATAAAAAAGAGGCATTCAAAGTTCGGTTAACTCGCACCGGACTTTGAACGCCCTTATTTTGTTTCTATTTTCCTTAGATTCCCTTATACTTCTCGCTCTGTGCCTTAATAAGCTCAACATCATCAAAATAGTTGATCTTCATTGCACTCTTTACCTCAGACAATGTCTGTGCCGCAACCTCTCTTGCAGCCTCGGTACCCTTGCGAAGAATGTTATAAACTTCTGGAATATCCTTCTCGTATTCCTTACGTCTCTTACGAATCGGCTCTAACTCTTCCTGAATAATGTTATTTAAGAATTTCTTTACCTTTACATCGCCAAGACCGCCTCTTGTGTAATGAGCCTTTAATTCATCCAGATTTGCATAATCTGGCAGATATCTCTCAAAGTGCTCCGGCTTGCAGAATGCATCCAGATAAGTAAATACTGTATTGCCCTCAAGATGTCCCGGATCGCTGACAAGAAGATGTTCTGGATCGGTATACATGCTCATGATCTTCTTCTTTACATCTGCTTCACTGTCAGACAGATAGATACAGTTTCCAAGAGACTTACTCATCTTTGCCTTGCCGTCGATACCTGGCAGACGAAGACATGCCTGATTAGTAGAAATTAAAGCGCTTGGCTCAACTAATACTTCGTCATATACAGAATTAAACTTGCGGACGATTTCTCTTGTCTGCTCGATCATCGGAAGCTGATCCTCTCCAACTGGAACTGTCGTTGCCTTAAATGCAGTGATATCTGCAGCCTGACTGATCGGGTAGGTGAAGAATCCAACCGGAATGCTTGCCTCGAAATTTCTCATCTGAATCTCAGATTTTACAGTAGGATTTCTCTGAAGTCTTGCTACGGTAACGAGATCCATATAGTAGAAAGTCAGCTCACACAGTTCCGGAATCTGGGACTGGATTAAGATATTACTCTTTGCCGGGTCTAATCCGCATGAAAGATAATCAAGCGCTACCTCGATGATGTTCTGACGAACCTTCTCCGGATTTTCAATATTATCTGTTAATGCCTGTGCATCTGCAATCATAATAAATATTTTGGAATACTCACCTGAGTTTTGCAGTTCTACTCTTCTTCTTAAAGAACCTACATAATGTCCTACGTGATGTTCTATCTTTTATTTTTATTGCCACATAAAATCTTGTTTTTCTTTCTACAAAT
>OGYU01002073.1_pt1 | contig 13376 bp, 10 predicted proteins | sample 1576581 | NCBI WGS metagenome assembly OGYU01 (sample SAMEA3541547, study PRJEB24748) | human gut metagenome | biome: human gut; feature: human-associated habitat; material: faeces | place: China | collected 2012 | reverse complement strand
GCAAGGAACCGAAGCCAAAGTCAGGACACAAAATTTCCGCAAAGCACCGCGGCAGTGCGACCGGAGCCTGCACAAGGAGCCGCGGCAGCGCGACCGGAGCCTGCGCAAGGAGCCGCCGCTTTAATTGTGCGGTGTTGCCTTATATTACCATGACTATGCGCAGGGCAGCTACGCCGCCGAAATGGAGCAGGCGGCTCTGATGGCGGAAGCGAAAGAAACGATGGAGCGGTAATGGAACGCCATAGCGGTGGGAGGTGCAGGCATGGAGGATAACCGTGACAAACTGATACCGGCACAGCTTGCGGGCTGGACATGGGATTTGAACGGCTATACGGCAAAAGTGCCGTTCTATAACGCCGACGATCTGACCAAGCGCGAAGTCCAGAGCGTCTTTCAGCTTGACCCGGAACCGCCGCAAATGGAGCAGAGCGACAACATACGCGAAGCTGTCCGGAAAAGAGATTTATCCTACTTTTCCTTTTTCCTGCACCACTTTGAAAAGCGGCTGAATGGCGTGATCTACCGTTTTCTTACCCGCAGCGGATATGACCGCTATGACCCGGCACGGTTTCTGGACTACAAGCTGGAAGTTTTGCAAATGCTGCTATACTGTCTGCCAAAGTTCGACCCGGAGCAGAAAACGGAGTTTTTGAAATATGCGAAGCACTATATCCGGGACGGACTGCTGTTCTGCCGCATGATAGGCGAAGCCGGTTCCTTTGCCAGCCTTGCGGAGTACCGGCGTGTGCGGCAGATTGGCGCGATCTATAACAATTCAGGAAAGAGCCGCGCAGAGGTCGTTTCCGAGTTCGCCGCCCAAAGCGGATACAAGGACGAAAGCGGATCTGCGGACGAGCTGCTGAGCATTGCCCAGCGCAACCGCAGTATCGTTTCCCTCTACCGCACGGAACAGGATGAGGACAGTGAGGAAACCGGCGAGGATGTGACACGCGACGATAGCTGGAACTATGCCGACATCCTCTGGAACGGGATTCAGGTAAAGGCGATTGCGGCGGCGTTTGACCGGTTATCCTATAAAGAGCAATGGTATCTGGACAAGCGAAACGCCGTCTGCATGACCTGCGGGCGCGTCAGCTCCTTGTCCACGCAGTCCACATTTGAGGATTTAGCAGTGGATTTTGAGGGAACAACCGCCAGCGGTGCGGAGCGGTTCTACCGACGCACATTGGATAAGCTGCGCCTGAAGCTGCTGGAAAGCGGCCTCGTCCATACCGTGACGCTGAAGCAGACCGAATGCCGCAAAAATAACAAAAAAATTGCCGTCGCTGTCTACCTGTATCAAGCGGACAACGACGGCGAGTGGGGCGAGCTGCGGTTTGATTTTGAAAGCGGCGCAGCGGAGATCGTCAGGCTGGCAGATTGGGATACGGTGAAGTCAAACGTTTTTGCAAAAGCCGCAATACAATATGTGAGGTATCTTTTAAGGCAGGCATCCGCGAAGCAAGTTATTGTCTTGTATGTTAAATCGATCACGACTTGCAGGGCGGTTGCTTTTTGCGTGAACTCCAGATAAAGCATATTCTTTGGTTCTTAATGCGCAGTTTTTTGCGCTCCGGTGTTAAAATATAAAAGCGCTTAAATATTGCAGTTGGAAAACACACGCAAGGACCTGTTATAATTTTTATAAAATATCTTTCATCCCTTTGGGTACTCTCATTCGTTATACTGACAGAAAAGGCGGTGAGGCAGTGGAATATAGCGATCGCGAACTGGTGCACGGGATCAAAGGCGGAGATAAGAGCGCACTGGAGCTTTTGGTTCGCCGCTGGTATCCGCGAATTTACGGATATGTTTTCAAATTGACCGGGCATGAGCAGGACGCTTATGACTTGACGCAGGATGTTTTTATCGCAATGATGCAGAGCATCGGCAGCTATACGCCGTGGAGGAAATTTGACAGCTGGCTGTTTACGATCGCGCATAACAAGTGCATGGACTACTTTCGCTTTCGACAGAAAATCGTTCAGGCGGAAGATACCATGTTCGACCGACCCGATCCGGCTGCCTCGCTTGAAGATATGGCAACGGTCTCCCTGTCTGTAAAAGCCGCACTGGAGAAGCTGCCTGCCGCACAGCGGGAGGCAGTGATCTTGCATTATTTCCACCAATTTACCGCAAAAGAGATCGCGCGAATGACGAACACACCGCTGCCGACCATCAAGTCCCGGCTCCGCGCGGCCAGAAACACACTTTCAAACGAACTGCGGGAGGATTTTCCATGAACGATCGAATGGAACGAGAAATTAGGCGCACCATCCAGCTTCTGCAAGCGTCCATGCCGGAGCCGAGGAACCGGCAGACGCCGGTCTTCACGCTGCTGCGGATCGCCGCAGGTGAAATAAACGCAGGCCTGCTGCTTGGGCTTTTCGCGGGTGCATTGATTTTCGGTCTGCTCAGCGTCAGGGCTTTGTCCATGCCGATGCTGACGATTTTCTGTACCGCGCCCATGCCGATGCTCCTGCTGTTTCATCGGTACGTGCTCGCCTGCAGCGAGCGTATGCGCGAACTGGAAGCTACGTTTCCGTATTCCTATCCGGAAATGTTAGCTGCGCGGTCCGTCGTGATCTCATGCTGCATGTTCGGTGCGCTGCTGCTGCTTTCCGTGACGCTGCATGTTTCTGCGGGTGAGGCGTTTTTGCGGCTGGCGCTCTGCGGCGCGGTACCGGGCGTCTATTTATGCACGCTGCTGCTGTTTCTGTCTGCCAGACTCCGTAATCCGGAAGGGTTGTCCCTGCTTGCGCTCGTCTTCTGGGCAGCGCTCTGCTTCCTCGTGACGGTGCTTCCGTTTGACCGGCTTTTGCAGCTCTGCTCCACCGCCGCCTACGCAGCTCTGGCGGTCATCGGACTGATTTTATACGGCATTCTTGTGCACAACGTTCAACGAAGGAGGGAGCATTATGACATGGCTTATATCGGATGAAGCCAGAAAGCACCGGGCGTTCCGCGAGGTCTGGGTCGCGTATCTCCTCGGCGGTCTGTATCTGCTGCTGGGGCTATACACAGAAATCTCGGAACAGAATTACAGCGCGCTCTATGATGCACAGCAAAAGTGGTTGTTTGTTCAGCAGAATATCTATTCCTATGGCGCGACGCTGACGGCGTTTCTGCTTGCGGTCGGATTGCCGCGGCTGGTCTGCTGCGAAAAAGAGTACCGGACGGCCGATCTGGTCGGGACGGCAGCGCTTGGCCGCCGGTGCACATGGAGAGCGAAAACGGCGTTTACGGTCCTCTATTGCGCGGCCGTTGTTTTCTGCATCGGCGCAGCCAGTCTGCTGGTAAACGGCGGCGCGTTCGGATTTGAGGGTGCACGTTTACCTGTTGCCGGATGCGTGTATTTTGCGGATACGGCGCTGCCGCCGATGTCCAATCTTGCGTACTGTGCGCTCCAGTATGGCTTTCTGTTTCTGGGCGCGTTATATTTCGCTGGGTTTATTCTTATCGTCGCTGCGCTGACGCGGCGGACGGCGCTCAGTCTGTTCCTCTGCGGCGGAAGCTATCTGCTGTTTTTTGCGTATTCCGCTGTCGGGCCTCAGCTGCCGGAGTTCCTTCGCGTGCCGATCGACGCGCTCTATCGGTTCGGCTTCGGTGGGTATCTGTTGCAGGAGAGCTATTCGTGGGCCTTTCCATATTTATGGTTGGACATATGGAAACCGGTCCTGCTAGAGATTGGGATGATCCTTCTGGAATTTTTCATCTTTTGGAGGATCTGGCGGAGGAAGGCGACGACATGAAAACTGAACTGACCCGCTATTTTCGAAATTCCCTTTACTGGCTCGTTCTGGGCGCCGGGTTATCCGTCCGGGTCGTCCTCGCCTATTTCGATTTCCAGACCCGCAGCGATGCGTTCTGGTCCTTATCCGCAGAATTCTGGAATAAGATAGGCTCCGTAACGCTCGGTTTTCTGGTTCTGCTCGTTCTGATCCGTCTGTTTTCCGCGGATCGTGAAACAGGAGTCTTTCCCGTCATCAACAGCACCGCCTATGGTCGAATCACGCTGTTCCGGAACCGGTTGATTGCCGGGAGCATTGCCGCTTCGGCTAGTGCTGTGCTGTTAGCAGCCGGAAATCATGCGCTGTCAATTCTCATTTCCGGCAGGCTTCCCCAACCGGATGGTTGGAATCATGCATGGTTCCGCAGCACGGCGATCGTTCTCATCGGAACAATTGGATTTTTCCTCTTTGCAGCATTTGTATGTGACAGTCTGAAGAATCAGCCGGCGGCCATGTGCATCTGTGGAGTTCCGTTTGCGTTCAGCTATTTTATCAATGTCGCTGTGCTGAAAAAGTTTGAATTCTTCTGGTTTGTTCGGTATGGATTTTTTGCAGAATGGATGCGCGGACGGAGAATCGGTGTGACCCCTGGAGTCTGGGGTGTCTGGTACGCGCTGTTATTGGGTGGGTTACTATTGGTCGCCATCCATCAAAGAAAGGAGCGCAAGGAATTATGAAGCTTTCCTTCGAACATATCAGCAAGTTCTACGGCGATACAGCCGCGCTGCAGCAGATCGACCTGACCCTCGGGTCAGGCGTCTATGGCTTGCTCGGTCCAAACGGAGCCGGGAAAACGACGCTGATGCGGATCATGACGGATCTGCTCGCCCCATCGACCGGACGTGTCTTGCTGGATGGGCAGGACATTGCGGTCATGGGTGCTGCGTTCCGGAAAAAGCTCGGCTATCTGCCGCAGGATTTCGGCGTTTATCCGAATTTCACAGCGGAGCAGTTTCTGCTCTATATCGCAAGGCTAAGGGGCTTGTCAAAATTTGAGGCCAAGCGGCAGACAGATGATCTTCTGCATATGGTCGGTCTAGAGGACAAAAAGCAGAAAAAGCTGAAAGGTTTCTCCGGCGGACAGCGGCAGCGTGTGGGAATCGCACAGGCACTGCTTGGAGACCCCGAAATTCTGGTGCTGGACGAGCCGACGGCTGGGCTTGACCCGGAAGAACGGATCCGGTTCCGCGGGATCATCAGTGATCTTTCCCAGCAAAAGCTCGTTTTGCTGTCGACGCATATTGTATCGGATCTCGAAGCAGTCGCAAACGAAATCATTCTGCTCCGGACAGGTGTTGTCCTCGAAATGCAAAAGCCTGCTTCGCTGCTGGAGCAGCTGAACGGGCAAGTCTGGCTCGTTACAGTTCCTGCTGCGGACGAAGCGGCACTCACAAAGCAATATACCTGCAGCAATGTTATGCACACAGACGGAAAAAGTGTGATCCGTCTGCTCAGCAAAAGCGCCCCTCGACCCGACGCAGTACCAACAGCACCCAATATGGAGGATCTGTATCTATATTATTTCGGTAGATGATCGTCCGGCTGATTCTGGATGGATCTCGGGTGCAGTAAAGTGCAGACTTTTTAGAATGTAGCTCGCAAGTTTTCGGGCTTGCAAGCTGCTTTTCTCTGTAAGCTCAGAGCCGATTTTGCTGCCGCAAAACCTCTGGGAACAAAATTTGAGCGGTTGTTCGCAACACCTATCAGCAACTCATTTCGCGCATCTTCTGGTACGAAACCATTCAGTACAGAAACATTACTGGCTCGTATTCGTGCCGTTCTCCACAACCACCGACAGAGAGTGAAAAATAAGAATACAGCCAGTGGAAACTGTCAGCTTCAGGATTTGTTGATTGGCTATGAAAAAAGGCGGACCTTTGTCGGAAAAAACAAAATTGACCTGACATTGGCGGAGGATGGATTTGTTGCAGATTTCTTTCTTTGACGAACATAATCTGATTCTACATATTTCTCAAGTTCCCCTCCAATAAACAGCAAAAAAGATCAACCTCTCGTTTCTTTAGGAAACGAGAGGCCATCTTAGCGTTTGTTACCTCTGCACACCGAATCCGTCAGCCAACAGTAATAAGTTTGAATTAGTTCCTTGTCACTGTTAAATCAAGGGTCATAGGGATTTTTCCCTGTCAAGCTGGATTTGAACAATCAAATCCGTTGCTTGTTAGACCGATACCGCACAATTTTGCCCTAAAGAGAACCCAGAGTACAGACGGCCGTTTTGACCTGCACTCTGGGTTTTGTTTAGTTATAAATCAGTTCGGATTCAACGAGTTCTCCGGCGCGGTTCCGGATGCTGTTCGTGCGGCGTATCCATTCCATCTGGTCATTTGCCTTGAGTGTTTCGGTAATACCCTCAACTGTGGCCATCGTACTTACCAACCAAGAGAACAGTTCTTCCGCTTGCTGATCTATATCGGCAAGGTATCTGTTCAGCTTGCCGCTTGTCAGCAGACGAGTATAGGCAATTTTGCGATGCTCTTTCAGATACCGGCGGTGATGCTGTCCCCATATACCAATGTGCACCTCGACTTCCTCCGGCAGCTTCAGACAGGGAAGATAATAGTCACCCTGCAATTCGTACCAAAGTCCATTCTTTTCATCATAGATGTACTTGTCCATCGTGTAATCCTCCTATGTGATTGATTTACCTACATTCAATCATTCCGGCTGATTACAAAAACCGAAGGAGAAACTTCTTTACGAAGTTTCTCCCTTCGGAGTGCCTTTTGTCTGTTTCAGCCTTGTAACGATGTGGAGAAACGGTTATAATAAATCTTGTACGATAAAAAGGCAACACTACATAATTGAACAAGAGCGATTTGCGAGTGAATTTTGCGGACTGACGAGGCGTGTTTTTGCGGTAATACTTTGTGTATTACCGTGAAAGCACAACGAAGTCAGAACGAAAAAATTCCGCAAAGCGCCGCGGCAGCGCGACCGGAGCCTGCGCAAGGAGCCGCAGCTTTAATTATGTGGTGTTGCCTCAGACAAAGGAGGAATTTCCTTGCAGTTAGAACAAACGCTGCGGACACTGTGCGCGCTGCCGGCGGTCAGCGGCTTTGAAATGCAGGCGGCAAAGGCCGTCGCGGAGCTGTTCCGGCCGTACTGCGACACCGTGGACGCGGACAAAAACGGCAACGTGATCGGCAGCCTGTCCTGCGGTAAAGAGGACGCGAAAACCGTCCTGCTGGACGCACATCTCGACCAGATCGGCTTTCTTGTTACCGAGGTGCTGGACGGCGGCTTTCTGCGGTTCGCGCCGGTCGGCGGTGTGGACCCGCGCATGCTGCTCGGCGGTGAGGTGACCATTCTCGCGGACGAACCGCTGTACGGCGTGGTATCCTGCATGCCGCCGCACTTGCTCAAAGCAGGTGAGCAGAACAAGGCCGTCCCCATCGACCAGATGGCCATCGACACCGGTCTGCTCGATGCCAAAAGCCGCATTCGTGTCGGCACGCCGATCGTGTTCGCGCAGCAGCCGATCAAGCTGGATGGCGGTCAGCTTTGCAGCAAGTGCCTTGACGACCGAGCGGGCGTTGCCGCCATCCTGCTGGCGATGGAGAAGCTGCACGCGGCAAAGGACAAGCTGAAGTGCAATGTCGCGGTGCTCATCAGCACGCAGGAGGAGGTCACCGAGCTGGGTGCGCAGACCGGCGCGTTTACGGTTCAGCCGGAGTACGCCATCGCGGTGGACGTGACCCATGGCAGAACGCCGGACGGTCCGTCAGACGGTGTGTTCGACCTCGGCAGCGGCGTGGCAGTCGGCATGGGCCCGAACCTGCACCGCGGCTTTACCAAGGCGCTCATCAAGACCGCCAAGGCGAACGACATCGACTATACGCTTGAAATTATGGAGGGCAACACCGGCACGAATGCGTGGACGATGCAGATCGTCGGTCGCGGCATCGCAATGGGTTTGCTGTCCATTCCGGAAAAATACATGCATACGCCGGTCGAGGTTGTGAAGCTGTCTGATGTGCAGGCAGTTGCTGACCTGATGGCGGAATTTCTGCGCGGATTTGACGGGGAGGTGGGCGCATGATCGAACTGATGAAGCAGCTGTGCGCGCTGCCCGGCCCGTCCGGCTGTGAGGATGCGGTGCGCGAGTTTGTGCTCGAGAAGGTAAAGCCGTTCGCGGACGAGATCAAGACCGATGCCATCGGCAACATTATGGTGTTCCGAAAGGGCAAAAAGGCGCTCGAGCGTCCGGTCGTTGTGTGCGCGCACATGGACGAGGTCGGCGTTATCATCAAGCAGATTACGGATGACGGCATGCTGAAGTTCGGCTTTGTCGGCGGCGTGGATCCGCGCGTGGTCATTGGCCGACCGGTTCGCTTCGGTGATGTGCAGGGCGTGATCGGCATCAAGGCGGTTCATCTGACAACTGCCGCAGAGCGCCGCACTATGCCAAAGACCAAGGATTTGTATATCGACATCGGTGCAGCGAGCAAAGCTGCCGCTGAGGACAAGGTTTCGCTTGGCGATTACGGCGTTTTTGACTCGGCGGTTGTCGAGTTCGGCGACGGTCTTATCAAGGCCAAGGCGATTGACGATCGTGTCGGCTGTGCCGCGCTCCTCAAGCTCATCGAGGATGAGCCGCCGATCGACACCTGGTTCTGCTTCACCGTGCAGGAGGAAGTCGGTCTGCGCGGTGCGGCAAGTATGGCATATGCGCTTGACCCGGGATTCGCAATGGTGCTCGAGGGCACGACAGCCGCTGATCTCGCAGAGGTGGAAGGCGGCAAAGCTGTTTGCCGTATACGCGGCGGTGTGGTTCTGCCGTTCATGGATGGCGCGACTATCTACGATGCGGAGTTGTTTGAACTTCTGCGCAATGCCTGCGACAAGCGTGGCATCCGCTGGCAGACGAAAACGCGCGTAGCCGGCGGCACGGACGCAGGCCGTATCCACAAGAGCCGTGCAGGCGTGCGCGTGTGCGCGGCTGCGGCTCCGGTACGCTATATTCACTCGCCGTCCTCGGTGGCGGCAGTAGCTGACTGCGAAGCGGTGCTTTCCGCCGCACGCGCATTTCTGGAAGAACTCGGAGGGGACGACGAATGAGCAAGATTTTTGATTTATGGAACACGGTCGCGGGTGCATTCGGCCCTTCCGGCCGTGAGGATGCGGTTCGCGAAACCATCGCGGAGATTGCAGGCGCGTATATCGACGACGTGACGACGGACGCGCTCGGCAACCTTATCTGCCGCAAAAAAGGCGCAAAGAATGGCAAAAAGCTGTTGTTTGCCGCGCATATGGACTCTATCGGCGTGGTTGCCACCTATATTGAGGACAAGGGCTTTATCCGTTTTTCGCAGATCGGCGGCCTGTATGTCGGTGACCTGCTGAATATTCAGGTGAAGTTTGCCAACGGCACGCGCGGCGTGATCTCGTACGAGGAAAAGACGCCGCTTAAGGATTTGACGCTGGATAATCTGTTCATCGACATCGGTGCAAAAAACGCCGAGGAAGCGCGCAAGCTGGTGCAGATCGGCGATTTTGCCGTGTACGAAGCACCGCGGTTCGAGCAGAACGGCGTGCTGTGCGGTCCGTATCTGGACAACCGCATCGGCTGTGTGACGCTCCTGCTGATGATGGAGCAGCTGGCGGACAAGGAAATCGAGAACGACCTGTACTTCGTGTTTACGGCACAGGAGGAGGTTGGCCTGCGCGGCGCAGGCGCGGCAGCGTTCGCAGTTGAGCCGGATGCGGCTATCGCAGTGGATGTGACCGATACCGGCGACCTGCCGGAGATGAAGTCCGCGATGGCGGTCGAGCTGGGCAAGGGACCGGCAGTCAAGGTGATGGACCGCTCGGTTATCTGCACACCGGCGGTTGTGGATGCGCTCGAGCAGGCGGCGAAAGACTGCGGTGTATCCGCGCAGCGCGAAATCCTGCTGTGCGGCGGCACGGATACTTCGGCGCTGCAGAAGGCGCGCGCAAGCGTGCAGGCAGGCGCGGTCTCCATCCCGACCCGCTATATCCATTCTCCGAGTGAGCTGTGTGCGGTTTCCGACGTCGAGGACGCAGCAAAGCTGCTGACACAGTATGCACTCCGAAAATAACCGATAGAATCACTGGGAATTTTGTAAAAATCGACAGGTGACAAATCTTCGATTTTGCAGTATGATAAAGACACAGCAAGGGGGCTGATACCGATAAAGGTGCAGGACTCTTGCTGTTTTCTTTTATCTCCTTTCTCATTTCGACCACATCTTACTTACATACTACTCTTTGCCTGAAACCGTTCTATCTTATGGTAGAGCGGTTTCAGGTATTTTACGCTCTTTATTCGGCAAAACGCGCACGTTGTCCGTGCTATACTGAATCTTGTTCGGGAGGTGAGGTATGGTCGTCTATCTGGATGTGCTGTTTGCCGTCAACGCGCTGATGGATGGTGCAACGCTGCTTGCGGCGGCTCGTTTAGGCGGCGTGCAGGTGCGGAAAATGCGACTGATTTTCTCAGCAGCACTCGGCGGCGGCTATGCCGTTCTGGGTGCGGTCTGGCCGGTGCTGACACTTGCACCGCTGCGCCTTCTTGCAGGATTGAGCCTGTGCATGATCGCTTTCGGCAGAGAGCGGCACCTTGCGCGGCTGTGTGTACTGTACGGCGTGGTCGCGGCCTCGTTCGCCGGACTGGCGGCGGCGCTGAGTGCCGCAAGCGGCAGAAGGCTGCTGCTCTCGTGCGGGTACTACTTTGCGGTGCCGATACAGGTGCTCGTGCTGGCGGCAGCCGTCGGCTACGCGGCAAGCGGGATACTCCTGTGCGGAGATGCGAAGCACGGCGCGCTGCACCGTGAAACAGAAATGCTGACCATCCGGTTTGGCAACCGGCAGACAGCCGTGCGCGTGCTGCACGACACAGGCAACGACCTGACCGAACCGGTTTCCGGAAAGCCGGTCGTGGTGCTCGAGCGCAAGACCGCCGAGTGCCTGCTGGACACAAAACTGCCGTTCGGCAGTGCGTCCGCGCAGCTGACGGCTCTGCCGGAAAATCTGGCTGCACGCTGTGGTCTGCTGCCGTTTCACGCGGTTGGCACGGATGGCGGTCTGCTGCTGTATTTCCGGCCGGACAGCGTGCTGAGAGCGGACGGCACGGCACTCGACTGTGTGTGTGCGGTCAGTGCGGTCTCCATCGGACAGGGCGCGTACGAGGGACTTATCGGGGTGTGAAAGGGAGAGCAAAATGAAATTTCTGCAGTGGTTAAAGATGGTTTTGCGGCGGTTTCGAGCGCAAGGCGTACATTATATCGGCGGCAGCGATGTTCTGCCGCCGCCGTTGTCTCCGGAGGAGGAGGCCGCTGCCGTGGAGGCGAACAGCGGGGGCGATGTTGCGGCGCGCAACTGTCTTATCGAGCACAATCTGCGGCTGGTGGTGTTTCTGGCGCGCAAGTTTGAGTCGAGCGGTGTGGGAACAGAAGATTTAATTTCTATTGGAACGATCGGACTCATCAAGGCGGTGAGCACCTACCGGAGCGACAAAAACGTCAAGCTGGCGACGTATGCGTCGCGGTGTATCGAGAACGAGATTCTCATGCACCTGCGCAAGATCGCTGGACGGCGGAGCGAGGTTTCCATCGACGAGCCGCTGTCCTCGGACTGGGACGGCAACGAGCTGCTGCTGAGTGATATTCTCGGCACCGAGCCGGACAGCGTCATGCGGCCGCTCGAGGACGATGTGGACAAAATGCTGCTGCATCGGGCACTGGGCCATCTGCCGCCGAGAGAGCGGCAGATCATCTCGCTGCGGTTCGGCATCGGCACGCCGAAGGCGCTGACGCAGAAGGAAGTCGCGGATTTGCTGGGTATCTCGCAAAGCTACATTTCAAGGCTGGAAAAGCGGATTATCGCGCGAATGCGAAAAGATATTTTGAAGTATTCGGCGTTTTAAGAAAGAGTGAAGAGAACGCAATGGGTTATCATTCTGTGGGCGGCCAATGGCCGCCCCTGCGTTTTAGCAAGGAGCAGATGGTTTAGATACGGTGCGCTGAGCCGCACCCCAGTCTTGCCCTGACGGGTAATTCACCTTGTGTCGCGCCTGCGGAAAGAACCCGTATGTGTAGCAGTAAGGTATCTGTGAACTGCGAATAGGTTGCGAAAGACACGCAAGAGTAACCCGACTGCCGTTCTCCTTTTCGGAGCGGTCTCCGGTCTCTGGTCTGCGTCAGGATAACAGGCAAAGGAAGCGGGATTCAAAAGGGTGGAAACCTTGGTGTCCATCCTTTTGCCCACCGCCGTGGGTACGGCGCATTCTGCGGTTTGCAATCGATGCAGCAGTTTTCTTTTCTCCTGCACTATGCTATAATAAGAGAAAACCCAAGGGATGAGATACCATGCAGATCGAAATTCGGCAGTACGAGCAGCGTGACGCTGCACAGGCAGCAGAAATTTGGAACGAGGTCGTTGAGGACGGTAAAGCCTTTCCGCAGATGGAAAAGCTGGACGAGGTGACCGGTCATGCCTTTTTCACTGAGCAGACCTATACCGGCGTAGCGTACGACGCGGCAACCGGTGAACTGGTCGGTCTGTATATTCTGCACCCGAATAATGTGGGACGCTGCGGACACATCTGCAACGCAAGCTATGCAGTTAAAAAGTCTGTGCGCGGACAGCATATCGGTGAAAAACTGGTAAAGCACTGCATTGCACAGGGAAAAACGTGCGGATTCCGCGTGCTGCAGTTCAACGCAGTCGTCAAGAGCAACACGGGGGCGCTGGCGCTGTACAAAAAGCTGGGATTCACACAGCTTGGCGTGATTCCGGGCGGATTTTTGAACAAGGACGGCGAATACGAGGATATTATCCCGCATTACCATGTTCTGTAAAGAGAAAAGGAGAATACCATGCTTTTTTGCAACATTGATCTGTTGGATGAGAATTTTGCGCTCAAGCGCGGGCAGTACGTTGGCGTGAAGGACGGAAAGATTGCCTATATCGGCGATGCCGAGCCGCAGGAGGATTACGGCGAGCGTTACGACGGCAAACACCGTCTGCTGATGAGCGGCTTTTACAACGTGCACAGCCATGCGCCGATGACGCTGCTGCGCGGCTACGCGGAAAATCTGCCGCTGCAGCGCTGGCTGGGTGAGAAGGTATTTCCGTTTGAGGACAAGATCGACGACGAGGCGGCGTACTACGGGACGCAGCTTTCCATCGCGGAAATGCTGGCGAGCGGTACGGTTTCGTTCTCGGATATGTATTTCTTCTTCGACGGCATGATGCCCGCGATACGCGAGAGCGGCATCAAGTGCAACCTCAGCCGCGGTCTGACCGTATTTGACGACAGCGACTACGAGGGCCTTGCCGCCTACAAGGACAATCTGCGCCTGCTGAACGAGTGGAACGGCGAGATGGGCGGTCGGCTGATCGGTGATCTGTGTATCCACGGCGAGTATACCTCGACGCCCAAGGTGGTCGAGGCGGTAGCCGCCCATGCGAAGGACGCGGGTGCGCGTATCCACATCCACCTGTCCGAGACGCAGACCGAGCACGAGGAGTGTAAGCAGCGTCATGGCCTGACGCCGGCGGCGTACATGGAGGCGCACGGCATTTTCGATTCTCCGACCACGG
>OGYU01002071.1_pt1 | contig 13384 bp, 9 predicted proteins | sample 1576581 | NCBI WGS metagenome assembly OGYU01 (sample SAMEA3541547, study PRJEB24748) | human gut metagenome | biome: human gut; feature: human-associated habitat; material: faeces | place: China | collected 2012 | reverse complement strand
TTTCCCTGGTATATCTCAAAATGGAAATCGAGAAATCTGCCTAGAGGATTCTTCAGCATGAGTTTCAAGTCCCTTCCTTCCAGTGGAACAGGCTCCTTGTTCGTGAGTATCTGCCAGGTGAAGTATATATCTTTCCCTATCCTTATCTTTCTCATATCAACTAGGTCATGAAACTTATTGTCATAAGTAATATTATGATTACGGAGTAGATGATTTCCGCTATCAGGCGTCTATCTGTCTTCTTCATCCTTTGTAACTTTTTCGATAATTTCGCCAGCCGTTGTGTACTTCTTTTTAATGTAGCCCACCAGCAGGCGCTTAATGGAAACCTTGTTCTTGATTCCGTGAATTTCACATACATGTTCCATGATTGAATCAAATTCAAATACAATAGCTATCCCCAGTCCGCACATTGACGATGTCGTATAGGAACAAATACCTACAGGCTGGAGAATAGCAACACCAAAACCGAATCCCAACACTAAATACGAATTATATTCGATGAACTTGCACATCGTTCGGCGGCCTGCTCTGGAAAAGCGGAAATCCTCTCCTCGCTTGACCACGCTGTCAATGATACCAAGGACAAAATCCGCTATAATCATGGCTACAATGAAGACCAGCATCCAGCGAAGCTCAAAGACAACGCTTCTTATCTCTCCTACAAAGGAGTAAGCCCCGGCAACAAGAATCTGCGGGGCTATGACGGTTATAAGGTTCTGCATCACTCCTTATTTACCTTACCACCGAACAACCTGGACAGCCATTCACTTGTTACAACCGACACGATACCAGTAGATGCCAGGGCGACAAACAACGCATCAATCACCACAACCCATACGCTTGCATCTGCAGGAGGGAAACCGAGATTCATCCACCAACTGAAGAAGGTAACGATTACACCAACTACAGCAGTTACCCACATGCTGACCCACTTATTCATAGGATTGGATAGCTTCGAAGCTATAAAGCCTACTACAGCAGGTACCACGACCGTAACAAGCCCGGTGAAGCTGGCAAATCCGGTCAGGAACTCCGGAACGGAAGGTTCTACACTAACGGAAGTCTCCGCGAAAACACTCACTACGCACATCAGCAGTGCGACCATCATGAAAACGAATCTTTTCATCTTACTAAGGTTTTAGATTAAACAAAAAATGCCCACAAGCGCATCCCAACTTAATGGAACACGCTCATGGGCGTAACTACTATTTCACACACAAAACTACTCATTTACCATCCTTTTTCAGCGAAGGTAAATGATATAAAAACGAACAAAGAATAAAAGGTTTCAAAAAGGCTGACAGCTCTTGTCAGTATATTTTAGGTATATCACACGAAATCTACCAAAACTCTACCGGAGCGCAAAATTTGGCTGAAAATCGAGCCGTTTTTTCCGGGTTTTGACAGCCTTCAAATCGCGTAAAATTGTTGATGAAAGAACCTCCGAATATATCTCAGTAGTCTTGACTGAAGTATGTCCGAGCAACTTCTGTACTGTGGTAATCGGTACCCCCTGATGAATCAATAGTGTAGCACATGTATGCCGGGCCGTGTGGTACGTTATGTGCTTCTTTATGCGTGCCATTCCGGCAATCTGTGCGAGATATTTGTTTACGTCTGAATTACACCCCAAACTGGCAAATTCTTCTATTTTGTAGCGGTCTAAAATTGTGAGTGCTTTCCCTTCAAAAAGAAGATGCAACGGTAGCCGGAGTTCGATACCAGTCTTAATTGATTTGAAGTGCAACCACTTTTGACCATTTACACGGATAAAGTTAGCTGGTGTAAGCTGGCAGAAGTCTGAGAATCGCAAGCCTACGTAGCAGCAAAACAAGAATGCATCAAGCACATGACGAAGCTTCTGGTCGTGCACTTCAAGGTTCTCCAGCTTCCTTAATTCATCCGGTGTCAGGAACTCGTGCCGTCCTCGTTCCTGCTTAATCTTAAATTTGCGGAACGGGTAAGCATCGGCATGAATGTATCCCTGATTTATTGCTTCATTGACTAGCGTCCGAAGCTGGCGAAGGTGTTTTGCCACGGTATTCACTCCGTTTCCCTTTTCCCGAAGATATGTTTCAAAATCCTTTAAGAATGTGTATGTTATGTCCTTGAAATCTAATCCAGGGCGGAATTCCTGAAGAACATTGATAGTCGTGATTAGGTTGTCTTTTGTACTTTGGCGTCTGTCTGAGTGCTTTACATATTCTTTAGCGAATATAGGGAAGGTAACATTAACGGGGGTATTATTCTTTATCGCATCCCGAAGTAAAGCTAAAGTCGGTTGTATTCCACGTTTCCATAACGACAGTTCTATACTTTGAAGATGCAGCATAAACTCAAACAACATGGAATTAAGGTCATTTGCTTGCGGATGGTTACATACTTGTGCTATCTGCTTATCCCAGTGCTCCGGACGAAGATAAACGTTCGTCTTAAAATATACTTTACGTTGATTCAAAGAGGCTTCTACCTGCACAAGGGCTGTACCTTGCTTATTTAATTGATTCTTTCTATTGTAAACAAGGCGGTATCTTATCTTTTCCATTTTTTCCGCTGAAAATAGTTATTTATAGGGATTCCGTAAAATAGCACTGGCGGAACTTATTGGGATTGCAACATTAGAAAAATCGGGGCTTCACCCCGCTGCTAAATTCAGCCAGGGTGATAATTCTGGAGTGTCCAACATAGATGATATAGATATTCTGTCTACTGATATATACAATGGAAATATTTTAGAGAACAATACTACATTCATAGTTAAAACTTACCCTGCTTCTCCGGCCTATATGTATCAGGAAGCATTCTCGATGTATCCAATTAGACGATATTGGAGGGCGAAGGTGGACGGTACATGGAGAGGGTGGATTGAGTTATAACCATCCAGTCCATGAGCCATCCGATAAGTTCTTTGTTCTCGAATATAATTTACCTGCATAATCGACAACAACCTGCATTTCTGTGTTAAGAGATGTGTATCTTACTGCATATCCTGATATGTAATTGGCGGTTGGGGTTATTTGATTGATATACCCTGACACAAACATTACAATCATGCGCGATGGGCTGGTAAGCCCATTATCCAAGTCACTTTTTGTAACTCCTTTCAGTAGAACCGCTCCCATCAGTTCTGCCAGTGCTAAATCTGCCTGGCGGGACTGATGGGAGTTGGGTTTCTCGAAAAAGGTAATTATCACGATATTAATGAAGTGGGCACATATACGACTTATTCTAATACGCCACAAGCTGGCCCATTTTTCTCGATTCAATGTGGCGATTCATGCATTCAGGAGTCAATGTCCTATGGTGGCTATTCTTTAATGGTTAGATCTTACAATCATGTTGACGGGAAGTGGAATGAATGGAAGAGCATTGCCATATAACGCATGTTATACTACGACTATTTAATACCCAATACAGTTACAAAAATATATGCAGGATTTGTACCTTCTCCAGCTTTTATGCGAAAATAGCTATCTGTATTTTCTTGATCTATCTGACTCAGACAGCTTTTCATTTTAAATTTGTTTCCATGATGTCCAACTATTATAATGCATTCTTATATATGCTAATCCATTATCTCCACCTGCACATAATTGCATACGAATCCATCCGTCGCAAGAAAATGCCACTAATATGCCATAATTCACGGGCATATTGTCCTGTTGTGAGTCAAATTTATAAACTCCGTTATTTACGTTATTGACATCACCTTCCAAATTTAATCCAATGGCACTCAGGAAACCTGATTTTGACATTAATCCATCATTTTTTAAAGTAGCCGTTCCAATAAGTTCCGCCAGAACTGACGCAACCTGCTCTTTTGTCATTACTCCGACGGCATTTCCGGCGGCGTTAATAGCGACAAAACTGGAGATGTCTTCCAAAGCTGGGAGAGCCAGTGTAGACTTCTTCAAAAGTTCCGTTTTCGACACCTTATGCGGCACGCCGTTTGTATCGTACACCTGTACCGTTTCACCGTCATCTGCCGTTGTCTGATTCTTCATACTTTCTGTATGCTTCAATAGATTGTCAGTTTCTTCACCTGTAAAGCTTAATACAAAATCTTCTTCTGCTGCCATAATTGTTTTTAATTTATAGTTATTAATGATATTACCAACATTGTATATTATAATTATCTCATTGCATCATCAAGCCCAGCAAGAAACCATGGAAGAAGCGACGCTGCATGATGTCTTACCCTGCTAACTTCATCATCTGAAAATTCGGTATCGTCATCGCTGGAAAAAATTTTTTCTGCTAATTTTAAATCAGCAATACCAACTCCTGTCACATTGTAAATGTTATCTGCAAACATTTCTCTGACATCAATCTCCACGAAATCGGATTTATCTATCTTCGTGTACTTCTTAAATTTCTTAAAATCTATTTTCATGATTAATCAACTAAAATTCCATTTTCAAAAACCAGGCTATATCTTGAAGGTATCGAACCATTCTGTATAGTCCATGATATTGTTCTCGTTACTCCTTTTTTGTATGTATATGAGCCATCGGCTTGCAATGACCATCCGGTACCAAACTCATTAGACAATATCGTATTGGTATAAAGATTTCCGTTTACATGTACTCCTCCGTCAAAATATCCGGCATAAGTATTAGAACTATGTGGCTTGCTAGTACCGTTCCTTGAAGCATAGATACATGCTCCACCGTCATTGCTTCCAATTATTTTAACCCCAAATTTCCCGTCAGTCGCACCATTGAAATTTATGTCAATCATACCACTGTTATCATCCGTAGGAACACCAATCCGTATACTCCTGCTATCATTGCCGAAAAAATCCCTTCCCTTCCAATTCAAGGAACCGTTGTCTATAGTGAAACCTCCAATCTTAGCACCATCGGCAGATATTGTTCCGGAAAAAGTACCTTTAGCGGCTTTCAGTTCACCCGAAAATGTACCGTCTGCACCATCCAGATGTTTCACTTTTAACGAGTTTACATCTATGCACTCTGTAAGAAGAAATGGTTTCCCATTTTTAACCGTAAACACGGCTATTCCTTTCCCTTCAGAACTTTTAATTTTAAACTTATCTGAAGAAATAACAATCTCATTTTTTTCGATGTCAATACCCGTAGCACCAAGTTTAATTGAGATATTTTTCTCTGCTACATCTACAACGCTTTCACCATTTGACAACAATATTCTTGCTGCACGTACCTCTATTTCTCCAGAAGCAAGTCTGATATAATTTGTCTTGTCCCTATTACCGATATATGTCTTTCCATAAACATTAAAGTATCCTTCTTTAGTTAGACGATCATATCCGATTGAAACTATATCTTTCCCGGAGAGGGAGTAAGAACTTATCCCCTGATAGAAGGTAAGAGAAGGCGCACCGTCTCCGTATGCAGACAACACGATTGCAGCCTGATAGTCCGGGTCGGCTATGTCTCCAAGTTGTACCATCACGTCACCCACTTTGGGTATATCGCTTCCTTCGTCACAATGATTCACGGATACATCTATCCAGTTATCACCAACATTTTCCACCAGACGCCACCAATAGTGATTGGATACGCCGTCATACGCGCCTTCCTTAATATTAAAGGACTGTGAGCGTACTAAATTCCCTGGCTTAAAACGATTTTCTATGGCTTTCTCACCATCATCTGCAAGGAAGTAACAGCGATAAACAGAACCATAAGTTCCAGGAGATGAGTAACCTCTTTTCCCGTCTGAGAACTTGACTTCTTTACCATCCCTGAAACGAATTCCCTTTTTTTCTATAAACTCGACCTTAGTAATCGTTGCTCTGGCCCCGCTGGCGTTGAACATGAAGGATGCTCCGGCCAGCTCGGTCTCCATTATTGAAAGTAACTGGAAAATAGCTTTCTTGCGCACGTACAGTTTGTCAATCCATCCGACAGACTCGCCGCCCTTTTCTGAAGAGAATGACATACCAGCACCCATCATACCGGTCACGAAGTCAATTGATTCCAGGAAAGGAGATATGATACCGCCAAGAAGCTTAATGAGATAGTTTGTCTGGTCTTCCTTGTCCTTTCTCAATAATGTTGCAAGTGACCGTTTTGCCGAAAATACGTTACTGTCCGATGGGGCAGTAGAATCATTGGTCTTAATCACATATATGCTACTTCCTCCGCCTCCAACATAAGTATGCCCTTTATACGTAATCGACTCCAGTTTCTCTTCCACATCATTAAGGCGAGAGTAGGGCATACTTTCCCCAATAGTATATACCGGAGAATCCCATGGAATGTCAAGGTTAAACTCCCATCCGAGAACACGGCTTTCACGGCCATTCTCAAAAAAGGCTTTATTGACCAGGTTTATCTTTTGCCCGAACTCGAAAAAGCGTTTCAGCTTGTCTTCATTAACCCATTCTGACCGGAGGGTAGTGTAGTATGTACCATCGTCCTTTTTTCGCTGGTCTGCTATCTTCTGTGCCTTCTCTTTCAGTTCCTGCTCCGCGTCCGGAATCATTTGTACAGAAACAAACTTTGGATCAAAACCGGAAAGGATATACTTGTCATCATTTTCAGGATATATGGTATCATCCGGCAATGGACGTCCGTAGTCTTCGCTGCGGACAATTTCCCAAAGCTGGCTTCCGTTGTTGTCCGGGTCAAAAATAACACCGAACTCCAATCCATTCATTTTGCCGGACTGAAAGATAATTGTCAGCTCTTGTCCCGGAAGTATGTAGTCCTTGGAGAAATTCAGGCCAGTATCACGATAGCGATAGTAAGTCACGGTTTCCTGACCTCCGTCTTCATTTGTAACGGTTTCCGTCCTCGTAGATACACTTGACATCGTACTTTCAAGTCGGGGATATACCTCGTCAAATACCACGATGTCTTCAATTGCTTCTTCCTGGCTCATGTCAGGATACACATCTATGTATAGCGTACCAGCGGGAAGCATAAGTCGTCTTTGCACAACTCCGTTTACTACCGTCTGCTCTTCAATGGAACGGTAGTTCTCAGGTATGTTTCTTGTAGATCCGAATGCATAAATGCGGGTGGCATAAGTGCCTTTGCTCTCACTGCGAGTCATGGCAGACGCTTCAACCCCTAACTCGATTTTCACGGCATCACCGAATTCGTTTCGCCCAAAATGAATTACGTTGTCCGTTATCCAGCAATCACAGTTCCACTTATCCTCACCCGCCATTGAGAATAAGGCATCCAGCAGGTTCATATTGTCATACGTCATTGCAACTGCCTTATTCTCTACTGTTGAATCTATTTCAAATACGAATTCTTTTCCCTTATAGGTATATCCCAAAGCTTTCAGGTTACGTAAGAACACACCAAGCTGTACATCAAGGGCTGCGGTGAGAGACCATGACGCTTCATATCCAGCATGTTCAGGAGTGTATTTGAAAATTTTGTTTTTCCACTTCCAATAGTAAGCATCCAGTTTCAGCTCATAATCATATCCACCGGTAGAAGCATTGAAAGAAGGTTTCTGCAGGTCTGTTACCTCATATACTTTTGAAAGTAAGCCGCCCAGTGAATCATCCAGAACCCCAGAAAGGTCTACATAGTCTCCAAGTTTAAAATATATCGGTTCAGGCACGGAGAATGGGAGAACGATGTAGTCCTCTTTCATCAGTGTAAACTTTCCCTTCGCCCCTTTGTTGATAGGGGTGGAGAATCTTGTCTTTCCGGATATGTCCTTAATTTCAATCATATCCCCAAAGTTCATAAATAGAAAATGGAAGCCCTAAAAATCCGGACTTCCATTTGAAACAATAAAGGAAATGTTCGTTATTCGCTTCTGTCCATGGGATTCGGTTCGCAAAACTTACTTGAAACCTTACCGAAACACCTGTCAATACTCAACCCGTAAGAGATGCTTTTCCCCAGGTAAACCAGCTTGTAGACTTCGTTTCCAAGAGTTGGGATTTTGATGTTTACGGTTCCTTTCTCCAGTTCTGACTGAAAAGATTTCTTCTTTGTCCGATAGTCGCCTTCTGAGTTTCCTTCTATGGTGAACTGGAGAGTGATTTCACGCGATGCTACTTTTGCATTTTCGGTTATTATTCGCTTCCCGTGCTCCAGACGGCTCTCATCTTCGATGTAGTCTTTCATCTGGTTGAATCCGTCGATACCATCGAGAAAACCGTCACCCATGCGGACACCCCATGTGCTCCAGGCATCCTTCCCGTTAATAAATAAATCTCCTGTCATAGTCTTGCTGTATTACGTTTCACTTCGGCGATGTCAGCCTTAATATCTTTCAAGTATTTGGCTGAGTCTTCAGTATTCTCTCTGATTTGCTGTAACTCCAAATAGGAATTGGCCAGGATGGTACGTGTCTCGTCGGCGATGTTGTATAGGCCGGTCACTTGTGATGTCAAGGCACTGATGGAGCCTCGCAGTTCGGTAATGGCTACTGTCTGTTGCTGCTCTGCTGCCTCTATCCTAAGATTGGACTCATACACGGCAGTGAACCGACCGCTCAGTTCTCCGGCATCCTCGTGCGTCATTTCCGTACCGAATCCGCGGCTGGAGGCCGACTGCTGGGAACTGCTGCCAGCCTTGTCGTATCCGGTAGCTGCGGCAAGTTCATCCCGTAGTTTCAATGCTTCATTCACGTACCCCATATATTCGTTTTGGAGTGAATTACGTTCACTCTCACTCAGGTTTCCGTCCTTCATACTTTCACCGAATCTGTTCCACCAGTCTTCCAGCTTCTGGCTGTACATGTTACCGATTTTATCTGAAAGCATGGCACGCATAAAGTATTCGGATAGGTTATCCGCAAAATCTTCCGCCGAGGCATCCATATCCATGAGAGTATCTATGAAACTGTCATACATGGAATCAAAACTTATTCCGGTAAGCTGTTCGAAAAGCCCTTCTTTCAGTTCTTCGAGGTTTCCGGCCAGATCTGCATATTCACCTAGTGCTTCAACGACACCATTCCCATAGCCTCCTTTCCCTGAATCGGCCATTTTCTGCCACAAATCCACATTCTGACGTAATAAATCCATCTGCTCCGGAGACATCTGCCACAAGGAATCTGTACCTGTGAACTCTGCCATGACATTTTCCCGAATCCATTGTATGTCACTTTCCGACCAGCCCATGTAATAGGCCCAGCTATGATGTTTACTGTGATAGCCAGCATTGGCCTGCGCTTTTGAAAGGACATTCTTGTTGTATTCCTCCTGATACTTGATGGCTTTATTGTACTCTGCTACGGATTTCTCGCTTCCCTTGCTGGATTTCATTTCTTCTGTAAGGGATTCGATGGCAGACTGCAACTTTTCGTTTCTGTCCGTGAGTCTGTTGATTGTATCCTGCACCTCTTTTTCGTTTCCTCCAATACCGAAGAGTTTGCTGAATCCTCCGAAAGTCAGGGTATCCCATATTCCACCTACAGACTTAAAGACACTACTGAATATGTTACCTATGAAACCATCCAACCCCTGTGTCCCGATGGCATCTAAAAGAGAAAATGCAGCTCCAATTATACCTCCAAGTTTCTCGCTCTCTTCTGCAAATATGTCTACTATATTTCCGGCCAAATCACCGACCTGAGAGAGGGAAATTTCAGAGTTTGAACCAAGCTGGGTAATGACGTTCGACAATGTGACAAGGTTGCTTGTCGTTTTATCTGTCGACTTTTGTACATTGACCTGAGCGTTCTGCTGTCTTTTCTGGGCATCATTCAGTTTCTTCGTGGCAGCTTCCTTCTGTTCATCTGTTCCGCTTCTCATGGCTTCGTTGTATTCCTCCTGAGCTTGTGACAGCTCTTCCTGTGCCTTGGCCAATTCGCTTAACTGTTCGGGTAGGTCGGCCAGCAATCCTCCTTTATCGATAAGAGTTGACTGGATGTTGCTCAACGCCTCGTCAACGACCTTCTTCTGGTCAACGGCCATGTTCTTGTATTCATCTGAGTTCTTGAACTCCCTAAGCTGCTGCTTTACCTTGTTCAAGGATTCTTTGGATACCTTGTCCAAGTCACCGAAGATAAGTTCCCAGTTGATTCCCTGTTTCAGCTTCTCAAGATCAAGAGAGGAGAGGGCTTTATCCATTTCTTTCTGGAGTATGTCCTTGTCTCCCTGAGTAGTGGCTTCCGAGATTTTACGGGTGTACTCAGCTATGATTGCATCACGTTTCTGCATAAATGTACCGTAGCTTTTCAGGTAACGTTCGTTGGCCTCGATTGCAGCTTGATTTTCAGTTTCTGTAATTTCGGCCAGACCTTTTTCACGCGACGTCATGGCATTAGACGCACGACTTCCTAATACTTCCCGCTGTTCAGATGTAAGCTTTCCTCCTTGCGCATCTTCCCATTTTTTGCGCTGTTTCCTAATTTCATCGATTTCTCGCTGGTAATCCAGCTCAATCTGTCTGCGCTTCTTTTCAGAACCTTCTTCCATCAGGTTGATTTCTTCCTGCTGATTGGTCCTGCGAAGCTGAAGGAGTTCTTCTGCAACCTGTTGCTGCTCTTTCTTTTGTCGCTCGGCATCTTTTTTCGCATCATTCTCTTGTTTGGCCAGAGTGTCTCCTGTTATACCACCGAGCGATTTATATGATTTTTCTGCCGCTTCCAACTCTTCTACAGCTTTCTTATAGGCTGACTCAGTACCTTTTTTAGCATCCTCTACAGCCTTTAATTTTGCTTCGTAAACAGCTTTTGCTTCTTTATATGCTTGCTGATACGTCTTTTCCGATGCTTCTCTTTGCGATTCCAGGCCAGATATGGTGCCGTCAATCCCTTTTAACGCTGCTTGCGCATTATTGAACCGTATTTGAACGTCAATAGGAATTGTTGCAAAAGGAAAATTCTTAATTTTTTCTTGCTCTTCCTGCAATATTTGTCTTGCTATATTGTATTCGCGTATAATCTGCTCACGATTACTTCTTGCTTCCATCAGCTTGACTTCAACAGGTTTCGAGTTTTCCTCTGTTTCCTTTTTCAGTCGATTATATTCGCTCAAGGCTGATTTCCACTTGTTAAGATTTGCTTTTGCTGATTCTATTTGTGAAGCAATTAATGGGGCACCTTGCCCGGCATTTTTTAAAGAAGCATTTAATGATTTTATTTTCTCCTCCCATTGTTGTATATTCTTTAGTATGTTTTCATAACTGTTCTTGTCTCGTTCCTTATTCAGTTCTTTATTTGCTTCTGCAAGATTGAGTACAGCCAGTTGTTCACGGGTATAAGCAGAAGAAAGTGCAGGAGAATACCTTTGCAGTTCCTCATAGGCCTTTATCTTTGAAAACTCTGTTTCTGTCTCATCTTGGATAACGCGTATCAGCTCTTCTATCTTTTTCTTGCGTTCCTCTTCCTGATTCGCAAAATTCTTTTGTTCTTCATTGAATTTTTGCTGTGCCTTTTCCGATGCGGTTGTGCTGTCATGAAAGGCCCACATAGTAGCAACAAGCCCGGCAAGAACCGTAGCTACCAGTACATACGGGTTAGCTTTCATAACCGTATTCAAAGCCTTTTGGGCTATCGTTTGAGCTTTAGTAACCAGTATTGCAAGTTCCATTCTGGCCGTTAATGTATCCTGAGCTATTCGCACTACAATAAGAGCGGTTTTATATGTCCCGTATGTAGCAATCAGTCCTATCAAAATCTTACCAACAGTTTCATAGTTCTCAATAAGACCTTTCAATCCTGAAATACCTGCAGAAGCAATTCCCTGAGTATCTTTTCCAATCTCATTCAACATTGTATCCCAAGCATCTCCAAGGTTACTCAACTGACCTGTAAGAGACTTAGACTGTTCTTGCATCAGGTTATAATAGATTCCTGATTCACTAGTCATATTTTTGAAGGCCTGTTCTACTTCTTTAAATCCTACCTTGCCTTCCTTTACTAAACCGGAAACTTCATCTTTTGTCACACCAAGCACTTTTGCCAGTTCCTCGTAGATGGGAATACCACGTCCTGCAAACTGACGAATATCGACAGCATAGGCCCTTCCTTGCGTCCTTAATGTGCCATAGAGATAGGCTATTTCACTAAGCTGGGAGCCAACACCGGCGGCTACATTCCCCAACATTACAAGCTCATCACCCACATTCTCGGCTGACGAGCCATAAGCAATCATTTGCTTGGCAGATGATGCCACCCCTTGAAGGTCAAAGGGCGTCTTTGCGGCAATATCCACCAGTTCCGACATCAGTTTATCTGCTTTTTCCTTACTTTTCAGCATGGTTGAAAAAGCAATTTCAAGCTGCTGGAATTGTCCTCGTACATTGACAAGTTCTGTGGCAAAGTTTTTCAAGGCAGTTACTCCACCTATTACACCAAGTACTTTGGTTAAGGAAACGGACATCTTTTCATTTGCTTCGACCGTTTCGCCGGCTTCTTCCTTAAAAGCTGCATATTCATCCTTCAGTCTCTTTACTGAAAGACGGGCTTCTGCCTGCTGTTGAGTAAGTCCAAACAAAATATCTTTCTGCTCCCTTAACTTATCGGTTTGAGCTTTTATCTGCTCCGACATACCGCTGGTATTACCACCCGACTTTACAGTTTCTCGGTATTTCTCTTTCAATAAAGTAAGCTCATTTTGTAATTGCCTAATGACACCCCTTTGTGAAGTAATATTTGCAGAGAGGTTGTTTACTGTTTGTGAAGCGCTGTAAATTCCATTTTTGAAATCACGCTCCATTGTAGCTCCAACTTTAGCCGCCTCGGTTACCAGCCCCATCATTTGTTGGCGAGCAGATGCCAATTGGGTTTCCAAAGCCTTTGCCGCTGCCGGAGATTTGTTCACGTCCATCTTTTTGAGTTGGGCTTCCAGCTTTTCACATTCTTGTCTTAGCTTTACGACCTGTTCCCAGTCACTTGATACACGGAATACGAGTGTTGCCATAAATAAAAATCTAAATATTAATGCTTAAAATTATGATATAAGCAAATAGTATTCAGACTTTTTGAAATCAAAAACGAAACAACTTGGCAATTGTCGTGTAATTTAACTTCTATTTTTGAATAATTAGACTCCATCTCGGAATAGAACAAAAAAGGCGCACCATTATGATGCGCCCGATTGTCAATTTGTTCTTTAATTTATATCAGAGCCTCACGGCTGGAATATCAAAACTTGACATTTGCCATTCTTTTAAGTATCTCATTGTATTTTGATTGTATGATAGCTCTTTGCTTTTCTGATGCTGTAATTATCTTTCCTTTATACTTTCGCATTACAGATTCATTTATACCTATTTCCTTTGCAAACTTACTTGCATTAATAAAAGGGAACGCTTCAAAAAATCCACTTAAGTCATACACATACTCCACAGAATAGCCAGCTTTATACCAACTTGGAAATTCACCATGTTTTTCTTTGTAATATTCTGCCTGTTCCTCTAAAACAGAAATAAAGTCCTCTTTCGCTTCTTGTTCTGTAAGCCCAAAGCCATAC
>OGYU01002066.1_pt1 | contig 13408 bp, 20 predicted proteins | sample 1576581 | NCBI WGS metagenome assembly OGYU01 (sample SAMEA3541547, study PRJEB24748) | human gut metagenome | biome: human gut; feature: human-associated habitat; material: faeces | place: China | collected 2012 | reverse complement strand
AGTACGGACATGATTTTCATGCAAAGGCTTACAAGGCTTGTTTCAAGCACATGCGTGTACAGCTTGAAGGCTGTGAAAACCGCATCGCGATTGCACGCAACCGCTACATTAAATCCGTTCAGCAGTACAACACGTACATCCGTCAATTCCCGCAGATGGTCTGGGTTTGGATCCTCGGATACAAACCTAAAGCTCAGTACGCGGTAGCCGACGAAGCTGCCATTACGACACCTCCTACGGTAGATTTCAATGGTTCAGCAGCTACAGCTCCGGCCAAACCTTAATCGTTTCGGCCTTCTCATCGGTGCGTTCTTCTTTTGGCTGAGCGCGCTTTTCTGCACGGTATCGGCGGCTGACCTGCTTCCGATACCGGAAGTGGCTTATGTCACCGATACTGCACACCTTCTGACGACCGAACAAAAACGTTCGCTTGAAGCCAAACTTGCGGGATTTGAGGAGAAGTACGGTTCTCAGATCGCCGTTATCATCGTTCCTTCCACGAACGGCGAGCCGATCGAAGACTACGCACATCGCGTCGGTGACAACTGGAAGCTGGGCCGAAAGGATGTCGGAGACGGTCTTCTCCTGATCGTTGCCGTCAATGACCACAGAATCCGTATTGATGTGATGAGAGCGCTCGAAGGAGCCATTCCGGATGTGGCTGCGTCCCGCATTATCACGGACGTGATGGCGCCGAACTTCCGTCAGAACAACTACTACCAAGGCATCAGTCAGGCCTTGGACAAAGTGTTTACGCTGATTGAAGATGCCAAACTTCCGGCCCCGCAGAAGAAACGTTCGGAAGCCAATATTCTTTACGATCCGGCCGAAGCTCTGTGGGACGAACCTTGGGTGGCTGTGCTCTTCATCGGATTTGTCATCACGATGATGCTGCGTGAGCTCATGGGCCGAAAGTCAGCCCCTCTTGCAGGCTTAGCGGTGGGCGGTTTAGCGGCGTTTATTATGCAGTCGCTGTTTGCAGGTATTGTGATCGCTCTGATCGTAGTCGTGATTGCCATGTGTATTCCGACCGCCGTTCTTGAGGCCGGCGCCCGACGGACCGCCAAGATGTACGGAACCGACCGCCGTTACCGCGGTAAACGCGGAGGCGGAGACGACGGATTCGGAGGCTTCGGCGGATTTGGCGGGGGCGGCTTCGGAGGAGGGGGTTTCGGCGGCGGCATGGGAGGCGGAGCCGGATCCGGCGGAGGCGGTGACGCGGCTGGCGGAGGCGCAAGCGGAGGCTGGTAAAAAATGTCTATCGGAAGAATTCTTAAACATTGGGTAATGTCGCCCGTCCCTGTCACAATGGCATTTCCTCAGTCCTCTTTGGATGCAGTGACGAAATGCATTGAAGAGTGCGAACAGCAGACGAGCGCTGAGTTCCGACTCATCATCGAACGCAGTATTCCTTCTAAAGGGCTTCGAGAGAACATCACGGACGCTCAAAGAGCCAAGGAGCTCTTCGGACGCTACGGTGTCTGGGACACGGAAGACAATAACGGTGTGCTGATTTATTTAAACCTTTCGGACCGTGCCATCGAAATTTATTTAGACCGAGGTGCAGCACGAGAGGTGAGGCAAACCCAGCTGGATGACATCGTCAAACAGATGGAAATCGCTTTTGCTGATAAGAAGTTCGAGGAAGGTGTTTGTCAGGCCTTCAGATCACTGGCCGCGATTTTGTCTAAGCCTTTCCCGAACAAACCCGTTCAGGATCCGATGCCCAACACACCTGTCGTACTATAACTTTTTACTTTCTTGAAGGCCGCCCGAGTTTTTCTCCGGCGGCTTTTCTTTTGCCGGCCGGTCCTTCTCACGGAAACCAAGGCTAAGCCGTTAAAAATTAGAACAATCCATCCAGGAGCCAACACAAAAATACTCATTCCAAGTTGCTAAAATGTTGACTCCTTTTTATTTCTCTATGAATTTCATCGTCATGGAACTGTCTGCTCTTACCGCAATCTCTCCCCTCGACGGCCGCTACGGACGCCAAACTGCCGAACTCCGCGACATCTTTTCCGAATTTGCACTGATGCGTGCTCGTGTCACGGTTGAAGTTGAATGGCTCATCGCCCTTTCCGAATTCAACCTGCCCGAACTTAAAGATCTTTCCGAAGAAGACAAACTTTATCTTCGCGGATTAGTCAGCAGCTTCTCCGTTGCCGACTGCCAGGCGATCAAAGACATCGAAAAAACCACCAACCATGACGTTAAAGCCGTTGAGTACTGGATCAAGAGCAAGATGACCGTCAATGAACATCTGGCTGCCGCCAGCGAATTCGTTCATTTCGGCTGCACCTCTGAAGACATCAACAACACTTCTCACGCTTTGATGCTTTCTTCCGGCCGTCAGCTCATCTGTTCTCACCTTCAGGTGGTTGGTGTTCTGGCTTGAACTACGAGATGTACGGAACAGCCAATAAACGCTTTACGGGCATCTGCTGGGCTCATAAAGCCCGTGTGCTTGCAAGCGCGTACTATCACAACCGGCGGTACATCGTAATAGGGGATTGCCTTCCTATCAAGGCCGCACTGTCCGAGGCTGACGCGCTCGAGATACTTCCTGCCGCTGACTATGAAGAGTTTCTTGAAATCGAAAGAGCAGCCCTTCTGAAATTCGCTGATGAAAACGGAATCAGCTGAAAGGAGAATATATGGCGATTCTGATTGCAAGTACCCTGCTGGAAACTGAGACCGAAGCGTGGTACTCATTCTATGTGGACACGATGGAAGATGTCAAAGGACTGCCTACGAGCAAAAGCACAGGTTCATCGTACAAGGTCAAGAAATTCGCAAAGCCGGCCAGTCAGGCATACTGCATCGAAATGGCAGCGCAGTACGTTTTGGATGGAGCTGATGAATGGCGGTTGCTTTACGCGATCCGCGATGATGTGGCAGATGCAATTCTGAAAAACGTCGAAGAAATCAAGCGGCTGGTAGCCAATACAAGCGCTTCAGAGCAGGCCGCAGCGCAGAGTGCATCTGCCGCGAATGCCAGCGCAATCGCGGCCAGTAAGTCCGAAAGAATCTCCACGGAAAATGCGTCTTCTGCGGCGGCAAGCGAGCGTGCATCGAGGGATAGCGCGGCAGACGCTCGAACATCCGAAGGAAATGCGCTGAACTACATGAACCGGACAGCGGACATTGCCAATCAGGTGGCTGGATCGGCGGCATCTATCAATTTTGCATTCGGACCGGATGCCGATGGCCGTTTCTCCTTTTTTGTCCGCAGGAGCAGTTAAAATCACGGATTCCGTGATTTTCTAACAAAAATCAGATTTACAGATGTTGCATGGCTATAATCTGGAAAGGAGTTTCTATGTTCAAAGTTATGCAGCAGTATGGCACCGCAGCCCAGCCGGCCACGGTGTACTACTGCGACGATGAAGCAGACCTGCAGAATATCAAATCTGCACCGATGGGGGCGCAAGCACTGGTTATCCACACAGGCAATATCTACATAGCCGATTCTACCGGGAAGTTCTACCCGATGTAAGGATGGTGGCGTATGATTGATATTTTGACCTACGCAATCGCTCGCAGGAAATCAGCAGCAAAATTGGATGAACTGTATAGTCAGACAAAAGCTGTTGCGGATGCGGCGAAAGATAGTGCAGAGACCAGCAAAGCCGCTGCCGAGACATCGAAGGATCTGCTGAACAAGACGACAGCTGCGGCCCAGCAGGCTGCGGCAAGCGCTGCTTCTGCAAGCTATGCACTTGGCCCGGACGAGAGCGGCCGGTTGTCGTTTTTCATCAAGAAAAGCACCTAAAAGGGGGTATAAGAAATGGGTGACACATGGGAACTTATCAATCATCCTATGAGCGATGAAACCGGTCTGGAACTGGTCGCTCAGATGAAACGCCAAAATGACATTTTGGCAGGCATTGCTGCTGGTACTGCCGGCGCAGAATTCGTGGATGCAACATTCCGCGGTCTGCTGGATGGCAAAAATACCACAGAAATCTTCTGGAGCTGGTGGCCGCTGTCTGCCGGTGATGGCGTGACGAAGTATCAGCGCCTGAAACGCTTTGCGAAAATGCTCGCAGAGAGCGCTCGCAGCAAAACCTACACCGTTCGCTTCTACAGTGATGATGTGAGTGGTGATTACACCGGCACCCCGCTGGATGATCTGGCAGACGGGCGTGAAGCGGCTCCGCTTCTGACTGACACCAGCCCGGAAACCGCAGACTGGACGGAAGAGGATCCTTTCACATGGTACATTCGCGCCAATGCGCTGTCCTTGGAAGATGGCACCATGAACGTGCTGGCAGTTGAGGGTGAAACCGGGTTTGACCTTTCCGGCGAAACCGCACCCGTTTACTGCTTCGCTCTGTCCTTGATGCTGAAGGAGTGGGAGGATGGCGCCTACATCTATAACAGCTGGCGCACCTTCTCCGGTGGCGGTTATGAACCTATGGCTGGTGATGTAGCCCCGGATAAGAGCCGCCGCTGGCTGACATGGCATCCTGCTTTCTACGGCGGTAAAAATTCCAAGGGCGGCATGACCAGCGGTGCTGGACTGCCCCCGATGCCGTGGACAAGCGCCAACGATGCCATTCCTCTGGCTCGTAAAATCACGGCTTATGATGCCCTGTGGACTGACTGCGACCAGCAGTATGTTCTGGCTCAGTGGCGGCTGCGCCATTGGACGCTGAGCAATAGCGGAAAACTGGAGGGCTGCACAGTCTACAGTTACCAGTATACCCCCGCTGCGGCCGAAACTGGCGTAAAGCGGGTGCTTGTAACAAAAGCGCAGGGTGCAAACTTCATTGTTGGTTCTGCCGTTTGCATGGGTGAGCGCGGAGAAAACACCAGCACTGACCGCAATTTGTCCTACAATCACGACATTTTCAATTGGGCAAAGATTTCCAGCATTACCAATGTGACCGTGAACGACACCGAGTATGCGGCTTTGAACCTTGAACTGGACGCTCCCATCAACACTACGACCACGATGCTGGTATCTACTATGCCGTGGGAGTCCGGCACGACAGAGTGCGTGCCGGGTCATAGCGATGGATGCCGCGGGAGTCTGACCAACGGCAAATATCCGTATCGCGTGGCTGGAATCGAGATGCAGATTGGTGCCTACATCGAACAGCTTGACCCTCTGTGGAAGGCCAGCATCGTGGATGATGACCACTGGCACTATGACGTGTTCTCCTGCAAGAGCGGTGAAAAGCAGGTCGGTTCTATTTCTTCTGACTATGCCCAGACTGGCTCCTTCGACCTGAACGACAAGGTAGCTTGGTCGTGGCACTATATCCGTAAGCTGGGCAAGTTGGGCGCGGAAGCCATGATGTATGAAAAGTTCAATGGCAGCGGTTCCACCTATGTACGGGCTGCGTTTCTTTCGCCCAGTTCGGCTGGCCTGTACGCCCCGTGGCGCGGTGGCCACCTTGATGACGGTGCTAACTGCGGCCTGCCTTGCGCGCATGGCGTCTCTTCCCCGGCGTACTCGTTCTGGCACGGCGTGCCCCGGCTTGCTGGCTCGGGCAAAAAGAGAGGGTGAATATGTGCCGTAGGCACATAGAGGGGGTGTAACCCCCTAATCCCCGTTCACGTTTCCCAGCTTGCGCCGATGGTTTACCATCGGCGCAAGCCGATTATTTTATGGAGCAATGAAGCGGCGTGTGGCTGCGTTTAATTCGCCCAGTTCGGCTGGCCTGTACGCCCCGTGGCGCGGTGGCAACCTTGATGACGGTGCTAACTGCGGCCTGCCTTGCGCGAATGGCAACAATTCCCCGGCGAACTCGAACTGGAACGGCGTGCCCCGGAATGCTGATGATAAATAGCCCTCAAAAGGGCATAAGCGTTTCATTGCGCCTGTGGCTTGACCACTAAGATCATGTTATACCGACACCATGCAGCTGAGCGTTTCGAGATATACGGACGCATTGGTGAGAGCGTGGCCGCAGTTTTTGGGACTGCGTGGCGGTGAGTAGTAGAAATCCGTTTTGCCTGATTTAAGGCCTGAAGCGGCAACCGAAATCCGTTGAACATCAGCAAGTTTGGAGGCTTTAAGGATATGAAAACAAAGAGGTACTTGTCGCTCAATCATGAAATGTGCGAGCGTGCTGTCCTTGAAGCTTTTGATAAGAAATGGTTCCGCCGGGATTACCTCGCTACGGTGGAAAAATATGGAGGTGTAAGCCGTGCACAACTATCGAGCGCCGCCCGCGTAAACGACTGGAACCCGCGTTTAGAAGCCGTAAATGGGATTGCTCTTGAAATGGAGCAACGGATAGAAGATTTGTTGGACGGAGAAACAGACGACCTTGATCTTGACCCTGTGAGCGTGTTCTACAGAATTGATGGAATCAGCATGAAACGGCGGGAATTGTCTAACTGCTGTCCAATGCACCAAGCTTTTGGGCATTTGGCGGTACTTGGACTTCGCCCGTTGCTTCAGGCAAAACTGTTGCCGTATCAATTTGCCAGTATTCCCGGCAAGGGACAAATCTCTTTGAAGCGTCAAGTCGAGCGTTGGCTTCGCAGAAAAAGTCTTGGCATACAGTATGCAATAAAGCTGGATGTGCAGGGGGCATACGCCCACACAAAACAGGAACTTGTGATGAAGATCCTGCAGAAAGAAATCCCGGGAGCAACATGGCTTCTGGCTGTTGTCAAATGTCTTTTAGCAATGGCTCCGGGTGAGGGATTGCTTATCGGCGGCTATCTTGAAGCGTGGCTTTTTAACCTTGTTGCCAGCTATATGCTGGTCAAGGTCATGAGTTATGCAAAGATTCGCCGTGGAGCATCCACGCGATTCGTGATCCGCAGCGGTAGTTATATGGATGACCTTGTTTTGTTTGGCCGACGATGGGCTGACATACAGAGTGCAGCCCGAAAATTGACTAAGTGGGCGCTGACCGAACTGGGATTGACAATAAAAAACGAGTGGGTTCGTGTGGACTTCCTTAGCGCCGCTGAAGAGCATCAACGCAGACACCTAACGGGAGCGGCAAAAGGATGCCCGGGTTTGGATATGGCTGGCTATGTGATGCACCGTACCTACACCACGATACGCCCCAGAATTTTTCTGAGGGCTCGGCGGCAGTACATTCGAGCCAAGGCTGATGTTTCACGAAATGGATATGTGCCGGTCTGGCGGTCATATAAGCTGGTCAGCTATAACGGCTATTTTGACTGGACAAAATCTCGTGCAATCAGCGAAGTCCTAAAACAGAAAAAGCTGTTCACGGCCGCAAAAGTAGCAATCCGCGTAACGACACAAAGAAATGCAATGAAGAAAGTGAGGATAGCAGCATGATTTTTACCGAGAACCTTGACCATAATCCGCAGGCGGTAACGCTGGAAAAACTGCCGGACGGTACGGCTTGGCTGTACCTGCGTAAGGACGCTCATGAGGTACGAACCGAGGCTCCCGAAGGAGAGCAGGGCGGTACTTCGTGGGAGTGCACCACGGCTCTTTGCAAGTTGGGCTCCGATTACGCAGAGGAAACCGTGGAAAGCATCACGGTGGCGGCTGATGATTGGTGGGTCTATGCAGAAGCATGGACGACCGCTGATGAAGCTGCGCCCTCTCTGGAAGAGCGTGTGAGCGTGCTGGAAACTCTGTTTATGGGAGGTGAGTTGTAATGGGCAAGGAACAGTTTTATCGCACTATGTACCGCATGAAGAAAATCACCGCTGCAGGCGTGTGGGAAAAGGTTGACGAGGGCGAGTTGACCAAGGCGCAGGCCTTGCGTATCTGCGGTCCGCGACCGAAGGAATCCTGATGGAAGGTGCTTTTATTTGAGCCGAGAACAAAAGCTCGAAGTTCTGTTAGCATCGGCGGTTCATCTTCTGGATTGCTGGGAGGACATTTCAGCTGAAACAGGAGAAGAGCCTGAAAATTATGGTGAGCAGAGAGCAATCCTGCAAGCCGAATACGATGCTATAAAGTGTTGAGAGAAGCCGTGCTGATGGTCAGTGCGGCTTTTTTGTTTGGAATAGAGGTGGATTTTTTTGATTTCTCCGTATAAGGGCACTTTCAGAGTGTCACAGGCATACCGAAACCTGCGAGCAAACGGTACATATCACCAAGGATATGATCTCGTGGGCATTGGAGACAAAAGCATCTATTGCCCGGTTTACGGTACGGTTATTCGTGCTGGATGGGAGTGTGCAACGCTTCCGAAGAAAGGTTTTGGCCAGCGTGTTGTGGTTCGTATCGGCAGCACTGCCTACTATATGTATTTTGGGCATCTGTCCAAAATCAACGTGGCCGTCGGGCAGAAGCTGAAACCGGGAGATCTGATTGGTGTTGAGGGCAGCACCGGCCACAGCACCGGAAGTCACCTGCATTGGGAAATTCGCATCAACGATATTTCTACTGGGTATGTATCGGTGCATCAGTACGCAGGCATCCCGAATGTGGCAGGCTCTACTGCATACACGTCCAACTGGGCCGCAGAACTTTTCGGACCCAGCAACCTGAAAAAGTCCACCAGCGGCTTCCCGCAGCGCTTGTACAATTCGGTGCTGCAGGGTGCACTGGGAATCGACAAGGACGGTATCTTCGGGGCGAATACCGAAAAAACAGTCAAGGAGTTCCAGAGTGCTCACGGTCTGACGGCTGATGGCATTGCTGGAGCAAAGACAAAGGTGGCTCTCGCTAAGCAGCTTTGAGAGAAAGGGGTTATAATCTATGAGCGTTATGAATATTGTTACCGCCTGTATCGTGATTCTGATTATGGCAGTTCTGTCCGTCGTGGCGATTCGCTTCGGCTATAAGGCGCTTCTGATCGAGTGGGCAATCGATGCTATCTCCAAAGCAGAGAAGGAGTTCGTTGGTACCAAACTGGGCGAGGCGCGCCTTGCGGTTGTTGTGTCTTGGCTGCGCGAAAAGGTGCCTGCACCGATTCGCTTCCTTGTGACGGACGACTTAATTCGCAAAGCAGTCCAGACATCGTTTAACGCTGCAAAGTCTGGGCTGGAGGTGCTGAAGAATGCTTAAGCGGCTTGTGGATTGGCTCTTGGATCGTCTTCCTGTAACGAGATGGATCGAATTGCTGACACAGCCGGAGGACTGAAAGGAGGATGTAGGTGCTTGCAGGGACAGCTGAAACAGTCACTGTCGCCGTTCCGGCGTGGCTTTTAGCGGTAGTTGCTTTTCTTGGAACACTTCTGGGTGGAGCGATTAGTTTTGCTGTGAATCAAATCCTTATCAAGGGAGCTGCTGATCGTGCCGCAAAGAAACGCGAAAAGGACGATGAGCAGCGCCGAGAACGGTATATTTTGCAGATGGACAGCCGAAAGGCTACATTTGACCTGCTATCCTGCATTTGTGCCGGCATTGAGCGAATGGAGACCGAAACGGGTCAGATTTATTGGAATGGAGAACTGAAAAGAAGCCTTGCACATCTGGAAGGTGTGGATGAGCGATATAGGGAATCCGACCAACGCCAGCTTGCCGACCTGAATACTCGGAGCAAATGATTACACCCCCGTTACCCATCAGACTATAAGTCGAAGTGGGTAACGGGGGTGTTTTTTTGCTTTTTTACGATAAAAAATAACAAGATTCGTGATAATCTAACATTTTCCTGACTTTTCCAGTGGAAAAAGTTATCTTTTATTGTAAGGAGCGAGCGAGAATATGATTAGAATTTTACTGTCCAAGAGGCTAGGCGAGCTGAAATGGACGCAAGCAGATCTGGCACGCGCCACGGGTATTCGCCCCACTACGATCAGCGATTACTACAACGAAATCGCCGAACGAATGAATCTGAATCACTTAGACCTCATTTGCGAAGCGCTAGACTGTAGCCCGACCGAAATATTGGTTCGGGAGCCAAATCCTGAACCGCGGGTACGAAACCGGACTGGCTTTGAGAAGCCTGTGACAGACCAAAGGAAAGATGGCGAGTGAGAGAGGGGACAGCGTAAAGCTGCCCTCTTTTTCTATGCTCATTGACGCTTCTTGCAAACAGGTGTATTATAATAATGTACCTAACACCTGAATGAACCACTTGATAGATAGCCAAAGACCAGTGACATCAATTTGACAGCAATTCATTGTGCACTCAAAAACACACAATGGAAGCAACGGAATTTATGCACGCCAAAACCGGAAAAATGGACTTGGTATAACCAAAAACCTACTTTCCGGAATCGAGCTCGAGTAAGATCTTATCCGATCTCATCAAACAAAAACGAGCAGAACCCCTGTCAGTATGCGCTGACAGGGGTTCTGCATATATAGGGTCTACTCTTCGGAAATCCCGAAGGATTTGAATAATTAGACGGATACCAAGTACTTGAAATGAAATGGCTGAAATTTGAGGAAAATTGATAAAAAACATGAATAATGTGGACTTAAAAAGAATAATGTGCTACTATAGTCGTATGGTTAAGATGGTCGAAAGGACGAGGAGAAAATCATGGCTAGTTTATATCAAGTAAAAAATGGGCTTGAGCAGGTCTATAAGGTTCTTGACAATGTGGAAGAAGGCGGAGGAAAACCAGACGGACTTAATGCAAGTTTAAGGGATGCTTTTAAAACTGAGCTGATGGAGTTCTTGCTGTATTTATCGGCATCAGATGGCCATGTTTCGTCATCTGAGAGAGATTTTATAAATGAGTTATTTGATATGGAATTGTCAACCAAAGATTGCGTTGATTTGATAAATGAAAATGAAATCTATAGTACGAAGTTTGAGTCGACGCTGCCGTTAACACTTCGAATAACGACAGTGTTTGATAAAAAAATGCAACTTGTTTCTAGCGTGGTAGGGCAATCCATCGAAGCAATCACCCCGGCAATTTTGAAATTTTATGCTGGATTGGGGGAAATGTTTACTGAAATTGATGGCAAGTCCACGAATGAGAAAAAAGACCTGGAAATCTATATACATAATATTGTAACGGGAGTTAAGCAACTTTTAGATGGACGGATAGAATCTGATTCGGAGGAGGGAACATCGATTGTCGAAGGAAATGACGAAATTCCTAAAGAGTTAAGAGAAGATGCAACTAATAACGAAATGGAGAGAAAAGCAATGTATATTGATTTAGCACGAGAATTAAAGCGGAACACAGATGTAATGGAGACAACGTTTAGAAAGCATAGTCTGAAAATTTTACAGTTTTCGTATCAACCATATTCAGACGATGATGCAGACTGCGAAATGTTGATTGAAATTGGGACGATAAAGGATGAAGATTTAACTGAAAATGTGCTGGTTAAAGTTAATCTTTACAATGAATATGGAGAAATCTACGATACAAGTTCTAAAATGATTCTCGCAGATGATTTTGATGGGTATGATACGCTAAAAATTCACTTGTACAATAACGGTAGGACACTTATTGAAGCCAAGAGCGCTAGAGTGTATTTGTCCAGATGATGACCTTCGACAACAAGAAAGTGTTGAGAAAAGGAGCCCTAATTTTGTGATACTATCCTGATACTAAAAAACAGCAAGCCACATCTACCACAGCAATCTCATGGAAAAGTGAACATCCCAAAATAGGTTTACTAAACAAATTTGCTTAGTAAAGATTTAAACCTACCGAGCTGGAGTAATTAAAATCAGCACAATGCCCCCTGAGAGGAACGAGAGATCGGGCCTTTCAGGGGGCTTTTTGCTGTATAGACGGGGAGAAGAAGGGAAGCTGACCGAAAGCTCGGCCCAGGCCGTCAAAAAGGTGGAAGGTGCACTGAAGGCCCGGGCCTGATATTTTCTCCCCACCCCCACAATGCGGCAGCTTTTGCGCCTGCAGCCTCCTATACTGAAAAGCAGGACAATGCAAAAAGGAGGATGCTGCCTATGCTGGAACAACTTCGACCGATGCAAAACGACCACACCCTGCTGTCGCCGCGCATCCCGCGGGATACGGAGCACGAGCGCTACCACCCGGAGCTGGAAGAGGAGCTGAAGGAATGCCTGTTCTGCCTCAAGCGCAACGAAATGATGTTTGATCTGGAGGTGGACACCGACCTGATCGAGCAGCGCATTTATGAGCGGCAGGCACTGCTGTGCCGCTACCGGTACTTACTGGCCCGTGCACGGGAGCTGGGGCTGCACACTGTGCTGACGAAATATCAGCCGCAGATATGACGGGGCGATTTATCGGAACAAAAATCTTGACAGAAGGCGTCGGATGTGTTATCCTAGTTCAAGATAAATGCATGGTGGGGCAGTCCCCCGGCATGAGGAAATTTTGAGAGTTAGAGAGGTTTCTACTATGGAACGTATTAAGACGATTGCTACTCGTGACCTGACCAAGAGCGTGAAGACCGGCGGCTGCGGCGAGTGCCAGACTTCCTGCCAGTCCGCTTGCAAGACCTCCTGCGGCGTGGCTAACCAGCAGTGCGAGAACAGCAACAAGTAATTTCTGCAAACCCTATGCCGCCTTTGCCGGGCGGCATTTTTTTGTGTATCAAACTGGAATGGAGTAAAACATGGTACATCAGTATCAATTGAACGGTTATAACATCGTGCTGGACACCTGCAGCGGTTCGGTGCATGTGGTGGATGACGTGGCCTATGACGTCATTGCCATGTATCAGGATCACACTGCCGACCAGATCGTCTCGGCTATGATGGACAAATACGGCAGCCGCCCGGACGTCACCGAAGAGGATCTGCGCCAGTGCATCGACGACGTGACCAGCCTGAAGGAAGCCGGCAAGCTGTGGAGCCCGGATGTCTACGAAAACATGGCGTTCGACTTCAAGAACCGCAGCACCGTGGTCAAGGCGCTGTGCCTGCATGTGGCGCACACCTGCAACCTGAGCTGCTCCTACTGCTTTGCCTCCCAGGGCCGCTACCACGGCGACCGTGCGCTCATGAGCTTTGAGGTGGGCAAGCGCGCCATGGATTTCCTGATCGAGAACAGCGTTGATGTGCTTTACTGCATCGGGCTTTGCTGTGATTACATGGCAGATGCGGCGAAAAAGGCAGGCATGAAAGAGGTTTATTATCTGGAGACACAGGAAGAATTCTGGGAGAAGGGACTGCCTACGCTCAAAGAAGGCGATACGATTCTGCTCAAGGCATCCCGCAGCAGAGAATTTGAGAAAACAGTAGCAAAATTGCAAGGAGTGAACTAAAGTGGGTTCTTTGGAACAGGCAGTCTATGCCATCATCATATCTTTCGTGATTGGGGTGATTTTGTGTCCCATCGTGATTCCTATGCTGAGAAAGCTGAAATTCGGGCAGAATGTGCGTGACGACGGGTGCTGTTACCATTCCACCCGGGGAATTGATATATAACTGGATATCTTTTCCAGGATCTTCTGACTCTAAGAAAAGTAACTGTGCTACGGTAAGACTTGCTGTTGTCTCATTCACTTCTTCTCCGAGGAAAATGATTCTGTCTTTTAATAAACGGGAGGAACGCCGCCATCAGAGCCGTCCGCAAGTCGGACGTGCTGAACGACTACGAGGTA
>OGYU01002063.1_pt1 | contig 13426 bp, 8 predicted proteins | sample 1576581 | NCBI WGS metagenome assembly OGYU01 (sample SAMEA3541547, study PRJEB24748) | human gut metagenome | biome: human gut; feature: human-associated habitat; material: faeces | place: China | collected 2012 | reverse complement strand
TGGGACGACGAAATCGAATTCTAACGAATTACCGATTTCTGTCCCACTCTCTTTATTTTAAAGATGATACAAATCTTCTACAATGGCAGCTACTTTTTTAATATCTCCCAACATCCCCCGCATTTCAAAATCGGCTAACATAGGGAAACCAAAGCGTTGGCTGTATTGCTTAGCGGTTAAACAATATTGATTGTTAAAATTCCGATTGCCTGACCCAACCACTCCTAAACACTTGCTGGCGTTGTCTCCGTAAGCAATAAAATCCGCAACATCTGTCGTCAAAATTTCCACATCGCCATTGTCAACACCATTTCCACCCTCCAAATAGGTTGGCAAAAAAGTGATAAAAGGATTGGTCATTTCAAAGAAGGGCTGGCCCTCTTTGACTAGGTCTTTCACATGAACTTTCTCGATTTCAAGTTCAGGATGGGCTTCCAGCAAGTAGTCACTTAAGCGACGGACAAAACTCTCTGTATTCCCACTCAGACTAATATAAACAAAGGATACTTTCATCTTTTTTCTCCAATCAAGAAGCTCTCTTATCCTCTAAGAGAGCTCCATTCAAACTTATCTATTATGCCCTAGCTTGAGCTTTTCTCAAACGCAAGGTTTTATACAAAACAATTCCAAGGAAGAGAAGAGATAAAGCAGTCAAGAGCAACAAAGCAATGGACGAAGATGCCAGATATCGTTGGCGAAGCGCTGAGTTTGAAAAACTAGCTAATAGTGGACGCCCTGCAAAATAATTATAGCAAGAGAAGGCTTGACTTAACAAAATCTGCCCCATATAAGTATAATGTGCTATTAACAGATCCTGCTTCATAAAGAGGAAATAGAAAGTTGCCAGTAAAGCAATCAGAATCAGGGAAACAAATAAAAAGGTTAATGGAGACTGATTGAGTTGGGCTGATTTCTCATAATATGTCACATAGTCAGCCTTGTCTTGAGCCGTTGTTAAACCAAGTTGTTTCGCAAAATCATCTGTCAACTCAAAACTCTTTGAAGCTCCAAAGGTTGAGACAGCTGATGTTAGGGTTCCAACCGTAGAGAAAAATAACAGGATGTAAAGATAGATAGGTTTCTTTTTCATACAAACTCCTTTTCATTTCTTACACCCTATTATATCGCGATACAGATAGAAAGGCAAGCGCCTCAAAACCGTGGAAGCACTTGCCTGATCACTGATACGTTCAAATGAAATTCATTTGGAAAATAATGTGTGCAAAAGATGAAAAAGACATCGCAACTGTATCATTGGAATGATTAGAGATATAACGGAGTCCTATAAACTTTCATTCGAACACCACCAGTATACCTCATTCTCTTCTTCTTGTGTCATCCATTTCTATTCTGCTTCATTTCGACACGATTTGGTCTATAAAAGCCATTTCCTCTCCTCATCCAAAAACTATTCTGTTCTATTTCTCAACTATTTGGTCATCACTCCATCAAAAAAGCCAGAAGAACTTGCCTTCTGACTTTCTTTATTTAGATGAATGAACGACAGAAATAAGAATTAATCTTCTTTTTTCTTGCGTGCAAGACCCAATCCAAGCAATCCAGCCATCGCACCTGCAAGAACAGCTGCAGTTGAGCTTTCTGTACCTGTATTTGGAAGCGTAGGTGTTTGTGGTTGCGCAGGTTGTACAGGCTGTTCCGGAACTTCAGGAGTTGGTTCGGTTGGAACCTCTGGAGTTGGTGGAACGATTGGTGTAGGTGGAACAATTGGTGTAGGTGGGTTGTATGGAGTTGGTGGAGTTGGAGGAACTGGTGTTGGTGGGGTTGGAATATCTGTTTCCGTTACCACTTTATTCTTATGCCATTTCACTTCAGCTTCCGGTTTCACCGGATTCGTATTTGGAACGACTTCAGGAGTTGGTGGGGTTGGAGCTTTTGGTGGAGTTGGAGCTTTTGGTTCCTCCACATCGACCGTAATCACAGTGTAGTTAGGTGCTGTTGGCGGAGTTGGTGATTTAGGTTCTTCAGGTTTACTTGGCTCTGCTGGCACTTCCACAACTGTTGGTGTTGGTGGAGTTGGAGCCTTTGGTTCTGTTGGTTTTGTTGGCTCTTTCGGTTTTTCTCCTGGCTCTTTAGGAAGACCTACATTTGAGTTGATGGCAAACCAATAAACCGTTGGTTGACCAGCCGCATTGGCACCATTAGCCGTAAAGACTAAGTGTCCATCTGACATCTTCAAGCCTGCTCCACCATAATAGAGGTATGGAGAAGATGGATTATCCCAACCTTCAAGAGTTGTTGAAGATTCACCGTTAAAGACAGAGCCATGTTCAATATATTGGTTATCTTTAAAGGAAGTCACTTCTTTAGTAGCAGCATCATAAGAAACACTTGAGTTTGGAATTGGAATAAATTTATTATTTCCAACATTTACAGACTCTTGGTGTTCCACGTTTTCAAATTTCTTCTTAGGCGTGAACGTAATTTGACCTGTAGTTGCATCTACTTTGTATGATCCGATAACATCATCCTTACCTTCAAAGGTAAATTCTTCTGTACCAATAGAATGAACACTTCCTGAACCCGAAGCATTTACAGTTAACGCATCCGTTACTTCTTCCTTCTCAGGTGTCGTACCAGGAACCCATTTACCTGTGTCATCTTTAACATAACCATATTTCTGAGTCACAATTTTGAGAGGGTTGTCTGCTGAAATGGAAACAGTTGCAGTACCAAAGTCTGCTTTTCCTGTTTTAACCTTCACTTCATTGTTTTCAATGCTCATGGATGAACCATCTGCATATGGATCCCAAGTTCCACGAACAGTGTTGCCATTTTTATCTTTGGCTTCTACTGTAAGGGCACGAGGTTTGTCTCCACTATCGACATAGGAAGCACCTGTCCAGTGGTTGAGCGAGTTCAAAGCGACAATGGCATTGCGTTGAGTCAAATCAAATTTATTGCCATCACCATCATAGAATTCAACATCGACAGCAACCTTAACAGGTTTGTCTTGGTCTGTTGAAGCACCCACTGTCATGGTTACCGTTGGATCTGCGTTGACTGCTGCAATCCCTTTGCCATCATTTGATGGAAGACTTAAAATCTCATAACGGTAAATCACACGTTTGATTGGATGCATATCCGTATTTTCACGCATGCTGGACTGATTCAAGTTATCATAAGTAACGACAAATTTATCGCCTTCTTTCACTTGAATGTACTCAGTTTCATTATTGGCCCAAGGACTAGTTGCTACAATATCTGAAGCTTCCAATTTATTAGAATCATATTGATGGACATTGCTTGTATTTAAACGAGCTTGAGCATCACGAGTAAGATAAGTGCTGATGCCGTCAATGGTGTGAGTTGCACCACCTTCACGTTGGAAGGTCAAATCTTGAACAGTTGAAACATTTTTAAGGTCAGCATACGCATTGTCTGTCATATATTTGTCGTATGCTTGTTTCGCGTCCGTATATTGTTTTTTGGCAACTTCGTATTCAGCTAATTTCTTTTGATAAGCAATATAATCATTTTCGTACTGTACTTTTTCTACATTGTATTTTGCAAGATCAGCTTCGTATTGAGCCTTAGCAGCATCTTCTTCTGCCTTCTTCGCTACCAATTGATCATAAGCTGCTTTATCTTTATCGTATTGCGCTTTCTTAGTTTGGTATTCTTGTAAATCTTTATCGTATTGCGCTTTCGCTGTATTGTAAACAGCCATTTCTGCTTCATACTTAGCTTTTGCTTCTGCATTGGCCTTATCTGCTGCTGCTTTTTCTGCTACTTTAGCATCGTAGGCTGCCTTTTTAGCATTGTACTCTTCTAAAGCTTTATCATAAGCTGCTTGTTGGGTTTTGTAGTCTTCTACTTGTTTCTTGTAAGCCGCTTCTGCTTCTGCATTTCTCTTTTCAATCAATGTGATTTCTTGAGATTTTGCTTCATACTCCGCTTTTGCCTTTTTGTAGTTATCAACTACTGTGTTGATTTCAGCTGTTTGAGCTTTATTATCTGCTTCTGCTGCTGCGATAGATGGTTGGACTTTTTCAGCTTCTTCTGTAACGGTCACACCTTCTGTAGCCGCATCAGCTTTTGCTTTTTCAAGTTCTGGTGATTCTACATAAGTCGTCGTAACTGTTTTATTTCCTTCTGTCACAGTTGTAGATGTCAACTTAGAACTTGTTGAAACAGCTGCATCGCTTGTTGCTGTATCCGTAGTAGTCGCTTCAGTTGCAGGCGCTGTTGCTTCATCTGCTTTCACTTCTGCTCCGTAGGTATTAACAGTAGCCAATCCAGCGATGGCCAATGAAACAACACCGACTGATAACTTACGAATTGAAAATTTTTCCTGCTTCGAAACATGTTCACGATAGCTTTTCATTTTCAAAACTCTCCTTTTTTGTTTAAAAAAATCTCACTGTAGAGGCAAAAATATGCTACTTCCAGTTAACTTCATTGTATCACAATCAACCATTTTTATATATTTGTCAATTTAATTTTTTATTTTACTTTAAATATATAACAACTTGAATCCCCAAACTTTCCTTGCCTTCCCCATCTTTAGTTGAAAATATATGCAAACGCCTGTGAAAAAATCCTTTATTTTCAAGGGTTTTTAAGACACTTTCTCTTTTTATAAATTTCACCGAAAGGCTTTTTAAAGGGAAGTATTTTTTTATACCAATAAATTAGATTTGAAGACTGAAATAAAAATTATGTAATTTTTTCCCTTTAGGGGTTGCAAAATTCAAAAAAACAACACTTTTTGCAGAGTGTCCATTCCCTAAACTAGCTCCATTTCTTCTCCCAAATGAGAAGTAATGAAAAAGACCAAGGTCTTATGGACCTTGGTCTAACAACTAATGATTAGTTTAAGTGCCAGATATCTTCATTGTACTGAGCGATCGTACGGTCAGATGAGAAGAATCCTGCTTTAGCAATGTTTACGATAACTTGATCCAACCATGCATCACGGTCTTCGTAATCAGCCAACATGCGTTCTTTGGTTACAATGTAGTCTTCCAAGTCAAGAAGAGTCATGAACCAGTCTTTGTTGATCAATTCCTTGTGAAGACGAGTCAAGCGTTCCTTGTTACCAACTGCAAGAACGGCATCGCTGATAATGAAGTCTACCAATGGTTTGATAGCTTCACGTTCATAGAAGTCCGCTGATTTGTATGCTGATTTCTCATATAGATCGATTACAGTTTCTGAATCTTCACCGAAGATGTAGATGTTGTCACGTCCAACCAATTCAGCGATTTCCACGTTTGCTCCATCCATAGTACCAAGTGTTAACGCACCATTCAACATGAATTTCATGTTACCAGTACCTGAAGCTTCCTTAGAAGCAAGGGAGATTTGCTCAGAAATATCGCTAGCTGGAATCAAGTAGCTTGCAGCAGTCACGTTGTAGTTTTCTACCATAACGACTTGCAAGTGTGGAGCTACTGCTGGATCGTTTGCAATCACTTCAGACAAGCAAAGGATCAAGTGGATAATATCTTGTGCAATGGTGTAGGCAGGAGCTGCTTTACCACCAAAGAGAACAGTGATTGGGCGAGCAGGGATATTTCCAGCTTTGATGTCCAAGTATTTGTGGATCACATACAAAGCGTTCATTTGTTGACGTTTGTATTCGTGGAGACGTTTGATTTGGGTATCAAAGATAGAGTTAGGATTGATTTCCACACCTTGATGGTCTTTCAAGAAACGAGCCAATTTCCGTTTGTTGTGAGACTTGATGTTTTCCAATTTTGCTTTGACTGCATCTTTATCTTCATAAGAAAGAAGGTCTTCCAATTTAGATGCGTCATGGTGCCAGTCACGTCCGAGGATATCATCCAAGTAGTGTGACAAGGTTGGGTTGGCATGCATGAGCCAACGACGGAATGTGATACCGTTTGTTTTGTTGTTGAATTTTTCAGGGTAAATGTCGTAGAAGGCTTTCAACTCAGAATTCTTCAAGATTTCTGTGTGAAGTGCTGCTACCCCGTTTACGCTAAATCCATAGTGGATATCCATGTGCGCCATGTGTACGCGATCATTCTCATCGATGATTTGAACAGCTGGATCTTTGTATTCAGCGCGAACACGGCGGTCCAATTCTTCAATGATTGGAACCAAGTGAGGAACCACTTCTTGCAAAAATTCAAGTGGCCATTTTTCAAGGGCTTCTGCAAGGATTGTGTGGTTAGTGTAAGCCGTCATGCTACGAACGATAGAGATGGCTTCATCCATTCCAATACCACGTTCTGTCAAAAGACGGATCAATTCAGGGATGACCATTGATGGGTGAGTATCGTTGATTTGGACAACAGCATAGTCAGCAAGGTCATGCAAGTTGCTTCCTTTTTCGATGGCTTCGTCGATGATCAATTGTGCACCGTTTGATACCATGAAGTATTGTTGGAAGATACGGAGCAATTCCCCTTGACGGTTACTATCATCTGGGTACAAGAAGAGGGTCAAGTTGCGAGCGATATCTGTCTTGTCAAAGTTAATACCATCTTCAATAATAGATGAATCAACTGAATCCAAGTCGAACAAACGCAAACGGTTCTTGGTTTCAATCTTGTAACCAGGGACATCGATATCATAAAGGGTAGAAGTCAATGTGAAGTGTGCAAATGGCACTTGGTAGCTACGGCTTGAACGAACGAGCCAGCTTTGGTCAGTCAACCATGCATTTGGAATCGTTTCTTGTTGGTTGTTTTTAAGGACTTGTTGGAACAAACCAAAGTGGTAGTTCAAACCAACCCCATCCCCTGTCAAACCAAGGCTTGAGATAGAGTCGATAAAGCAGGCTGCCAAACGTCCCAAACCACCGTTACCAAGTGATGGTTCCAATTCCACTTCTTCGACTTCGATCAAGTCTTTACCAGCATCTGACAATTCTTTTTTGACATCGTCGTAAAGACCCAAGTTGATCAAGTTGTTAGACAAGAGTTTACCGATCAAGAACTCAGCTGAGATGTAGTAAACTTTTTTCTTACCAGTATTGATTTTCTTTTGAGCGCTTGCTTGCTTCGTGTAATTTAGCAAGGCAATGTACAATTCTTCATTTGAACATTCAGCAATTGTTTTTTGATGATGATCAATCACATATTTTTGTAATGATTCCATGTTGGGAGTCTCCTTTGTTTCAACAATTTTAATAGGGGGGAAAGATTATTTTTTTGCTTTCTTAACTTCTTTTTTCAAGTCTTTGTTTTCACGACGATAGATCGTAGTGAAATCAAGCAATTCTTGCTCGACAGCTGGAGTCAATTGATCCGCTGTCATTCGCCATGACCAGTTACCACCGAGAGTAGATGGGAAGTTCATCCGAGCTGAGCCATCTAACTCAAGCAAGTCTTGCATCGTAGCAATCGCCATGAAGCTGACGGAAGCAAAGACGGTGCGAAGCATAGCATGCGGTACAGATTCGTACTCTTTCCGGTTGGTATAACGAGCAAGGTACTCACGAGTTGGATCGTCGATTTCATTGCGGTACCATCCAAGAACTGTGTTGTTATCATGTGTTCCAGTGTACATCACAGAGTTGTTTGGTGCCAAGTGAGGGCTATCGATACTTTCATCGTCAGGATTGAAGGCAAATTGAAGAATCTTCATTCCTGGGAAGCCAGTGCGTTCACGAAGTTCGATGACTTCGTCTGTCATGAAGCCAAGGTCCTCAGCGATGATGTTCAAATCACCGAGTTCTTCCTTCACTGCTGCAAAGAGTTTGTAGCCAGGACCTTTAACCCATTTACCAGGTGCTGCAGTTTCAGAACCAGCTGGGATTTCCCAGTATGATTCGAAACCACGGAAGTGGTCGATCCGAACGATGTCATAGATCTTGAAGCTTTCACGCAAGCGTTCAATCCACCATTGGTAGCCATCTTTGTCCATTGCTTCCCAGTCATAGATTGGGTTCCCCCAAAGTTGACCAGTTGCTGAGAACTCATCTGGCGGGCATCCTGCAATGCAAGTTGCTTTTCCGTTTTCATCTGTTTTGAAGAGATGAGGATTAGCCCACATGTCGCTTGAATCTTCTGCCACATAGATTGGCATATCTCCCACAATTTCAATGTGGTGGTCGTTGGCATAAGCTTTCAAGGCCAACCATTGTTGGAAGAAGAAGAATTGAGTCACACGATGGTAAGTCAATTTATCCGCCAAGGCTTCACGGTAGTGCGCCAAGGCTTCAGGTTGACGAGCGCGAATCGCTGCATCTGGCCACTCTGTCCAAGCTTTCAAATCAAAGTGTTCTTTAATAGCCATGTATTCTGCGAAGAGCTCCAACCAAGAAGCATTGGCTTCACAAAATTCTTGGAATTCTTTTTGATCACTTGATTTTAAGAAATTCGCAACTGCTTTTTCAAGCAAGGGACGACGTTGCTCGAAAACCTTTGCATAATCCACTTGAGTAGGATCTTGACCAAAGTCCACTCCTTTAAGGTCTGCTTCTGTCAACAAACCTTGTTCGATCAAAAGATCGAAATCAATAAAATGAGTGTTCCCAGCAAAAGCTGAGAAAGATTGGTATGGAGAATCTCCATAACTAGTTGTACCAAGCGGCAAGATTTGCCAGTAACGTTGCTTGGTCCGAACGAGGAAATCAACAAAATCATATGCTGATTGTCCGAATGATCCGATTCCGTATTGTCCAGGAAGGGAAGAAATGTGCATCAAAACACCACTTTGACGTTTTTTCATGGGTTACCACCTCTTTTTATTTCTTTGAAGCCTGCGATTCGGTGCACGGTATGGGTATCGTTGCAGAGTCGTATCCAGCTCTCAAGCGGCTCTACTCTTTGTTAAAATCGAACAGGCGCAACTCAGTTTACGCAATTTTTGCGAAAACGTTTGCGTACCATGTCATTATAAACTTTTTCCATATTTTCTGCAAGGGGTTTCTTAAAAAACTTTATATCTTTTTTAAAAAAGCCCCTTATCACTAGTTTAGTATTTATTATTAGCAATGTCAATGAATTAGCGGTTTTTATAGAAGAAAGTTTAGAATTAAAATATTTTTAAAAAATTTTCTCAAAATCACTTGCAAACGTTTTCGCCTTGTGATATACTTAAGTCGTTTTAGGAAAACGTTTGTCTAAAACGGTTTCTAATTATTATCTTTTTTTATTCTTTAGGAGGAATAAATCATGAAACGTACAATTTTACGTAGTGCTGCTGTACTTGGTACAGTTGGTTTTGCCGGCTTCTTACTTGCTGCTTGTAGCAATAGCTCTTCAGGTTCTTCTGAAGCAAGTAAAGAAATCAACGTCTATGTAGACAAAGGCTACAAATCTTATATTGAAGAAGCTGCAAAAGCTTTTGAAAAAGAAAATGGCGTAAAAGTTAAAATCAAAACTGGTGATGCCCTTGGTGGATTGGATAACCTTTCTCTTGATAACCAATCTAAAAAAGCTCCAGACGTTATGATGGCACCATACGACCGTGTAGGTGGTCTTGGTAACGATGGTCAATTGGCTGAAGTGACATTGAACAAAGATAGCCACACAGACAAAACAACTGAAGCTCTTGTCACAAACGGTGGTAAGGTTTACGGTGCACCTGCTGTCATCGAAACTTTGGTTCTCTACTATAATAAAGATCTTGTAAGCGAAGCTCCAAAAACATTTGGTGACCTTGACAATCTTGCAAAAGATAGCAAATACGACTTTGCTAGCGAACCTGGTAAAACAACTGCCTTCTTAGCTGACTGGACAAACTTCTACTATGCTTACGGTTTGCTTTCAGGTAATGGTGGTTATGTATTTGGTAAAGATGGTACAGATGCTAAAGATCTTGGATTGAACAACCAAGGTTCTATCGACGGTATCGAATATGCGAAAACTTGGTATGCTAAATGGCCAAAAGGTTTGCAAGATACTAAAGGTGCTGCTAACTTCATCCAAACACAATTCCAAGAAGGTAAAACAGCTGCTATCATCGATGGTCCTTGGAAAGCTGCTTCATTGAAAGAAGCTAAAGTAAACTATGGTGTCGCAACGATCCCAACTCTTCCAAACGGAAAACAATATTCTGCCTTTGGTGGTGGTAAAGCTTGGGTTATCCCTGCAGGTGCGAAAAACCTTGATGGCGCTCAAAAATTCATTGACTTCTTGACAAGCACTGACCAACAAAAAGCTTTGTTTGACAAGACAAATGAAGTTCCTGCCAACACCGAAGCTCGTAAATATGCGGTTGGTAAAAACGATGAATTGACAACTGCCGTTGTTGAACAGTTCAAGAACGCTCAACCAATGCCAAACATCTCTGAAATGAGTGCTGTTTGGGATCCAGCTGCTACTATGCTTTTCGATGCTGTAAGTGGTAAAAAATCTGCAAAAGCTGCTGCTGACGATGCAGTGAAATTGATTAAAGAAACCATCGAACAAAAATTCGGTAGCAAATAAGACAGTTTTTAGGTTTCAGTAAGAGGTTGGCGACAAGGTCCCAACCTCTTATGTTCAATTTTCAAGTACAACTCACTGTCGGACTTGTCTTCTTGCTCTCTAGCAAGGACATTATAAGGAGATTTGAATGACTACAGAACAAAACCCAAAAAAGGCTATGTGCCTCTCTTTGATCCCGGGTCTTGGGCAAATTTATAACAAACAAAAAACCAAAGGCTATATTTTTCTTGCCGTAACCGTCCTCTTTCTCGCCTATTTCCTAGGAATCGGAGCTGGAGAATTAACGAAATTGGTTACACTTGGAACAGTCCGTGGACAAGATAATTCTCTCTTTATCTTGATTCGTGGCGCCTTCCACTTGATCATTACCATTGTTTACTTCCTATTCTATGCCTTAAATATTAAGGATGCGGGAACCGTTGCAAAACGTATCAATAATGGTATTGCAGTTCCAAAAACTGGAAAAGAAATGGTGCAAGCAATCTATGAAAATGGCTTCCCTTATTTATTGATCATTCCTTCATACATTGCTATGACCTTTGCGATCATCTTCCCAGTTTTAGTAACTTTGATGATCGCCTTTACAAACTACGACTTCAAACATACTGCACCAACAACCTTGCTGGATTGGATCGGTTTCCAAAACTTCACTAATATGTGGACCTTGAGTACCTTCCGCTCAGCCTTCACATCGGTTCTTGGCTGGACCTTGATTTGGGCCCTCGCAGCATCAACTCTTCAAATTGTATTGGGTATTTTGACAGCCATTGTGGCCAACCAACCTTTCGTAAAAGGCAAACGAATCTTTGGGGTTATCTTCTTGCTTCCTTGGGCTGTGCCAGCCTTCATCACTATCCTAACTTTCTCAAATATGTTTAATGATAGTGTCGGTGCCATCAATGCGCAAGTTATCCCATTGTTTGCGAAGATCTTCCCATTCTTAGATGGTGTCTTGATTCCTTGGAAGACAGATCCTACTTGGACAAAAATCGCTTTGATTATGATGCAAGGTTGGCTCGGTTTCCCTTACATCTACGTCTTGACTTTAGGGATTCTTCAATCGATTCCAAACGATCTTTACGAAGCTGCTTATATTGATGGTGCCAACGGTTGGCAAAAATTCCGTAGCATTACTTTCCCAATGATTATGGCTGTTGCAGCTCCAACTTTGATCAGTCAATATACCTTCAACTTCAATAACTTCTCCATCATTTACTTGTTTAACGATGGGGGACCTGGTTCTGTCGGAGGAAATGCCGGATCTACAGATATCTTGATCTCATGGATCTACAAGTTGACAACCAATACTTCTCCTCAATATTCAATGGCCGCAGCGGTAACCTTGATTATCTCTTTGATTGTGATCTCAATCTCTATGATTGCCTTCAAGAAACTACATGCATTTGATATGGAGGATGTATAAAATGAAAAATTCAGTTCAATTTAAACGCCGCCTCAATCATTTCTTGACTTACCTGTACATGGTGGTTCTTTCAATCGTTATCATTTATCCATTGTTGATTACGGTTTTATCAGCCTTCAAATCAGGGAATGTCAGTGCCTTTACACTTGATTTTAGTGGCAATCTTAGTTTTGATAACTTCTCAAAACTTTTCTCTGAAACTCGTTATGGCACTTGGTATATGAACACCTTGGTTATCGCCATTATCACCATGGTTGTACAAACAAGTATCGTTACCTTCGCAGGTTACGCTTACAGCCGTTACAATTTCTTGGCGCGTAAGCAAAGTTTGGTCTTCTTCTTGATTATTCAAATGGTTCCAACCATGGCAGCCCTCACAGCCTTCTTCGTTATGGCTTTGATGCTGAATGCCTTGAACCAACCTTGGTTCTTGATCTTCCTTTATGTTGGTGGTGGTATTCCAATGAATGCCTGGTTGATGAAGGGGTACTTCGATACCGTTCCAATTTCCCTAGATGAGTCTGCGAAATTGGATGGTGCAGGACACTTCCGTCGCTTCTGGCAAATCGTCCTCCCTCTTGTTCGTCCAATGATAGCCGTTCAAGCACTTTGGGCTTTCATGGGACCTTTCGGAGACTATATCTTGTCTAAATTCTTGCTTCGTGACGAAGTGAACTATACGGTAGCCGTTGGTCTTCAAACCTTTATCAGTGACCAAAAAGATCAAAAAATCGCCTTCTTTGCAGCCGGTGCCATTTTGATCGCGGTTCCAATCTGTATCCTATTCTTCTTCCTACAAAAGAACTTTGTTTCAGGCTTGACAGCTGGTGGGGATAAAGGATAAAATAGAACCTTATTTCAAACACATTTTATTTTTAAGTTGAGGGTAGTATGGTGAATTCTTTACTACCCTTCGTTAAGAATAAAATCAATCAAAGAGATTTCTCTTTGCATTTCTGATTCCCTTATGTTTAGAAAGGTCATCTTATGCCCTATCCTTTTAATTATTTCGCAAGTATCTTCAATTTCCGCTCTTCTTTTGCAAACCGCAAAAAACTGAGCTGGTTCCAAATGATTTTTACTTCTTTCTTTCTAATCTCTATCACATTATTACCTGTGGCCCTGCAAAATGCTCAACTCAAAACCTATCCTTTGACAACCTTTGTCAGCGATGTGTTTGATCCCTTAACGGAGGATGTTATGAAGGACTTGCAAGAAAGTGTCCGTATTGAAGAGCATGAACTAGTCTATAACAGTCATTTTGGAGTTCATAAGAACAAAGCTGGCCATGTTATCATCGGTCATCACGAAGGGACTTCATTAGGTGAAAAATTAACCCTCTATTTCGATAAGACCCAACTAGTGATTAGTAGAGAAAATAAAGAACTTGCAAGCATTCCTTATCAGGCAATCAATCAAAAGAGTCTTGAAAACAAAGATGCTTTAAGCCAAGCCATCTCCAAAGATTGGTTCCAAGCCAATCGATTGGCAGTTAGCCTCTTCCTCGTCCTCTTCTCAGGCTTCTTATCTACTATTAACTATCTGATTCTTATCCTAGGGGCCTCTTTCTTCCTCTACTTAACACGAAAATCTCGACTCTTTTCACTTCAAACTTTCAAGGAATGTTTCAACTGTA
>OGYU01002061.1_pt1 | contig 13463 bp, 13 predicted proteins | sample 1576581 | NCBI WGS metagenome assembly OGYU01 (sample SAMEA3541547, study PRJEB24748) | human gut metagenome | biome: human gut; feature: human-associated habitat; material: faeces | place: China | collected 2012 | reverse complement strand
ACCACCTTTGCTTACTTCGTCCGCGGCATTGGTTCGGTGGTGGCAAATTACGATGTTGATCGCCATGAAGATGCTGATAAAGCCAATCAGGCACTGAAAGATGCGGTAGCGGAATTGATGGAAAACGAAGAAATTCGCGGGCTGATTATTGGTGAACCGAATTTTGCCGGGATTGTCGGCTTAAGCAATACCGCATTTACACTGCGTGTTTCGTTCACCACGCTGCCACTCAAACAGTGGACGGTCCGCTTTGCCCTCGACAGCCAGGTGAAAAAACATTTCGACCTGGCGGGTGTTCGCGCGCCGGTACAGACTTATCAGGTGCTGCCTGCTCCGGGCGCGGCCCCGGCTGAACCGCTGCCGCCGGGGGAACCAACGCTTTAACGCTGGCGATTGACAAAACGGCGGCGCTGCTCGTCGTTCATAAAGGTCCAGGCAATAAAGCGGCTCTGCTTTTGCCCCTGGGCCATCTCTTTTTTGACCACTTTCACCGCGCCCACGTCCGTCAGAGCACGATACAACGGCGGCAAGTTTTCGCCACGAGATACCAGCGAGGTAAACCACATCACCTGCTTCGCGAAGCCTTTGCTCTCTTCAATCATCTTTTTGATAAAAGCGACTTCACCGCCTTCACACCACAACTCCTGTTGCTGACCACCAAAGTTCAGTGCATCGTCTTTGTTCAGCCCCAGGTTACGGCGTTTACGTTCACTACCTGCCCGTGCCGCAGCGGCGGAATCGTGGAATGGCGGGTTACACAAGGTCGCGTCGTATTGCTCGTTTTTATGGATGATGCCGTTAAAAATCGCCCCACTCTCTTTTTGCCGACGCAGACGAATGGCGCGGTTAAGCCCCGGATTAGCACTGATGATCGCCTGCGCACTGCTTAACGCCTGGCTGCTGGTTTCACTACCAGTAAAACGCCAGCCATATTCATGTACACCAATCAGCGGGTAAATACAGTTCGCACCAACGCCGATATCCAGAATGCTGGCATTAGCTGGAATTGTTCCGCTTGCTTCTGCCAGTAAATCGGCAAGGTGATGAATATAATCCGCCCGGCCCGGTACTGGCGGGCAGAGAAAACCGTCGGGGATATCCCAGTTCGCTACGGCGTAAAAATGGGCCAGCAACGCCTTATTGAGCGCCTTCACCGCCAGCGGATTGGCAAAGTCTACGCTTTGCTCCCCGGCGGGTGTAAGCGTGAGGAATTGCCTGAGTTCAGGATTGACCTGACAAAGCGTGGCGAGATCGTAGCGGCTGTGATGACGGTTGCGCGGATGCAACCCCGGTTTCTGGGCGGACATAGCATTCTCCTTTAAGCAGCGGCGTAAGATACCCGCATAACGCGACAGGGTAAATATCTGGCTGCGTTTATCATTTCTAAAAACCTTAACATGGCTATGGTTTATGGCAATTCATCATAAAAATCAGCATCATGCATGTCATTGATTTGTCTTATTTTGTAAAAATATATCGTTCAAAAAATAAGCGTATCTCTGTCAATTTTTTGCGTCATTTTCATCGCCCAGGCGACCTACACTTATCAGGCACTACCCGTTGTATTTATGAGGATGTCATTATGAAAAAGTGCCTCACACTACTGATTGCCACCGTCCTGAGCGGAATCTCTCTCACGGCTTATGCCGCGCAACCGATGAGTAACCTGGACAGCGGTCAGCTACGGCCCGCCGGTACCGTTTCGGCAACTGGCGCATCAAACCTAAGCGATCTGGAGGATAAACTGGCAGAAAAAGCGCGCGAACAAGGCGCGAAAGGTTATGTCATTAATTCCGCAGGCGGAAATGACCAGATGTTCGGTACTGCAACCATCTACAAATAACCCCACCAACGTAACTGCATTCGCCTCTGGATGCAGTTTTCGCCTGTTTTGTAATCAAAAAACATCAAATATGAACGTAATGTAAATAAATGTATTTCTTTTTCGCACAATGGGTGATAGAAAATCGCGCCAAGTGATAATGCTTATCAAAATTATTATCACTTGCACGAGCGCTATCACGAGATTAACAGTGGCATCGCATCCGCAGAGAGGCTTTCTCGTGGCAGTGAAAATTTCAACATATAAGAAAAAGTCACCTGCAAAATGGAAAACAATCGCAATTTCCCTGCCAGACAATTTCATTCGCTCACGTTCTTTGCCGGTCTTTGTATTGGCATCACGCCTGTGGCTCAGGCACTCGCCGCCGAAGGGCAAACTAACGCGGATGACACGCTGGTTGTCGAAGCATCAACGCCTTCGCTTTATGCGCCACAACAATCTGCAGATCCGAAATTCTCGCGTCCGGTAGCGGATACTACCCGCACGATGACGGTGATTTCTGAACAAGTGATTAAAGATCAGGGCGCAACCAACCTTACCGACGCACTCAAAAACGTCCCCGGCGTGGGTGCGTTTTTTGCGGGTGAGAACGGTAACTCCACCACTGGCGACGCCATTTATATGCGCGGTGCTGATACCTCTAACAGTATTTATATTGATGGCATTCGCGATATCGGCAGCGTCTCGCGCGACACCTTCAATACCGAGCAGGTCGAAGTGATTAAAGGGCCGTCCGGCACCGACTACGGGCGCAGCGCACCGACAGGCTCGATCAATATGATCAGCAAGCAGCCGCGCAATGATTCCGGCATTGACGCCTCCGCCAGTATTGGTAGCGCCTGGTTCCGCCGCGGCACACTGGACGTCAATCAGGTCATTGGTGATACCACCGCGGCGCGCCTGAATGTGATGGGCGAAAAAACGCACGATGCCGGACGCGACAAAGTCAAAAATGAGCGTTACGGCATCGCCCCTTCTGTCGCTTTTGGCCTTGGTACAGCGAATCGTTTGTATCTTAATTATCTGCATGTCACCCAGCACAACACGCCAGACGGCGGCATTCCGACCATCGGTTTGCCGGGCTATTCTGCCCCATCTGCGGGAACGGCGGCCCTGAATCATTCCGGAAAAGTTGATACGCATAACTTTTACGGCACGGATTCCGATTACGACGATTCGACCACCGACACCGCTACCATGCGTTTTGAGCACGACATCAACGATAACACCACCATTCGCAATACTACCCGTTGGTCGCGCGTGAAGCAGGATTACCTGATGACGGCGATTATGGGTGGGGCGTCGAATATTACCCAGCCCACCAGCGATGTGAATAGCTGGACCTGGTCACGCACGGCGAATGCTAAAGATGTGAGTAATAAAATTCTCACCAACCAGACCAACCTGACCTCGACGTTCTATACCGCTTCTATCGGTCATGATGTCAGTACCGGCGTGGAATTTACCCGTGAAACGCAGACTAACTACGGCGTTAATCCGGTGACGTTACCTGCGGTAAATATTTATCATCCTGACAGCAGCATTCATCCCGGCGGCCTGACGCGCAACGGCGCAAACGCCAATGGTCAGACGGATACCTTCGCAATTTACGCCTTCGATACGCTGCAAATCACCCGTGATTTTGAGCTGAACGGCGGGATCCGTCTGGATAATTATCATACTGAATATGACAGTGCCACCGCCTGCGGCGGCAGCGGACGCGGTGCCATCACCTGCCCTGCTGGCATGGCAAAAGGTTCTCCGGTCACCACCGTCGATACCGCTAAGTCGGGCAATCTGGTGAACTGGAAAGCCGGGGCGCTTTATCACCTGACGGAAAACGGCAATGTCTATATTAACTATGCCGTTTCCCAGCAGCCTCCGGGCGGCAACAACTTCGCCCTTGCGCAGTCTGGCAGCGGTAACAGTGCCAACCGCACCGATTTTAAACCGCAAAAAGCCAACACCAGCGAGATTGGCACCAAATGGCAGGTTCTGGATAAACGCCTGTTGCTCACCGCCGCGCTGTTCCGTACTGATATCGAAAATGAAGTTGAGCAAAATGATGACGGAACTTACTCGCAATACGGTAAGAAACGCGTCGAAGGCTATGAGATATCCGTGGCCGGGAATATCACTCCCGCGTGGCAGGTGATTGGCGGCTATACCCAGCAAAAAGCAACCATCAAAAACGGCAAAGATGTTGCCCAGGATGGTTCCTCATCGCTGCCGTATACCCCGGAGCACGCCTTTACCTTATGGAGCCAGTATCAGGCAACCGATGATATTTCCGTTGGTGCGGGCGCACGCTATATCGGCAGTATGCATAAAGGTTCTGACGGCGCGGTGGGAACGCCAGCGTTTACCGAAGGTTATTGGGTCGCCGACGCTAAACTGGGGTATCGGGTTAATCGCAATCTCGACTTCCAGCTAAACGTCTACAACCTGTTTGATACCGATTACGTCGCCTCAATCAACAAGAGCGGCTACCGTTATCACCCGGGCGAGCCAAGAACCTTCCTGCTCACGGCCAATATGCATTTCTGATTCAGATGTGGGGCGCAGGCCCCACTTTTTGGAGAACTTGTATGATGTACCACATTCCCGGCGTGTTATCGCCACAGGACGTCGCCCGGTTTCGCGAACAACTGGAACAAGCCGAATGGGTTGATGGACGCGTCACCACCGGCGCACAAGGTGCGCAAGTTAAGAACAATCAACAGGTAGACACCCGCAGCACGTTATACGCCGCCCTGCAAAATGAGGTGCTGAACGCGGTTAACCAACATGCTTTGTTCTTTGCCGCGGCCTTGCCGCGTACCCTTTCCACGCCGCTGTTTAATCGCTATCAGAACAATGAAACCTATGGTTTTCATGTGGATGGCGCAGTACGCAGCCATCTACAAAACGGCTGGATGCGCACTGACCTTTCTGCCACGCTGTTTTTAAGCGATCCAGAAAGCTACGACGGCGGCGAACTGGTCGTTAATGACACCTTCGGGCAACATCGGATAAAACTCCCGGCAGGCGATCTGGTGTTGTATCCCTCCAGCAGCTTGCATTGCGTGACACCCGTAACCCGCGGCGTACGAGTGGCATCATTTATGTGGATCCAGTCGATGATCCGTGATGATAAAAAGCGCGCCATGCTGTTTGAACTGGACAACAATATTCAGTCGCTGAAAAGCCGCTACGGCGAAAGTGAAGAGATCCTGTCGCTGCTCAATCTTTATCATAATCTGCTGCGGGAATGGTCGGAGATCTGACGCTTGAACTGCCCGAGTTCGTCCCTATATTAGCTACACTTAACTGTACAAGTATTGATATGGGGAGGACGATATGGCATCCGGTTGGGCTAACGATGACGCCGTCAACGAACAGATCAACAGTACAATTGAAGATGCGATTGCCCGCGCTCGGGGTGAAATTCCGCGTGGTGAAAGCCTGTATGAATGTGAAGAGTGCGGCGCACCTATCCCACAGGCCCGTCGGGAAGCCATTCCTGGCGTGCGCTTATGCATTCATTGTCAGCAGGAGAAAGATTTACAAAAACCAGCTTATACAGGATATAATCGCAGAGGTTCGAAAGACAGCCAGTTACGTTAACTACAACTGGCGGGATGTATAGCGAGTATAATTTGTATTTTGCGTGGCATTCCGTGCCTTTAACGCTTTCGTGACTGCCACGCTGCATAAAACAAGTCCATAAGTTCAACAAATAAATGGATTATCAGTATGTTAGATATCAATCAATTTATTTGAACAAGGTGGTCAATTCTCTTCGATTTTATCTCTCGAAAAAAAACGTGATACTCATCACATCGACGAAACAACGTCACTTATACAAAAATCACCTGCGAGAGATTAATTATGAAAACTATCAATACTGTTGTTGCTGCTATGGCTCTTTCAACTCTGTCATTTGGCGTGTTTGCCGCGGAACCGGTAACGGCATCCCAGGCACAGAACATGAATAAAATCGGCGTGGTTTCTGCCGATGGCGCATCCACCCTCGATGCCCTGGAAGCGAAACTGGCTGAGAAAGCTGCGGCAGCTGGGGCGAGTGGATACAGCATCACTTCTGCCACCAACAACAATAAATTAAGCGGTACTGCGGTAATTTATAAGTAATTCGTAGGCGGATAAGGCGTTTCCGCTACGTCCAGCACAAGTATTTCCCTGTCTGTTTGCCGACAGACGCATATGCTCTAACCCTCATTGATCCTATGTTACCCTTGTTTGCCCGTCCGCCACTGGACGGGCTTTTTTTTAGCTGGTTAACTGCTGGCAGAAAGCCTGCAACGTCTCTTCCGGCATACCAATCTGCCGCGCCGCATCACAAATGGCCTGCCAGCTTCCCGCATCCAGTGGAATCCCCTGCTCCTGCCGTTCGCGACGCGTGTTAACTTCCCACTCGCCCGGTAGCAAAATCGACTTATCGTCATCATGCGGCGAGGCTTTCACCCACTCGGCAAAGGCTTCGGTCTGCGCGCTACAATCCGGCGCGCCGAACAGTTCCGGGTTGATGATGATAGTGGTCATGCAGTTAAGAATGGCATCGGGACTGGTTTGTAACGTTTCCTGATGCGTCGTTTTACCGCCGGAAAGCGCCCCACCAAGAATTTCACACATCGCTGCAAGGGCGTAGCCTTTATGTTCGGCAAAGGTCAACAGCGAACCCAACGGCGACTCCTGCATTACCGCCGGATTGGTCGTCGGCACGCCGTTAACGTCAATCAGGCAACCTGGCGGCACGGGGACGCCTTTATGCCAGGCGACGCGGGTTTTGCCAAATGCAATGGCGCTGGTGGCGTAATCAAGCAACAGCGGGAACTTATCTTTACGAGGGAAAACCACACAGAAGGGATTGGTGCCAAAGCGGCTGTCGCGACCGTGGAACGGCGCGACCATTGGAATGCCGACCACGCTAACAAAGTGGATAGAGACAAACCCCGCCGCTGCGCACTGTTCTGCCCAGTAACCGATACGGCCGATATGATGCGAGTTATGTAGCGCCACGGCAGCAATACCGTGCTGATGCGCTTTCTCAATCCCCAGTGCCATCGCTTCGTGTGCTGCGACCTGACCAAATGCGCGATCGCCATCGAGCGTGACCGCCGCCCCCGCCTCTTTAACGATTTTGGCATGATGGTTAATTTGCAGATGCCCCTGACTCCAGGAGCGCACATAGCTTGGGATCATGCCAATACCATGTGAATCATGCCCTGCCAGGTTTGCCGCGATTAAATGATCGGCAACTAATTTCGCTTCTTGTTCCTCGCTACCCATCTGACGAAATACAGCCTGAATAAAACTGTGCAACGTCTGAGCATCAAAGCGATGACCACTTTCCATGGTTAACTCCTGTTTATGTTATGTGTTTGTTGTTTTTTTATGCTGCACGCCGGGCGCGGGAAGGTCAATAAAGATGCAGGAATTTCATATTGCGGTGGGGTAAAAGCCGGATGACGTGGCTCATCCGGCTGAGATAAAAATTAAAATGCCTGATTAACGCGCGCCAGGCCATCGCTGATAGTTGCCGCTTCCCCCGTAGCCACCAGGCAGCAAGCCATCTGGATTTTCAGCGATTCGGGAATCGCTTCGCTGCCAGCCAGGCAACGCTCAATCCACTGCGCCGTGGTTTCCGGATCTTTTGCTTGCGGCAGTAACTCGCTACCAGCAGGGTCCTGTTTTTCATACAGCACCCGCATCCCTTCATGGTCGATCAAATTGATCTGCGGGCAGCGTTGCGGATTAGCATACACTTCACCTTCAGTACCATGCATTAGTAGCGCCCGCCCGCCGATATCGCTAAAGAACTTCGCGACGCGTCCAATGTATTCCGGATGCGAAACGCTGGAAAGACGCAGTGCCTCACCTTCGGCAAATGGCGTCGCCAGTTTCGCCAGGGTATGTGCACTGTTACGCACGCCCATCCGCCAGCGCATCGCCAGTTGTTTTTCCAGCGGCGGGCAAAACGCGCCGACAGGCATAAAGACAGGTTGATGTTCGTCGAGCTTCGCCTGCGCCTGCCCGCCGTGCAACGTTGGCGTAATACCCATCAGTTCGAAAATGGTTTCTGTCAGCACGCGGGTTGGATCTTCGCTAACCCCGTGAACCACCACAGGAAAACCGAGTTTGTGCAGGAGAATCGCCAACAACGGCGTCAGGTTGGCCTGCTTACGCGCGCCGTTGTAACTGGGGATGACAATCGGCATCGGCTTGTCTGCAGGCGGCGTCAGCTTGATGGTGTGATTTTGCATGGCTTCGTAAAAGCCGAGCATCTCTGCTTCCCCTTCCCCTTTGATACGCAGCGCAATCAATACGCCGCCCAACTCAAGGTCAGGGACTTCACCATTGAGCATATGGGCATACAGACCGCGCGCAGTATCCCGGTCTAAATCGCGCGCGTGGTTTTTCCCGCGCCCGATCTCTTTAATGATTTTGCGATAGTCCATTTACGACTCCTTACCTGACTCACATCATTAACGCCGCCGACGGCGTGGGGATTTCGTTTTTTCTTTCTTTTTAACTATACCTTCAGGGACTTCCGGTTGCTCTATCGGAAATACCGGTAATGCATCCAGTAGTCGCTTGCCATAATTTTTGGTCAGCAAGCGTTTGTCGTAGATAACCACTTCCCCCCAGCAACCGTGGCTTCGAATCAGTCGCCCAACCTGCTGAATCAGGTTAAACGAAGCGCTCGGCAGGCTTTGCACCTCAAACGGATAGCGGTTGAGGCTTTTCAGCCATTCCCCTTCGGTGATCACCACCGGGCTGTCGATGGGCGGAAAAGCGATTTTGTGGATATGCACCTGGCTGAGCAGATCGCCTTTCAGATCAAGACCTTCGGCAAAGGACTGTAAGCCCACCAGCACGCTACGCTCACCGTTGGCAACGCGTTTGCGGTGCAGTTCAACTAAGCGATAACGTGGCTGATCGCCCTGCACCAGCAACATCAGGCGTAAATCCGTCACATAGTCAAGAAAGCGCTGCATCGCCCGTCCGCTGGCAAACAGTACCAACATACCGAGATGTTTTTTGCTCTCCACCTGCTCACGGAAAAAGGCCGCCATTTCGGCAATATGCTGCTCTTCGTTGTCGATGGAAGGCTCAAAGCGCATCCGGGGAATAACAATTTTGCCCTGTTCGCAGTGGTTAAAGGGGGAATCCAGCGCCACAAAACGGTCGCCCGCTTTCTCTTTCAGCCCACTCATCTCCTGCAAACGCGAAAAACTATTCAGCGAACGCAAGGTTGCGGAGGTGACAATAATGTGCGGAATACTGCGCCACAGCAGCCTTTCCAGCTGATCGCTGACACGAATACCCACACAGTGAAACCAGAGATGCAGCTGCCCTTCGCGCTCTTCCCGCGTCGCCCATTTAGTCACCGGCGCACCGGAAGATTGCGCCAGAGACGCCAGCCGCCAGAGTTTGCTTTGCGCCTCGAACATCCCCAGCGCGCGATTCATCTGCAAAATCAACCGATGCAGACGTACAATGTCATGGCTGCCGGTTTTCTCACTTAAATCGTTAAGAAATAACTCAGCCAGGCCACGCAGCATCTCGGTGAGTTTTGCCAGCCGCTGGCAGATCTCCAGCACTTCATCTGGCAGTTCGCCCATCGCAAAACGGTGCTCTGCCTCTTGCCCGGCAGGCATGTAGAGATTGAGAATGTTGTTTAACGTGGCGATAAGCTCATACAACTCTTCACAATGCGCATTCAAACGTTCAGGGATCGCCAGCGGCGGGATGGTCTTCGGGCGAAACTGCTCCATGCAGGTAGCGACCAGTTTCGTGAACAAGTCCAGCTGTAGTCGATACCAGGGCGCGGTGATTTCGGCACTCATCTCCAGCGCATCCCGCGCCACATCCGGCAGGTGATGGCCTTCGTCCAGCACCAGCAGTAAATTTTTCGGGTCAGGCAATACGGCTTCGCTTTCCATCGCCGCCATCACCAGCGCATGGTTTGCCACCACCACTTCCGCTTCCTGAATCTCCCGACGAGCAACAAAAAACGGGCATTCACGATAGTAGTAACAGTTGCGGTTGAGGCAGCTGGCTTTGTCGGTACTTAAACGACGCCAGAGATCGTCATCTATAGCGATATCAGTATGATCGCGCAGACCATCCCATTTATAAGTGTCGAGATCGCCCTTCAGCTTCGCACAACGTTTTTGCTCTTCCTGATTGTTCGGCGTCAGCTCGTCGTCAAGAAACGCCAGCAGATCCTGTTGCGTGGGCTCAGTGCTGGCAAGCGCCGTCAGATTACGCGGGCAAACGTAGCGCCCACGCCCAAAAGCGGCAGTGAATTTAAGATCGGGAATGATCTTTTTCAGCAGCGGTAAATCTTTACTGTAGATCTGATCCTGCAATGCCACGTTGGCGGTACTCACCACCAGCGTTTTTTGCTCTTCGCGGGCAATGGCGATGCCGGGGATCAAATAGGAGAGCGTTTTCCCAACGCCGGTGGGGGCTTCAATCGCCAGATGCCGCCCTTCTTCTCCGGCCAGCGTTTTGGCGACGTCCGCAATCATCTGCCGCTGCGGCGCACGGGGAATAAAGTCGGGGATCTGTTCCTGAAGCGCCTTATACCAGGCGGCAATTTGCGCTTTAAGCGCGGCGGTTAATGCCATGAGAAAACCTGAAATACTGTATAAACAGCCAATATTGTGGCATTTTTCGGTTTTCAGGGGTAATGGTTTTTCTGTTTCTGGAAAGCGGCTCGCAATAACGTTTTCCGGATGTGAAGTTTTCTCGCGGCAGAAGAAACATCATTGTGCAGCAAAAGACATTGTACATCAGCTTATTCCGCTGGCGGCCATTGCAGAGCGGTATGTAAAACACGCAGTACCGAGAGCGTATCGCCCTCCACTTGATAGACAAGCACATAATGCGGCCTGACAACGGCTTCATGTGTACCAGCGACTCGTCCGGCCCGGTACATCTCCGGGCGTTCACAGGCCTGTTCCGCAATGGCTTCAAATTGATTATCAAGGGCTATTGCCGCTAGCGGATTATCTTTACTGATGTATTCCATGATTTCCTTTGCGCTCTCTGCATGTTCCAGGAGCCTGTAAAATTGAGCATCCTCAAACATTCCCGCCAGCTCAGCCAGGCTTTTTTACGGGCAGCAAATAGACTTTTGGCCTCTTCATGAGAGAGTGCCGGGCGTGGATCGTCAATGGCGGCCTGCACCTGCTCTCGAAACCAGGCATCATACGCGGCAGCTTCATGAGCTCGTTTTAATGCCTCAGCCCTGTCTGGTCGGGTCGTTTTCTTCTGACCGTCCGGGTCGTAATTAGAGGCGTCGACTTCAAACCGGGCAATACCAACATCTTTCAGGTAGTTGACAACCGTTTCCAGCCGTTTGAACAGGCGGATTTGCCGACTGCGTTGTGCTGCAAGAGGCCGTTCAGTGTGGCCGTATTTCACGGTCAACGACCAGCCTCCCTGGGTGCCAATAACGTGTGCTGCATCCACTACGCCAGATTCAACCAGTTTATGTAAGGTTGAGTGATCGATCGTTTCTGGTGCCATAATGCGCTAACCTCTTTGTATACAGCATGCAATTTATAATTAAAGATAGAGCAATTAATAATAAATTGCAGCACCTTGATCGTAAATTGCCCAGGATAAAATTGCGGTAGAAAGAGACTTGTTGCGAAGATGCCGGGCATCGCCCGGCATAAAAGATTACTGCGCAGCGGCAGGTTTACGCGGACGGCGGCGGCGTTGTTGTTCGCCTGCCGGTTTGGCATCGCCAAGACGACGAGATGGTTTTTCTGCAGGCTTCGCGCTCGCAGATTTTGCGCCACCTTCAGCGCGGCGTGGTTGCTGTTGACCGCGACCACCACCTTGCCCACGACCGCCGCCGCCACGTTGCTGGCGACCGTTCTGGATTGGTTCGGCTTTGATTGACGGGTCCGGCTCATAGCCCGGAATCGCAATGCGCGGGATCTCTTTTTTCAGCAGTTTTTCGATATCACGCAGCAGTTTGTGTTCATCAACACACACCAGCGACAACGCTTCACCGGTAGCAGCCGCACGACCGGTACGCCCGATACGGTGAACATAATCTTCCGGTACGTTTGGCAGTTCATAGTTGACCACGTGCGGCAACTCTTCGATATCCAGACCGCGCGCAGCGATGTCAGTTGCCACTAGTACACGAATATCGCCCGATTTAAAATCAGCCAACGCACGGGTACGCGCACCTTGCGATTTATTGCCGTGGATCGCCGCACTGCGGATGCCATCTTTATTGAGCTGTTCAGCCAGATGGTTAGCGCCATGTTTGGTACGGGTAAACACCAGCACCTGCTGCCAGTTCCCTTTCCCAATCATGTGCGACAACAATTCGCGTTTGCGTTTCTTATCAACAAAGTGAACATGCTGGGTCACCTGATCAGACGCGGTATTGCGGCGTGCCACTTCGATTTCCAGCGGGTTGTGCAACAGTTTTTCCGCCAGAGCTTTAATATCGTCAGAGAAGGTCGCGGAGAACAACAGGTTCTGGCGCTTCGCAGGTAGTTTTGTTAACACGCGACGGATATCGTGGATAAAGCCCATGTCGAGCATGCGGTCAGCTTCATCGAGGACGAGGATTTCAACCTGATCCAGCTTCACCGCATTCTGATGTTCCAGGTCCAGCAGACGTCCCGGCGTTGCAACCAGCACATCAACGCCGCCGCGCAACTTCATCATCTGCGGGTTAATGCTGACACCGCCAAACACCACCAGCGAACGAATGTTCAGGTATTTGCTGTAATCACGGACGTTTTCGCCAATCTGCGCCGCCAGTTCACGGGTCGGGGTAAGAATGAGCGCACGTACCGGACGACGCCCTTTGGCGTGCGGCTGGCGAGTGATCAGGTGTTGCAACAGCGGCAGCGTAAAGCCCGCTGTTTTGCCGGTGCCAGTCTGGGCGCTAGCCATCAGGTCGCGGCCTTCCAGCACCGCAGGGATCGCCTGCTGCTGAATAGGGGTGGGTTCACGGTAACCCTGCTCGGCAACGGCGCGCAGGATATCAGGGCTTAAACCCAAAGAATCGAAAGACATAACTACTCCGAACCGCCCCGACCGTTACCGGTGTAGTTTTCAGGGAGATACTGAAAAGGAAAATGACAAAAACCACAATGTCATGAGGGAGCGGAGTGTAGCAGTTTTTGTGACGCAGCGCATAAATTATCCCTGTGACTGGCGTAGCTAAAATTCTTAGCCATACTGGACAACTCCCCTATGGAGTCATAATCTTAATCAATCATTTGATTAAGAATGGACTGTGCGATGAATAATCCTGCCATGACAATCAAGGGTGAACAGGCGAAAAAACAGCTGATTGCTGCCGCACTGGCGCAGTTTGGTGAATATGGAATGAACGCCACCACCCGCGAGATAGCCGCCCAGGCCGGGCAGAATATCGCTGCCATCACCTACTACTTCGGTTCGAAAGAAGATTTGTACCTCGCCTGCGCCCAGTGGATTGCCGATTTTATTGGCGAGCAGTTCCGTCCGCACGCCGAAGAGGCCGAACGCTTGTTCGCACAACCACAGCCAGATCGCCCGCCCCCTGCAGAGCGTAAATGAAAAAGGTTTAGGAAACATACCATCGACGGCG
>OGYU01002058.1_pt1 | contig 13474 bp, 14 predicted proteins | sample 1576581 | NCBI WGS metagenome assembly OGYU01 (sample SAMEA3541547, study PRJEB24748) | human gut metagenome | biome: human gut; feature: human-associated habitat; material: faeces | place: China | collected 2012 | reverse complement strand
CTGGTTGAGCATATACACGAAGTCGGAGTTTTCAAAGATGTTCTCCACCTCGCGGGAAGAAAGCAGGTCCTTGACGTTCTGGGTGATCCCGGTGGGGATGCCGCCCCACTTACGGAACCGCTTCCAAATCTCCACTGTATAGGCGGCGGTCTGTTCCTCTTTCAAGAGCAGATGCATCTCGTCGATGTAGTAGCGGGTGGACTTGCGGGCGGCCCGGTTGATGGTGACGCGGTTCCACACCTGGTCCTGCACCACCAGCATCCCGATCTTTTTCAGCTGCTTGCCCAGCTCCTTGATGTCGTAGCAGACAATGCGGTTGTTGATGTCCACGTTGCTGCGGTGGTTGAACACGTTGAGGGAGCCGGTGACGTAGATTTCCAGCGCCGTGGCGATGTACTGCGCCTCTTTCTCGTCCTGCGCCCGCAACAGGTCGTACAGGTCCTCCAGAATGGGCATATTCTCCGGGCGCGGATCGTTGAGGTAGTCCTGGTAGACCAGCCGCACACAGCGGTCAATGATGGTTTTCTGCACCGGCTGCAACCCGTCCTTGCCGCCCACGATCAGCTCGCACAGCGACAGGATGAAGTCGGATTTCAGCGACAGCGGGCTTTCATCGTCCGAATAGTCCAGGTTCAGGTCCATCGGGTTGATATAGTTGGTGGAGGTGGGCGAGATTTTGATGACCTGCCCGTGCAGGCGCTCCACCAGCGGCGCGTACTCGGCCTCCGGGTCACAGATGATGACATCATCCGAAGTCAGCAGGAAGCAGTTGGCGATTTCGCGCTTGGCCGAAAAGCTCTTGCCGGAACCGGGCGTACCCAGAATCAGGCCATTGGGGTTCTTCAGCAGCTTGCGGTCCACCATGATGAGGTTATTGGACAGGGCGTTGATGCCGTAGTACAGCGCCTCTTTGCCGTTCTGAAAAAGCTCCTGGGTGGTGAACGGTACGAAGATGGCGGTGGAGCTGGTAGTCAGCCCGCGCTGAATTTCCACCTGGTTCAGCCCCAGCGGCAGAGAGGACATCAAGCCTTCCTCCTGCTGGAAGTCCAGCCGGGTCAGCTGGCAGTTGTACTTCTGTGCGATGGAACTGGCCTGGAAGATGTTGTTGCCCAGCTGGCGGGGATTGTCGGCGGTGTTCAGCACCAGGAACGTCACCAGGAACATCCGCTCGTTGCGGCTTTGCAGGTCCTGTAACAGCTTCTTGGCCTCGGCCCCGTAGGTGGCAAGGTCGGAGGGGAATAGCGATAGGTAAGCCTTTGAAGTTATCTCCAGCTTTTCCCCCGCTTCACACCGGACATGCGACTTTCACCGCATCCGGCGTTCCATCAATCAAACAGATTTCTTAGTCTCCTTAGTCATACCATTATGAGAATTATTCGTAAGATTTGGCTTCTCCAAATCAATGGGTTTCCTTTTTGCCAATGTTCGCAGTTTGTTCAGCTTTGTGAGCTGTGAAGCATCCAATTTAAGAGCGGTGAGATAAGAACGAATAGTGTCCTCATCAACTGCGTGTATCAGTTCATGTACTGGTGCAAGCACCAATACCAGATTTTCATACTTATCTCTGCCTCCAATTCCTTTTGGCTTCTTGTGATGGCAGTGAATTTCTGATATACACTGAAATTTCTTTCCCGTTACCGCACATTTTCCCCATTGGGCGGAGAACAGTGAGATACGGTTATCCGCATACTCTGTACTGCGGCTGTATGTAGGCGCTCTCATTAGCTGTAGCAGTAAGAAAGTGTTTATCCGCAAATCGTCATGGATTTCACTTCTTCCTGCCGCTGTGTAAGCGCACACTTTTCGCCGCTGACTCATTGGATTTTTACATTGAACATAGCTTATTGGATAAATCGGTTCTTTGGATTGTGCTATATATCTTAGTTGCTCCGATTTCCCATATCTTTGGATTTCCATTTTTGTCAGGTCACGGCCTTCCTTTTTCAGCCGGTGTGTCTTTCCAGATTTCAGCCTGTTTTTGAGAACTGTATTAACAGTTCTGCCAATATCACCGCAGTCTATGCTGATGTCAGTGGCTAACTGGTAGTAATTCTGGATTCCCATAACCATGGAGTTGAACAGCCGTACTTCCCCGGCTTCTCCACGTCCTTTTCTGGGAAATTTGATATTTCTGACTTGTTTAGTCAGGCTGACTTTAACCTTTTTGTATGCTTTATCGCACATGTGCGATTGAACGACGTACTTTTTCCCCTTTTTGCGTAGTCGGATTTTGAATCCGAGAAATTCAGAATAGCTCCGTCTGACGTCAACAACTCTCGTTTTCTCCGGTGAAACATCAAGGCGCAGGCGTTCTTTCAGCCATTGCGTGACCGCAATCAGCGTCCGGTCTGCCTGTTCCCTTGTTCTACAGAGAATCCGAAAATCGTCTGCATATCTCACGATATACATTTCTTTCAGCCGTGTATTCCGCATTGCCCGGTACGCATGGCTTTGTATCGGACAGCCTGCCGCATTTTCTCTGTAAGCGTAGTTTTCCGTTACCGGGTTGCACTGCCATTGGCTTTCTATCCAATGGTCAAGTTCATTCAGCACCACATTTGCCAATAGTGGGGAAATAATTCCGCCTTGCGGCGTTCCCTTTGTTGGGTGTTCTGTGTTGCCGTCCGGCATGAGGATTGGAGCTTTGAGAATCCTACGGATTACATAGAGCAGTTCTTTATCCCGGATATTCAGTGACCATAACTGTTTTATCAGTTTTGAATGGTCTACATTGTCAAAGAAACCTTTTATATCAAACTCTACTACATAGTGAAGTCCTGATTTTTGCATAAGCCTGTAGGTTGCCGCTATCGCATTTTCAACCGACCGATTTGGACGGAATCCATAGCTATTGTTGCTGAACCTGGCTTCGCAGATAGGTTCCATGACCTGCTTGATACATTGCTGTACCAATCTATCCCAGATACAAGGGATTCCCAGTGGCCTGGTATTCCCGTTTGGTTTTGGGATGTCTTTGCGTCTTACGCTTCTTGGGGTGTAGCCGTTTTTAGCTCCCTTGACGATTTTGCGTACCCTTGCTGTGACTTCATCAGCGGTAAGTTTACCAATATCAGAAATCTTCAGCTTGTCTGTTCCCGGCGTAATACTCCCGGTATTGGATTTGATGTTCCGATAGGCCAGCAGGATATTTTCTCTTGAAAGTATCACATCCATCAGGTTCTCGAAAATTTCTCCTGCCTGACTTCTGGCATACAGTTCATCAAAGGTACTTTGCATATCGTAGTATTCAGCATGGCGGAGATACTCCACGCATTTGGTTTTTGGTTTCTTCTCATTTGGCATCAGGCATCACTCTCCTTTACGGCGAGTGACTTCTTTTTGTCATACTCGCAATCCTAATTGCGACTAAGTGCTAAGTTGCCTGTTTGACTGACTTGAGGCCATTCTTCCGTTTTCCTCTTTTTCGCAGAAAACATCATCAGTTCGACCTCTGCTTTTCAGCAGTAGTACAGCAGCTTATATGATTCGTCTGCTTACTTCCTAATGGTAGAAGCCTACTGCCTTTCCTCGTTCCAACAATCCTATCTTTACATATACCTTTAGGTCTCCACTTTAAGCCTGTCAGCTTGAACACGCCTGTAACGTGCTATGGTGTTTCATAACATCAATTTTTACTCCACCACACTGATTAGCGATGAACGCTACCAGCACATTTCTATGCCGTCATGGTATAGACCCTTACATTCGCGGTTTTCGTCAGTCATATTTCAAACATTCTGACCTTGGGTATTTTGTAGACCTCCGGCCTATAGGTAGCACCGTCCACCTCTGGACAGCTTTCGTGGGGCTGGTAATTATCCAGCAATCCATACGGCTACTCTCAGCCGACTTCACCGAGCTTCTGACAGGTCAGTTTTCACTTACACCCGCCAGTCGGAGTATTAAGGGGGCGTTTCAGGGCGTTACCCCATCATTCCACCTCTTGGATTGTTAGTTCTCCTAACATCTGAAATTTTCGTTCTTTTGTTAGTGCCTGATTTTGTCCTTCAACCACGAAGGCTTTGTTCAGGAACGAGTCGCACTGATGTCCATGTCATACCCGGCGCGGACGGCCTTTTTCTGTTCCTCGATCTTGCTGCGGTCCAGGTCGGTGATCTTGCGCTTCACCGTCTTGATGGCCTTCACCTGATCCACCGACTGGATGTGCAGGTTCACGATGAGGGAACTTTCCATGTCGAGAAAATCCGCCAGCATACGGTCATTCAGCTCCGGGGCCAGAATCTGCACGAAGCTGACAGCCCCGTACTTCTTTCCCATGCGGAACTGCTTGCCGGTGCGGAACTCAAAGCCGGACGGGGCGATAAAGTCTTTGGTGGAAAGGCCGCTGGGGGCCAGCCAGTCCCACTCGAACTGGAACGGCGCCTGCTCGTCCATGTGGAAGATGGCGTGGAGCTGGGCCAGCCGGGCTTTGCCGTCCAGGACCTCGGCGGCCACGCCCAGCCGCTTGAAGTTGTTCAGCACATCGGTCTCGATGCGCTCCAGACGGGGCTTGGCGGAGCGGATGCTGTCGGCCTCGATGGAAAAGGTCAGGTACTTGGTCTTGATGAGGCCGTTGTTGCCCCGCGCCAGCTGATTTTGCAGCATCTGCGTGTACTCCACCCGGATGGGGTCAAAGTCATCCCCCTGAGCCGGGATGGTGATGCTGTTGGCGAAGGTCTCCTGGGACGCCGCCAGGTTCAAAAAGGACAGCTGGAAACGGATGGAGCTGTCAAAATAGTTGAGAAAATCACACCATCCCTCGAAGATGGCGGTCTTGTCCTCGTTCTGGCTCAGCTGGTAGTTGATGTCCTGGAACTGGATGGTCTTGGTGTAGCGGCCATCCGCCACCTTGCAGATGCCGTCCGGCCACATCCGTTCATAGGGGATGCTGTCCTGGGCGGATTGTTCCTTTTTGCCTGTGCGGTTGGCGCGGGCAATCGCTGCCTCGATCTGTTTTCGTTCGGCGCGGGTCAGCTTACGCCGGGGTTTGGTCTGCGGCTCTGCCGGTTCGGCCTGCCGCTTTGTCTTTGCCGCGAACAATGTCATACACCTCCTTGTCGAGATTTGCCTGCCGCTCCAACACGGCATAGAAGTTGTTGGTGCGGTAGGGGCGCTGCTTGGGCCGGATGACGGCCACCTTGAGGATGTTGCCGATGATCTTTTCCAGGGGCTGGCCGTGTTTTTCATACATCGCCAGCATGAAGAAGGGCAGCATGACGAGCATCATGCACATGGCCGCCACGCTGTTGCCAGCAGGCCCCCGGAGCAAAAAGAAAAGCGGCACGCCGATGAGCGCCCCGCAGCCGAAGCAGACAAGCTGCCTCTTGGTTAAGTTGAACGCGACCTTGGTTTTGACTTTCGTCAGGTCTTTGGGTACAGGTACATAAGCCATTTTGCGTTTCCTCCTTCCTGGCTCAGTGCGCCTGAAACACTGCTTTCGCGAGACTGCCGGTTTTGAACAGTGTGAAGCACAGCAGCACGGTATAGCCCACGCAGCTCCAAATCGCCATGATGATGTCCTCCTCGGTGGCGATGTTCTGCACCAGTACGGCGTAGATCGCCACACAGACGATAATCAAAAACGCCTGGAAGCCCAGGGCCAGCAGGCTGCGCAAGTAGTTCTGGCCCATGCCGCCCCATTCCTTGCCCATCATGGTCGCCATTGGGATGGGGGCCACCGACGTGACAAGGTAAATTTCGATCATACGGCCATAAATCACGATGAAAATGCAGATATACAGCGCCCACATGGTAATGCCGATAAAGAGCGACTGGAACCACAGGCCGAACAACGGCCCCAGGTCCATATCCATCAGTCGGGACTCCATATCGGTCATAACAGCGGAGATGTCGATGGAAGCGTCCGAACCGATGATGCCGGACGCCTGGGCCACCACGCTTTGGGCCATATCGAACACGGCCATGACGAGGTTCCAGGTGTTGGTGACGAGCAAAATCGCGGCGGCGGACTTGAACACCCATTTGAAGATCATCCAGGTGTCCACGTCATGCAGGTTGTTGCGGTCGGTAATCATCTGGATCAGCTCCAGCGTCATCACGATGGCCAGGATCACGCCTGCAATCGGCACCATGATGGAGTTGGAGAGGTTCTGAATCATACTGAAAATGCTGCCGTTCCACCCCTGCGGGGTCTGGCCCACCTGCGTGGCGATGTCCGCGACCTGTTGGTTCACGCTGTCGAACATCCCCGATAAGTTTCCCATGATGCCGCCCACCAGCATCTCTTTCAGCCAGTTGGTAAGGGCATCCAATAAGAAATCCATACGGTGTCAAACCTCCTTTCAGCCCCTCCCGCTGAGCGCGGGAGGGGGCGAGGATTTCAGCGGGTAACGGGTTCGATTAGACAGTGAACAGGCCGGACAGCAGGGGCACCAGCACCATGCCGACGATAGCGACGCCCGCGCCCGCCATGAGCTGTTTCATGCCCTGGCTTTTCGCGCCGGGGTTGTCGTTACCGTAACCTTCCAGCAGGTTGATGACACCCCACACGCCGAGACCGGCACCGAGGGCGATAACGAGGGTCTGGAGAACGGTGATTGCCTGATTGAAAAATTCCATAAATAAAGTTGGCCGGAATCAGTTTGAAAAGTTTGATTTAGTCATGGTTCATAGGCATACAAAAGCCGGATGATCGCCGCCCGCTTTCCGGGGGCTTGATTCCGGCCTTCCTCCTTTTTTATTTTTTGATAGAGATCGTCCGCTTTGTACGCCGATGGCCCCGTCCGGGGCAGTTGTGGCGGATAGATAGGACCCCTCCTTTCATAGCGGAACATCAATCGTCGGCTGCGGCGTCGATCTCATACACGTCGCAGACCTGGTTGGGTTTCAGCTTCAGCCTGGCCCGCAGGAAATCTTCAATGCTGAACGCATTTTTCGGGTCGGCGTCGGCGGTGTACTTGTAGTTGGGGTGCTGGGTGATGTCGTACTTGTCCGACAGAAACGGCCGCACTCCGCGCAGCTGGAGGATGCACTTGCCGCCGTCCATGACGGCCAGCTCATCCTGGCTCATCAGCTCTTTGCCGAGCTTCTGGTAGTTGAGCGAGTGGGAAGTTTCTCGCCCACGGCTCTCGCCGGTGTTGTAGGTGTCGATGGTCTCCTTGCCCAGCACGGCGGCCAACTCTTTGAGCGTGGTCGGCTCCTTGCCGCCCAGGAAGATGGAGCTGTCCATATTGCCGATGATGGTGTCGGCGTTGTCCTTGTAGATGGCCTTGAGCTGGCTCTGTGCCTGCAAGACCAGGCAGGCGGAAATCTCCCGGCTGCGAATGGTAGCCACCAGCTTTTCCAGCTTGGGGATCTGGCCGATGTTGGCGCACTCGTCGATAAGGCAGCGCACATGGACTGGCAGCCGCCCGCCGTACACGTCGTCGGCTTTCTCGCACAAGAGATTGAACAGCTGGGTGTAGCACATGGAGATCAGGAAGTTAAAGCTATCGTCGGTGTCGCTCATAATGAGGAACAGCGCCGTCCGCCGGTCGCCCAGGGTGTCCAGCTCCAGCTCATCGTAGGAGGTGATCTCCCGCAGCTCGGCAATATCGAACACGGCAAGCCGCGCCCCGCAGGAAATCAAAATCGACTTGGCGGTTTTGCCCGCCGCCAGCTTGTATTTCTTGTATTGCCGCACCGCAAAGTGGTTGGGGCTTCTGGCTTCCAGCTCGTCGAACATCAGGTCCACCTGATTTTTGAACTCCTCGTCATCCTCCCGCACCTCCATCGCGTTGATGAACTCGATGAGGGTGGAGAAATTCTGTTCCTCCACCGGGGCCTCATAGTGGATATAGCCGATGAGCGCGCAGTACAAAAGCGTCTCCGCCTTGACCCAGAAATCGTCCCCAGCCTTGCCTTCGCCCTTGGTGTTGGCGATGAGGGTCGTCACCAGCTTCAAAATGTCCTTCTCCGAATGAATGTAGCTGAACGGGTTATAGTGCATCGACTTATTGAAGTTGATGGTGTTCAGCACCCGGATTTGGTACGGCTCGAAAATGACCTTGCCGTTCTTGTCCTTCACCGGCTTGCCGTCCTTGCCCAGCTTGGGCGCGCCGCGCTGGAGCATTTTGCCGCACTCCACCAGGATGGTGCCCTTGGGGTCGGTAACGACGTAGGAGCTGTGCATCTGCATCAGGTTGGGCTTGAGCCAGAACCGGGTCTTGCCGGAGCCGCTGCCGCCGATGACCAGCACGTTTTTATTGCGGGCATACTTGGGGTTCTTGGGGCGGCTGGACATGGTGAGGCGTTCGGTCTGGGTCAGAATGACGTTATTCTGGAACACCGGGTCCATGTAGGGGGCAATATCGTCGTGGGTGCCCCATCTGGCCGAACCGTACTCCATGTTGTGGCGGTATTTCTTGGCGTTTTTGCCTTTCAGGTACACCGCCAGCCGCAGCGCCGCGCCGTAGCAAAGTCCCACGGCCAGATCCAGCGGGTGCAGGCTGGGCCACCAGCTCCCCAGCGCCACCGGCAGCGTGGAGAAAAACGAAAGCATCTTGGCCGAAGCGTCCGCGCCGGCGGCAAGTCGCCAGGCTTCCCCCAGGTTGGTGGCAAACAGCCCCAGCAGGATATATGGCAGGTTCAAAAGGACCAGCTTTTTCACATTCAGCTGCTTCATCGCTCCGGCTCCTTCCTGTGGGCGCGGTCCACCACGGCGCTTTTTACCAGCTCTTTGAACTGCGCCAGCTTCTCCAGCACAGACGGGCGCTCGCTGCGGTCCGCCTTCTTGACCTTTTTCTGGGTGTATTCAGAAAAAGCAGCGGTCAGCGCGTCGGCGTCGCGGGCTTTGAAGAAGATCAGGTACTTGGGCGGCGAAGTGCTGCGGTCCTTTTTCACCGCATAGTCCACGCCGTACTTGCGGGCGATCCGCTCGAAGTCCCGGATGGACGGGTCGCTGATCTCGATGTTGGAAACGCCCTGGTTCTGCCCAATGAGCTGCTTCACCGTCTGTTTGCCCTTGGGGGTGACGGGGGAATCCCGGCCGCGCTGCTTGTTCAGCTTTTTCTCCCTGCGGTGGGCCATGTACTTGGATATGGCGGCCTTGAACAGCCGCCCGGTGAACTTGGTGCCGCTGACTACCAGCGTCAAAGTCCTGTTTTCCACTTCCTCCTGCATTTTTCTCGCCTCCCTTCGTCGGTTATGCAGAAAGCGGTCTTGGGTACTAAGGCGGGACCACCAGCCGCCGTAACAGGTGGCGGCCCGTCATACCGTCACCAAAATCAGGGACCGAAGTTCCGCAAAGTGCAGCTTGCCCTTTGGCGTCACCAGCGTGTAGGAGCCGGTGTGGCCGTTGCGGCAAAAATCCTTGACACAGAACAGGCCCTCGTTGCTGCCTTTGGCGTAGGGCAGCACACAGCCCGACGGAGTGCGGTAGACGTACCGGCGTTCCAGCAGAAAGCGGACGAACCGCCGTTCCGGCACGTCCAGCTCCTTGGCGGTGGTGCGCAGGTTGGTACTGTGTCGCAGGTCGATGAACAGGTCATAGTAGACGGCCTTGCCTTGCAGCCGGGCGTTGTCCTCCCGCAGCGCCGCATTTTTCTCGCGCTCGGCCAGCAGGTCGGAACAGAGCTTCAGCAGCGCCTCCGGCGAGGTGGCGACCTCCCACAGCTTTTCTCTGGTGAGGTAAGCCCCGTGCTGGCGGATGGTGGGCAAGACTTCATCGAACACCCAGCGTTCAAATCGCTCCGCCGAGGGCAGCTTACTGTGAACGATGAGCCGGTACACATCGCCTTCGGGGATAAACAAGAGCTTTTGTACCCCGCCATTCGTAGGGGCTTCCATTTTGGAAACCCCTTTGCAGTGGGTGTTTACCGCTTTGCTGGGAATCGAATACCCCAAAGCCCTTGCCACATCCGTTCCGCAGAACAGGTACTTGCCGTCCTCATCAATGACCCGGACGTTTCCAAACTCCGGGTTCTTAAAAATTTCCATCTGGTTCATATCACCCCTCCTTGGGCGGTGCAGACAAAAAGGCGGCCGTTACCAGCCGCCTGCGTACATATCGTGGTTGACCTGGGCCGTGTAGTGGTTGCTGATGGTGGTGGGCGCGTTGAACAGCACGGTCAGCAGGTATTGTTTCATGTTGCGGACCTCGGTGGTGTTGTTGTGCAGGCACTCCATGACGAACTCGATGTGGGAGCTGTCCAGCTTCAAAAACCGGGAGCGCACCACCTCATGGGGGAAGTCCGCCCCGGCGATTCGGGTGGTCTTGCGTCTGGCGCAGACCGTTTCCACGATCAGCTCCACGATCTCGTCCAAATCCTCCCGGTAGGTAGAGAACTCCCGGCACAGGTGGTCGTACTCGATGTTCTCCAACACCAAATCTCGATAACTCTGCATTTCTTCCGCCGACATCGCATCCCGTCCTTTCCGTTCCGGCAGCTGCGCTGCCGCAAAGCCCCGGAAGGGAATGGAATCGGTACTTGATCCCTGGGTATTTGATTTTTGGGTCCTTGATTTCTCTATATTTAATTCAGCGGGCTTTTCCGTATCCGGGTCAGCCAGATACGGGTTTTCCGTATCTGGTGAAGCCATATCCGGCTGGGGCGTATCCGGCGCTTTGGGCTGGGGCTGCTCGTAGATGACATACTCGGTGTCGCTGATGCGGCCCTGACGGTCCCGCAGCTGGTGGCGGACGATGTACCCGGCGCTTTCCAGCTCCCGCAGTGCCCCGCCGATGGCGTCCACGCCCTCCTTGCAGATTTTCGCAAGTCCTCTGGTGGTGTAGTTCCAGTCCTCCGGCAAGGACAGCATCATGGACAAAAGCCCCTTGGATTTCAGCGACAATGCCTTGTCGCGCAGGTGATGGTTACTCATAACGGTATAATCACGGGTCCGTTCAATACGAAAAACGGCCATTTCATCACTCCTCTCGGCATTTATGGCATGAAAAAAGCCGCTGTCAGTTATGACGCGGCTCAAACTTCATAGAAAACTCCGGGCATCCCGTCAAAAGGATGGTCGTTGATGTCCTCAAAGGCATCGGCAATCTCCTCTGGCGGATAGTCCTGCCAGTCCCGGCCCTTGACGATATGGTGTACCGTGCGGTAGCAGGTAGAAAACCGCTCGTATGCCGAACGGTATTTTGTAGTCACGCCGGACACCTCCACAAACCGTCCATCCTCCAGAAACCACAGTTCCCGGATACAGGCGGCATCCACCTGGGTGGAATGACTTTGGACCGTTTTTTGGTAAATACAGCACCCCCGCTGGGGAAACAATTCCGGCCCGTAATAGTCCAGGGCGCACGCATGGCTGCCAGAAGTCTGGTAGGCAAGGACGCTTTCCCCACGATAGCGCACACCCTGCGCCACAAGCTCCAGGTCCAATCTGGAAAGCGCCCGTTTCCGTTCCTTTTTATCAGGGAACAGGTGCAGATACGCTGTCCGAATGGCATTACAGATTTCTTTTTCTCTGAACATCTCATTTCCTCCGTTTTTTCTTTACATACAGGACGTGCCCCTCAACCACATGGGCGCACTTTTTGATTTTGAGCTCCCGGCGCTGCTGGCTGAGTAAGGCGGCCTGATAGCCGTCCTCGGTGAGAAACAGCCGCACCTCATCGCCGGGGCTGCCGTAGGAACCGGGGCGCAGGACGGAAAACTCGATCATCCAGCGGGTATTGTCCCGAAACCGCTCCACGGCAAGAATGTTGTGTCCTTTCAGCTCACGGGCTGAAATATCCCTCATAGGCGCTCCTTTCATCGCTCCTGGTCTCTCTGGCGCTTGCGCTGCCACGCTTCCAGCAGCTTGATAATGGTCTCCTGCATCCGGGCGGGGGTGTAGCTCCTGGGAAAATACTTGCGCAGGGTGTCGCTGGTGAAGGTGATCTTATCCAGGTCGCTTTTCTTTTCTTCCCCCATGATGACGCGCATCATGTCGAGGGTCAGGTGGCCCTCCTGGCTGTACTTTTTCAGCCGCTGGGCCTGGGAGAGCGACGGCGTAGCCTGTTCGCTGTCCATCGCGTCCAGAAGCTGCGTCTGTTCCTCTTTTTTGAGGAAAGACAGCTCATAGGCCGGGTTGAAGGCAATTTTCTTCTCATCCACCATGTCCAGCAGTTCGGGAATTAACTCGGTAAGGCGGATGTAACGCTGGACTTGGTTGCGGCTGGAACCCGCTTGTTGGGCAAGAACTTCATCTGCTCGTAACTTCGTCCCAACTTGGGACGAAGTTAAATCTGACCGTTCGCCCTGATGTTTCATAGCTTCCAGCTTCATCTTATAAGCAAAAGCCCGCTCGCTGGGGAGCAGGCTTTCCCGCTGCAAATTGCTGTCAACCATGATAATGGTGGCCTGATCGTCGTCCAGGTCGCGGACAATGACCGGCATGGTATCCTTGCCAGCCAGTTCGCTGGCCCGATGACGCCGGTGCCCGGCGACCAGCTCGTAGCCGCCGTTGGGGTCCGGGCGGGCGATGGCCGGGACCAGTACACCGTACTGCCGGATGCTGTCGGCGGTCTCCATCATGGCCTCATCGTCCTTGACCTTAAAGGGGTGGTCCTTGAACGGGTGCAGCTCCGACAAAGAAATTTCCAGAACCTTCTCCCGCTGGGCGTCGGCCCGGCTTTCCTCTGTGGAGAACAAGTCATCTACCGAGGCCAGCTCTACTTTTTTCGCGCTGCTTTTCAAGTTTCAACACCTCCTTCGTCAGATTGCGGTAGCCCTCGGCCACCTTGCCGCCGGGGTCATGGGCGAAAATGCTCTTGCCCTCGGCGCTGGTCTCCTTGGCCCGGACCGAATGGGGAATCTCGGTGCCGAACACCTTGATTTTGCTGCCATAGGTCTCCCGCAGCAGGGCGGCGATCTCTTTCGCAAAATTGGTTCGGCTGTCCACCATCGTCAGCAGGATGCCGTCGATCTGGAGCTTGGGGTTCATCTGCCGCTTGACCTTGCTGATGGTGGACAGCAGCTGTTCCAGGCCCTTGGCGGGCAGGTACTCCGCCTGGACGGGGACTATGATCCTGTTGGCTGCCGCCAGTGCATTGACCGTAAGCATCCCCAGGGAGGGCTGGCAGTCGATGAGGATATGGGAATACTGTCCCTTCACGGTGTCCAGATACTGCCGCAGGACGGTCTCGCGGCTCATGGCGTTTACCAGCGACACCTCCATGCCAGACAGCTGGATGTCGGCGGGCATGAGGTCCACGCCCTCCGGGTGGTGCAGGATGCCCTCGCCGGATTTGATCGGCTCGTCCATGAGGATGCGGCCCATCGCGTCGGACAGGGTAAAGGGCAGCTTGTCCGGCTGCGGGTTGCCCAGGCTGATGGTGAGGCTGGCCTGCGGGTCAGCATCCACCAGCAGCACCTTCTTCCCGGCCTGGGCCAGCCCTATCCCTAAGTTAGCGCAAGTGGTCGTTTTGCCGACGCCGCCCTTCTGGTTGGCGACGGCGATGATTTGCGTGTTCAAGAGAAATCCTCCTCGTATTATAAAGTAGTAGTTATTAGAGTCCCTCTCCAAGGACAAAATGCTA
>OGYU01002044.1_pt1 | contig 13532 bp, 8 predicted proteins | sample 1576581 | NCBI WGS metagenome assembly OGYU01 (sample SAMEA3541547, study PRJEB24748) | human gut metagenome | biome: human gut; feature: human-associated habitat; material: faeces | place: China | collected 2012 | reverse complement strand
CCGCGCCTCGGCGCGAGAATGTGCCAAGGCACATTCTCTTTTATGTGACAGAGCGGGACAAAGCGATCAGGTATCAGCTGGCGAAACATTTATCGGAAGCTGCCAGTCTGATAAGGATGGAATTTTCCAAACGGGCATGGTATACTCAACTCAACAAGATAAGGGGATCGATACAAATGAAAAGAAAACAGGTAACAGCAGCATGTCTGATGGCAGCAACGATGCTGTTTTCAGGCTGCACGCCGAATATCAGTGAATATGCAGCGCGAGCGCAGCAAGCCGGAAAGAGCTTTTGGGAAGGGAAAACAACAGACGCTATGGCGCAGGACAGCGATGCTGCGGCAACAGCAGATGACGAGACGTCTGTAGCAGGTGAAACACAGAATGTCAGTACAGGAACCGGCACCGCTGCAGTGACCAATGAGAGGCAGGATAGCGATACTGCGACCGATGACGAGATACAGGATAGCACAACAGCGACCGGCGGCGAAGGGCAGCACAGCGATACCGCGGCAACAGCAGACGGCGAGATGCCTGCGACAGGCGAAACGCAGATCGACACCGCCACAGAATCTGAGGCAGCAACAGCTCCTCAAATTCCGGAACTGATGACAGAAGTGACCGACTCAGTTTATGAAGCATACGCGCAGAAATCGGATGCGTTTACCGGCAAGCTGGCGGGACACGACCGTCTGAGCCGCGCGGAAAACGCAGCGCTGACGGCAGTTCTTTCGCAGAAGGAGTACGGTGACAAGACGCTTTGCCTGCAGAACATGGCGAAGTATGACAGCAACGCAAATGAAAGCTTTCTGCTGATGTTTGAGAGCACACCGTTGACAGCCCGCGGGCGGATTTCCGGCGATCTCTGGTATTATGACGGCGAGTCGGCAAGGCTTCTGGAAAAAGGAATCGTCGTAACCGGACTGCAGCAGGTGACGGGAATTGGGAATCCGTTTGTTATTCTGGAAACGGAAGTCTCCGGCAAAAAACAGGCGGCTGTCTGGACGGTAAAAGATCAAAAGTGCGAAAAGCTTCTGGAGGATGCCGAGACGATCGAAGCGACAAAGGACGGCGTTTGTACGTTTTATCCTGCGGAGAAGACTGTGTACGATCCGCTTGTTTCGGAATGGGACAGTGCAGAAGAGACGGTTCCTGTTTATTATGAAAGAACAGCGGACGGATTTGCGGAGCGTTCGTATCGGGAGCTGACAGCGTCGGAATATTTGGCGTATGTGTCTGCAGAGGATTCGGATGAAGAGGCACAGGCGTGGAAGGAAAAGCTGGAAGAGCAGTTCTACACGCAGACGGATGAAAATACAGAATATACCTATTGGTTTTATGCAATTGGGGAGGACAAAATTGCCTATCGCTGCAGAGAAGCCGGGCAGTCGGTCGGACAGGAAGAAGGAATCGATCATGCGGTTGCGAAGTACAGCTGGTGTATCAGCAGCCTGGATCAGGGAAAGCTGACCAAAGCATCGGAGACGATCAGCGGGGATGGATTTTTCTTTCCGTCGAGATTGGAGCAGGAAGAAGCGCTGGAGAGCCTGGAGAATATTCCAAACGAATTTACGAAAAACCGGTTGGATAAAGTGCAGAAAACAGCCCGCGCGGCGGTCGGTCAGGCGGTTGCACAGATTCTGGAGGTACAGGAGTACCCGGACGATGCGCTGTGTTTTGCAGAGACGGCGGATTACGATGGGAACGGCAAAAAAGAAACATTTGCGGCGATCGGCAGGTACGACGGAGCGTTCGGCGCGCCGGTATGCGACCTGTGGTTTGCCGGCGCGGACGGCGCAGTTTTGGAAGAAGAGAATTTTGCCTTTAAGGAGCTGGAAAAGCTGGGAAGCGCCTTTGTGCTGTATCGTGGCTACGAAGTGTCCGGCGTCAGCGACATGCTGTTTGGTGTGCAGGAGCAAGGAGCAGTGCGCCTGTTAAAACAGATGGGGCACTTTGAGCTGGACGATGACGGCGATCTGATGGCATGGACTGCCGGGACAGAAGCCGCGCCGGGATATTATGACATCAGCCTGCGCACACTGACAGAGTATCGATTAGAAGAAATCCGTGAAAAAGAGCTGTTACAGTATAAAAACGGCAAAGCAGTGTTAAAGAGTATCCTGCGGCAGGTTGGATCAGATTCCGGGAAAATACAGATTTTATCCGGGGAAAACGATAGGATTCATGTCAACTTTTCGGACGCGGAAGGAAGCTGGTACGAGACATGGAAAGTGGAAAACGACAGACTTGTACTGACAGACAGCGGAGAAGGCAGTGTAAAAGAGGTTCATGAAAGCGGTGATGTGTCCGGACAAAACGCAGTCAGTCAAAACAGCGCTGTATCTGACCGGGAAGCAGACAGCATCAGTGAAAACAATGCGGCAGCATCCGACCGGACAGGCAGCATCGGCACGAGGTCTGTGACAAAGAGCGGGCAAAAGTCAGAAAACGGGACAGAAAGCCCTGCCTTTGACTTCTCTGCGCCCGATGGGACAGCAAAGGAAACTCAGACAGAACAAGAATAGGAAATTACAAAAATATGGCATTTGCACATTTGCACGTCCATACAGAGTACAGCCTGCTGGACGGTTCCAATAAAATCAAAGAATATGTAAAACGAGTCAAGGAGCTGGGCATGACGGCTGCGGCGATTACCGACCATGGCGCAATGTACGGTGTGATCGATTTTTACCGTGCGGCGCGGGCAGAGGGTATCAATCCGATTTTGGGCTGTGAGGTCTATGTTGCGCCCAATTCCCGTTTTGACCGGGAGATTACCGGCGGGGATGACCGGTATTACCATCTGGTGCTTCTGGCGGAAAATAATACTGGTTACGCGAATCTGAGCAAAATCGTCAGCCGCGGTTTTACGGAGGGGTACTATTACAAGCCGCGTGTCGATATGGAGGTTCTGGAGGAATTTCACGAGGGAATTATTGCGCTGTCTGCGTGTCTGGCAGGTGAAGTGCCGCGCTATATCCAGAAAGGACTGCCGGAGGAAGCAAAAAAATGCGCATTAAAGTATCAGTCGATTTTTGGGAAGGATAATTATTTTCTGGAACTGCAGGATCATGGGATCCCGGAGCAGCAGACCGTAAACATGGCGCTTTTACAGATGTCGCGGGAACTGGACATTCCGTTAGTATGCACGAACGACGTGCACTACACCTATGCGGAGGACGCAAAGCCCCACGATATCCTTCTGTGTATCCAGACCGGCAAAAAGCTTTCCGACGAAAACCGGATGCGTTACGAGGGCGGTCAGTATTTCGTCAAAAGCGAAGAAGAGATGAAGGGACTGTTTCCCTATGCGTGGGAGGCAGTGGAAAATACACAGCGAATTGCAGACCGCTGTCATGTGGAAATCGAGTTTGGTAAGACGAAGCTGCCGCATTTTGATGTGCCGGAGGGCTATGATTCCTGGGGATATTTGAACAAGCTGTGCACTGACGGCATGAAAGAGCGCTATCCGGAGGACGACGGCACGCTGCAGAAGCGTCTGGAATACGAGTTGGGTATTATCAAGCGCATGGGATATGTGGACTATTTCCTGATCGTGTGGGATTTTATCAACTATGCCAGAGAAAACGGTATTCCGGTAGGACCTGGACGTGGAAGTGCAGCTGGAAGCATCGTTTCCTACTGCCTGCATATCACGAATATTGATCCGATCCGTTATAGCCTGCTGTTTGAGCGTTTCCTGAACCCGGAACGAGTTTCCATGCCGGATATCGATATCGACTTCTGTTATGAACGCAGACAGGAGGTCATCGATTATGTCGGACGCAAATATGGAAAAGAAAAGGTTGTGCAGATTGTCACATTCGGTACGCTGGCGGCAAAGGGTGTCATCCGCGACGTCGGGCGCGTCATGGATCTGCCGTATTCCTTTGTGGATTCGATTGCAAAAATGATTCCGAACGAGCTGAACATGACGATTGATAAGGCACTGTCAATGAACGCAGAGCTGCGCAAGCTCTACGAGAGCGATGAACAGGTGCACGTGCTGATTGATATGAGTAAACGGCTGGAGGGATTGCCGCGCCACACCTCGATGCACGCAGCAGGGGTTGTGATCTGCCCGGAGGCGGCAGATCATTTTGTACCGCTTTCACGGGGGTCGGATGGTTCGATCACAACGCAGTTTACGATGACGACGCTGGAAGAGCTCGGACTGTTAAAAATGGACTTTCTGGGGCTTCGAACCCTGACAGTAATCGACCACGCGGTCAAGATGATTGAGCATGACACCGGTGTGAAGCTCGATATGGAGCATCTGGATTATAACGATAAAAAAGTGCTGGATTCGCTCTGCACCGGCAGGACGGACGGCGTGTTCCAGCTGGAAAGCGGCGGGATGAAAAGCTTCATGAAGGAGCTAAAGCCCCAGAACCTTGAGGATATCATCGCGGGTATTTCCCTGTACCGTCCCGGGCCGATGGACTTTATTCCAAAATATATTAAAGGAAAAAACAATCACGACGAGATCACCTATTCCTGTCCGGAGCTGGAACCGATCCTGTCTCCGACCTACGGCTGTATCGTGTATCAGGAGCAGGTTATGCAGATTGTGCGCGACCTCGGCGGCTACACGATGGGACGAAGCGACCTGGTTCGCCGTGCAATGAGCAAGAAAAAGCAGTCCGTCATGGAAAAAGAACGGGCGAATTTCGTTTACGGCAATCCCGAGGAGGGCGTGCCCGGCTGTGTGGCCCGGGGCATTCCGGAAAAGGTCGGTCTGGAAATTTACGCGGAAATGATGGATTTTGCAAAATACGCGTTCAACAAGTCCCACGCCGCATGCTACGCGGTTGTCGCTTACCAGACGGCTTACCTGAAATATTATTATCCGGTGGAATTTATGGCGTCCCTGATGACTTCTGTAATCGATAACCCCGGAAAAGTGGCGGAATACATTCTGGTTTGCCGCCAGATGGGAATCGCGATTCTGCCGCCGGATATCAACGAGGGAGAGCCGGGATTTTCGGTATCGGGAAAATCAATCCGGTACGGGCTGACTGCGATCAAGGGTGTAGGACATCCGGTTGCGGACGCGGTGATCGCAGAGCGGAAGCTGCGGGGCGTGTTCAAAAACCTGCAGGATTTTCTTTCCAGAATGTCCGATACGGAAGTCAATAAGCGCAACGTGGAAAACTTCATCAAAGCGGGTGCATTCGATAGCCTTGAGGGAACACGCAAGCAGTTTATGAGCGTATTTGTGCAGCTGATGGATCAGAATCAGCAGAATCGGAAAAATAATATGGCGGGACAGCTTTCCTTATTCGATCTGGTGGACGAGTCGGAAAAGAAAAACTATGAAATCCGTTTCCCGGATGTCGGGGAATATCCGAAGGAAATTCTTCTGACCTTTGAAAAAGAAGTGCTCGGTGTGTATGTCAGCGGGCATCCGCTGCAGGAATACGAGCAGCTCTGGCGCAGGAATATTTCTAATACAACGGCAGATTTTATGCTGGATGAGGAGACAAACAGCGTCCATATTCAGGACGGAGCAAAGGCGGTTATCGGCGGAATTATTGAGGAAAAGAAGATCAAATATACCAAAAACGATAAGGTGATGGCGTTTTTACAGGTGGAGGATCTGGTTGGAACGATTGAAGTTATAGTTTTCCCGAAAACCTATGAGCAGTACGGCAGCAAGCTGATGGAGGATGAAAAGGTTCTCCTGCGGGGGCGCGTTTCCGCAGAGGAGGATAAAGACGCGAAGCTGATCTGTGAATCCGTGCAGACCTTTGACGAAATCCCCAAAAAGCTCTGGATTAAATTTCCGACGATGGAAGCCTATCAGCAGCAGGAAAAAAAGCTGCTTTCGGCAATCGCAGCTTCCGACGGCAAGGATACCGTGGTGATTTATGTGGAAAATCCGCGCGCGATGAAGCAGCTTGGGGCGAATCAGACCGTTCATGGGGACGAGGCGCTTTTAAAGCAGCTGGAAGAGCTGTTTGGAGAAGAAAACGTAAAGCTGATGTAAGTTTCACAAAACCATTGAAAAGAAAGCCCGTTTCGATTAAAATAAAAAATGGTTTTACGGATTTTGAAATCTTAAGATTGAAGTCCAGCCCGCAGCGGCAGACAGGAGGAACAATGGCATCTAAGATAAAGACAATTGGAGTTCTTACAAGCGGCGGAGATGCGCCGGGTATGAATGCGGCAATCCGTGCGGTTGTTCGGAAAGCGATTTGCAACGGCGTAAAAGTAAAAGGCATTAAAAAAGGCTATCAGGGCCTGTTAAATGAAGAAATCATAGATATGGATGCCCGCAGCGTTTCGGATACCATCCAGAAGGGCGGTACGATTCTGGGAACTGCGCGTTGTCTGGAATTTAAGACGGAAGCCGGACAGAAAAAGGGCGCGGAGATCTGCCGCAGACACGGCATCGACGGTCTGGTTGTTATCGGCGGTGACGGCTCTTACAGAGGCGCACAGGCGATGTCCAGACTTGGAATCAATACGATCGGTCTGCCGGGCACGATCGATCTGGATATTGCATGTACCGAATATACGATCGGTTTCGACACGGCAGTCAATACCGCGATGCAGGCAATCGATAAGGTAAGGGATACTTCATCTTCACATGAACGCTGCAGTATTATCGAAGTAATGGGCAGAAATGCCGGTTATATCGCACTGTGGTGCGGCGTCGGCACCGGCGCGGAGGATATCCTTCTTCCTGAAAAGTACGACTATGACGAGCAGCAGCTGATTAACAATATTATCAACAACCGTAAAAAGGGCAAAACTCACCATCTGATCATCAATGCAGAAGGTATCGGTCATTCTACTTCCATGGCGAAGAGAATTGAAGCAGCAACGGGTGTGGAAACCAGAGCAACCATCCTGGGGTACATGCAGCGAGGCGGCAGCCCGACCTGTCTGGATCGTTATTATGCTTCTATCATGGGCGCTTATGCGGCAGACATCCTCTGCGCAGGCAGCTCGAACCGTGTTGTGGCTTACAAACACGGCGAATTTGTAGACTATGATATCGAGGAAGCCCTTGCGATGCAGAAAGAGATTCCCGAATATCATTATCAGGTCAGCAAAGCGCTGGCCACCTGACGATACAGGACGCAAAGGGGCGGCTGCACACGAAACGTGTGTGGCCGTTGTGCGTTTTCATAAAGATCAACGGAGGAACCTGCATGATTACTGCAGCATCCAACAGCCGGATCAAAAGGCTGGTACAATTGAATCAAAAGTCGAAGCTGCGCAGAACGGAGGACGTTTTTCTGGCAGAGGGTGTGAAGATGTTTCTGGAAGCACCGAGAGAGCAGCTGCAGGAGGTCTATGTTTCGGAATCCTTTCTGGAAAAGTGCAGCTGCAGGGAGCATCTGGAAGAGGTTGGCTACGAAGTTGTTTCCGACAGCGTTTTTTCTAAAATATCGGATACCTGCACGCCACAGGGCGTTTTATGCGTGCTGAAACAGTTTCACTATAATATAGAAGAAATGCTGCGGGACAAAGCACCGCTGTTTCTGCTTCTGGAAAATATACAGGACCCCGGCAACCTCGGTACGATGCTGCGAACCGGTGAGGGCGCAGGCGTTTCCGGGATTATCATGAGCCGGGATACAGTCGATTTGTACAACCCGAAGGTTATCCGTTCAACGATGGGCAGCATCTACCGCGTTCCGTTTTATTATGCGGACGATTTTGCGGCGGCGGTTCATCAGGTACAGCGGGCGGGTGTCAGCGTATACGCGGCGCATCTGCGCGGGAAAAATTCCTATGCCTGTCAGGATTACACAAAGGGGACGGCATTTCTGATCGGTAACGAGGGCAACGGCCTGCGGGAAGAGACTGCAGAGCTTGCGGACTGTTATATCCGAATTCCGATGGAGGGCAAAGTGGAGTCGTTAAATGCAGCGGTGGCGTCTTCGATTCTGATGTATGAAGCGCATCGGCAGAGGGCGACGATTGAAAAATAGCATTTTTCAAGCTCGAGATTTGTGTCTGCGCGCACTTGACACAAACTCGACATGCGCAAAAAGCGTGCGCAGAAATGAGAGGCACAGATGAAAATCGGTTTTATCGGACTTGGAAATATGGCGCAGGCGATGATTGGAGGAGTTTTGAGAAATCACCTGGCTGTGCCGGAGGAAATTTACGGTTCTGCAAAAACGGCGGAGACCGAAAGCAAAGTACATGAAATGTTTGGCATCACGGTGACAGGCGATAACCTGGAAACCGCGCGGCAGGCAGAGCTTTTGATTCTTGCCGTAAAGCCGCAGTTTCTGGAGAAAGTGATCGGACAGATCAGCGACATTGACCTGACCGGTAAGACGATTCTGAGCATTGCGGCAGGCAAAAGCCTTGCGTGGCTGGAAGAGCAGTTCTGTGCGCCGCTTCCGTTTGTGCGTGCGATGCCCAATACGCCGGCACTGGTCGGGGAAGGCTGTACCGGAGTCTGCTATGGCAGCAGGGTAACTCCTGAGATGAAAGAAAAAACGGCGGCTGTCCTGGACAGTTTCGGCAAGACGGTTGAGCTTCCGGAACGCCTGATGGATGTGCTGACCGGCGTCAGCGGCTGTGCGCCTGCCTGGATTTTTATACTGATCGAGGCGATGGCGGACGGTGCAGTTGCGGAAGGCATGCCGCGCAGCCAGGCATATGAATGCGCTGCACAGGCTGTGCTCGGCAGCGCGAAGCTGATGCTTGAGACCGGAAAGCATCCGGGAGAGTTAAAGGATATGGTCTGCTCCCCGGCAGGCTCCACAATTCAGGCGGTACGCGTTTTAGAGGAAAAAGGCTTCCGCGGCGCAGTGACCGATGCGGTCATCACTGCGGTGGAAAAGTCCAGAAGCCTGTAAAATAGTTTGTTACAAAAATGTTAAAAACAGGAATAAAGGAAGATCTGATGGAAAAAATAATCCCGTCAGGTCTTCTTTTTTTGATAAAAAATCGAAAAAACCGCAGAAAATGGCTGTCCTTTTTATGAAAAGAGAATTTACTATGTTAAAGCGGCATTTGTTGAAAACTTTGAAAAATAGTAAGAAAAAGGCGATGATTTCGGAGGTTTGTTGTAAAAATATCACAATAGAAGAAAAACCTTTGTGGGGAACTAACGGAAATTTGTGGTTCCGGGTGAACGACTTGACATTTGATTGTAATATTGCTATCATATCATGCGTAACAATTGTTAATAAGTTTGTAACAATTGAAACAGCTCTGTAACAAGGAGCGTCCCACAAAAAGCTCCTGAATTTCACCGGCAGAATGGCTGGGGAAGCAGAGTAAGATTTATGGAGGTAAGAATGAACGGAAAAGGCAGAAAGTTGTTTCGTAGTGCAGTCGGCATTTTAACATCTGTTATGATGATGGGTGCATATACGACAACCGCTATGGCAAGTGGTATCGGTGTCATTGATGCGAAAGACATGCTGGACATTCATGCAGAAGCAAATACAGCGTCTGCGGTGATTGGTCAGGTCATGGAGGACGGTCATGTGGCGATCCTTGCAAAGTACAACGACTGGGTGCAGATCCAGGCGGGAGAAATTGCAGGATGGGTACCGGCTGAAAATCTGGTCGAGACAGAGATTTCCAACGAAGAGGCTGTTGCAGCCAATGAGCAGGTGATCGCTGAACGGACAGGAGAAACAGCATCCGAAGATGAATTCTTTGCAGAGGAAGAAGTACAGCAGGATGAAACAGCAGCTTTACAGGCAGAGGCGAGTGAAGCAGCACAGAATGAGATAGAAGAAGTACAGGCAGCCGAGGAAGCAGCCCGCATCGAAGCGGAAGCGCAGGCAAAGGCAGCAGCCGAGGAAGCAGCGCAGCTCGCAGCGCAGGCGCAGGCAAAGGCAGCCGAGGAAGCAGCACGCATCGAAGCGGAAGCGCAGGCAAAGGCAGCCGAGGAAGCAGCACGCATCGAAGCGGAAGCCCAGCAGGCAGCTTTGGCAGCCCAGGCAGCCCAGACCGCAGCGATATCCGCAGAGGAATTAAAACTGCTCGCAAATATTATTTACTGTGAAGCAGGCAGTGAATCCTACGTTGGTAAGGTTGCGGTAGGCAATGTCATCATGAACCGCGTCAAGAGTGCATCGCAGCCCAATACGATCACCGAGGTTGTTTACGCAAAAGGACAGTTTTCCCCTGTTAGAAACGGTTCGCTGCAGAGGGCACTGAGCAGTGACAAGGCAGATGCAGCCTGCTATCAGGCAGCAATCGAAGCATTAGCCGGTGCACAGCCGGTCGGCGGCAAGCTGTTTTTCAGAAGAAATAACGGTCGTTCCGGACAGGTAATCGGACATCACGTTTTTTACTAAAACAGTATCATAGCCGGGGCATTTGGCCCAATAGCATTATAAGGGAATCGTCAGAAGAGGATAGGGAAAAACTGTTGTTTCTGACAGAAAAAGAACAAAAAAAGGCATGTGGAAAAGGATTGTTTTCACACGCCTTTTTTGTGTTCATGACAATAGAATCCTCGCAGGGCGCACACTTGACAGTAATTGACGGATTTGATATGATGACGCTAATCATGTAATATAATTGTAACATTTGATGAGCCGATTTTGGGAGCGCCAAAGGCGCGGAAAATCAATGGAGGTTCAGCTAGCGTTACTGTCTGCGGATATGAGGGGATAGAAAGGATCATCGATTTATGGGCTGGAGCAGAAAATGTGAGAAAAGGGGGAAGCACTGGCTGCGGGCTGCAGCGCTGGGAGTCGTCTTTTTGTGGACGGCCGGAAGCAGTCTGCAGGCAGAGGCGGAATCGAGCAAAAGCGCGCACTGGCACAAGGGCGTTGGCATAGAGGCGTGGCTGACAGGAGCGGATAAGGAACAGGTCAGTCAGAACGCAGCATCCAAAAATGGGGCGGCAGATGCAGCGACCGGTGCAGCCGGCGGGCAGGAAACGGATGCAGCGTCTGACAGTGCGGACAGCAAAACCAAAGCTTCGTCCGGCGATGGAACGAAAATGGACGACCTGACCGGCACAATTGTGATGACGAGCGTCCGGAATGTATTGAATGTCAGGACGGAAGCGGACAGCGAGGCAGAGCTTGCAGGGTATTTGTATGCAGACTGTGGCGGTACAGTGCTGGAACAAAAGGACGGCTGGACAAAGCTTGAGTCCGGCGAACTGACCGGCTGGGCGAACAACGATTATCTGCTGTTTGGGGAAGAAGCGCGGAAAGAGGCAAAAGACGCGGGACGGATTGTGGCAACGACCAAAACAGGCGCTTTGAGAATCCGGAAAGAACCTTCAGCAGATGCCGCAATTTATGATCTGCTGGAAGAAGGCGCAAAGTATGAGGTCGTGGATGAAGAACAGATTCGTTTCAGCGAGGATCAGGAAATCACGGCGGACTGGGTTGCGGTCAATTACGGCGGAAAGACCGGATATGTGTCTTCGGAATATGTCCAGGTTGATTTTGAAATCGATTACGGAGAGACGGTTGAGCAGGTAAAAGCGCGCGAGGAAGCGGAAACGGCGAGACTGCAGGCGGAAAAAGAAGCTGCCGCACAGAAACAGAAGCAGGAAAAGGCAGCGCAGGCGGAAAAGGAAGCGAACAAGGCTGCTGCACTGGCAGCGGACGACAGCGTGCTTTTGGCGGCGCTCATTCAGTGTGAAGCAGGAGAAGAGCCCTACGAAGGACAGGTGGCTGTCGGCGCAGTCGTGATGAATCGGGTCAGAAGCGGCGCTTATCCGAATACGGTCAAGGGAGTTATCTATGCTTCGGGACAGTTTACACCGGCGGGAAGCGGACAGGTTGGACGCGTTGTCGCAAGTGGAAAGATCAAGGCAAGCTGCCTGCAGGCGGCACAGGAAGCGATGGCGGGAAGCACCCCAGTTGGAATAGCGACGCATTTTAGACGGGCAGGAAGCAGGGAAGGTATTGTGATCGGACATCATGTATTTTGGTAGACGGGGCATGATTTTTGTAGTATGATAGTCATAAGTCACAGGAAAGGAGGAGTTACATGACGGAAGTATTTGCCTGGCTGGCTCTGTTGATTTTACTTGTGCTGATTGAGCTTGCGACGATGGGGCTGACGACAATCTGGTTTGCAGCCGGAGCTCTTGTTGCGACGATTGCAGCTGCCTGCGGTGCGCCGGTTCTGGTGCAAGTCATCCTGTTTTTGGTAGTGTCCGTGCTGATGCTTGTTTTTACAAGACCGGTTGCCATGCGCTATTTCAATGTTGGAAGGGCGAAGACCAATGTGGACAGCATGCTTGGGGAACGCGGTATCGTGACCGGCAGGATTGATAACCTGCACAGCTGCGGACAGGTTACGCTCAAAGGCATGGAGTGGTCAGCGAGATCTCAGGAAACTGAGGGGACGATTGAAGAGGGTACCGTCGTCATTGTAAAAAAGATCGACGGTGTGAAGCTGATTGTTGTCCCGGACGAGATCGAAACAGAAGAACCTGTAACAAACAGCAGCGAGGCTGCTGACAACATGCGGTAAGACCGCGGAAATGAGGGTAATTATGATAGGTGGACTGGTAATACTCATTATTTTAATTCTGGCAATTGCAATTGTAGCGTCCTGCATCAAGATCGTACCGCAGGCGCAGGCTTATGTCGTAGAACGTCTCGGCGCATACCAGGATACCTGGAGCGTTGGCCTTCACTTTAAAGTGCCGATTGTCGATAAGGTTGCAAAGCGTGTACTGTTAAAGGAACAGGTAGCGGATTTCCCGCCTCAGCCCGTTATCACAAAGGATAACGTTACGATGCGGATCGATACCGTTGTCTTTTTCCAGATCACAGATCCCAAGCTGTTTACCTACGGAGTTGAAAATCCGATCATGGCGATTGAAAACCTGACCGCGACAACCCTGCGTAACATCATCGGAGACCTGGAACTGGACCAGACTCTGACCTCCCGTGAAACGATCAATGCCAAGATGCGTGCATCCCTGGATATCGCAACCGATCCCTGGGGCATTAAGGTAAACCGTGTCGAATTAAAGAACATCATTCCTCCCGCAGCAATTCAGGATGCGATGGAGAAGCAGATGAAGGCAGAGCGTGAACGCCGTGAAGCGATCCTGCGTGCCGAAGGTGAAAAGAAATCTACCATTCTGGTAGCAGAAGGTAAAAAGGAATCCGCAATTCTGGAAGCAGAGGCAGAAAAGCAGTCTGCAATCCTGCGCGCAGAAGCAGAGAAAGAAAAGATGATCCGTGAGGCAGAAGGTGAAGCGGAAGCAATCCTGAAAGTCCAGCAGGCGACTGCAAACGGTCTGCGTTTCATCAAGGATGCAGGAGCGGATGATTCTGTACTTCGTTTAAAGAGTCTGGAGGCTCTGGAAAAGGTTGCGGACGGCAAGTCTACAAAGATCATCATTCCGTCCGAAATTCAGAACATGGCGGGACTGCTGACCAGTGCGAAGGAGCTTTTAAGCGACAAATAAGCTCACACGAGCCATCTTCGATGCTATCCGCTGCCTGACAGCGTATTTCGTCTTTACAAAAAAGGACCGTACATTCTATAATGGATGTACGGTTTTTTATGATGCCAGGGTCAAAAGGTCTAAGCCCACATGAGCTTGCTCATAGGTG
>OGYU01002017.1_pt1 | contig 13626 bp, 5 predicted proteins | sample 1576581 | NCBI WGS metagenome assembly OGYU01 (sample SAMEA3541547, study PRJEB24748) | human gut metagenome | biome: human gut; feature: human-associated habitat; material: faeces | place: China | collected 2012 | reverse complement strand
TCTTCCGATCTAGATGAAGCTTTCAAATCCGATTGAATTGCTTCGAGGAGGAAATGCTGGGGAGCGGGAACCAAAAACAAAATGGCTGATGACAATCATCGGATCTGTTTGTTTAGCAGGTGGTTACTATATTTCACTTACAACAAAAGAACCACTTCAAGCAATAGGTCAGTTTTTTGTTGCCGTACTTTTAGTTGTCGCAGGAACATATGCATTATTTATGGCGGGAAGTATCACTTTATTAAAGTTACTCCGTAAAAAAAAGAGTTATTATTATAAGACAAGGCATTTTACAGCCATATCTGGTATGATTTATCGAATGAAACAGAATGCAGTAGGTCTTGCGAATATTTGTATATTAAGCACGATGGTACTTGTTATGGTTTCTATCACTATTTCTCTATATGCAGGAATGAACGATGTATTAGTAACACGTTTTCCATCTGAAGCCCAAATTACAAATCAGGGAATCAACCAAAATGAAGAACGGCAAATCGGGGAACTCGTAGCCAGTATTACAAAAGAAAATCATACAAATCCAACTTCACAGATACGTTTTCATGAAGGAAATTTTACTGCATTATATAATGACAAAACTAAAAACTTCAATATGACAACAGCACAAAGTTATGGCGATACCAACATAGTCGAGTTTGTTATGATACCGCTTTCTGATTATAATAAGACAGAAGGAAAAGCAGTAAAACTTGCAGATAATGAAGTACTTATCTACCATAGAAAAAATAAAAATATTCCACAATCATCCGTAGCACGGATTGAATCCTGCAAAACAACCCCAAATCTCGAAACACTGCTTAATATTTTTCAGCATCTCGGTTTACAGCTTACAGTAAGGCCTACAAAACCTACCGTTTAAAATCAAGGAGAATCTCTGCGAAGAGTTTCTCCTTATCTCCCAGTGGAACCAAAAGCTACAATCGCACGGAGAATCAGGAAATAGTTAATACAGTCGGTAATTTTCTCATCCCACTGCTCTTTGGAATACTGCTGCTCATCCATACACATATCCGATACAGAGATCAGATGTTTGGATAACATCCCCATAAGTGCTGATTTTCCTAGGTGCCTGCTCTGCCTTTTCTGTATTGGATACAATCAATAATGATGTAATCATAAAATTCTCTCAGCTTATCCTACCATAGAACGAAGAATTTGTTCCCTAAACAAAAAAATCGCCCAGACTAGAATTTTTAATCTAATCTGAGCGATACTCCACCATGCCTGTTTTTTTCAAGCAAAAAATCAATGTTCCCTGCGGGAATCGAACCCACAACTAGCGCTTAGGAGGCGCTCGTTATATCCATTTAACTAAGAGAACAAATAAGGACAGTCTGAAGATTTCAGACTGTCCTTATTCTATCACAATTAGCTAAAACGGTCAATTGCTTTCTCGTTATGCCTACTGTAACTTGAACTTGTTGATTGCTTCTTTTAATGCAACTGCGATTTCATCAAGCTCTACTGTGCACTGATTTAAGTTGTGCATTGTTGCATTAACTTCTTCTGCGGAAGCAGTTACTTCTTCGGATGCAGCTGCTGTTTCTGTAGAAATAGAAGCGACATCTTCCATTCTGTCAATTACATTTCCTCTGCTGTTATCCATCTGCTCATTTAACTTGGCAATATTGTCAAGACCTTCCGTTAAGGCATTGATAGATGTTGAAATTGTATTAAACAAATCCTTTGTATCCTGAATAGACTGGTTCTGTTCAGTAATAATCTGGTTCGTTTCATCAAGTGTCTTTTCTACCAGTGCAGACTTATCTGTAATCTCGGCAACAATCTGCTTGATTTCATCGGTTGACTGCTGTGACTGTTCTGCAAGCTTTCTGATTTCATCTGCTACAACTGCGAAACCTCTGCCGCTCTCACCTGCTCTTGCCGCTTCAATACTTGCATTCAGTGATAACAGATTCGTCTGTTCCGTAATCTCTGTAATGGCATTGGAAATGAAGTTAATCTTTTCAATACTCTGAATCATTTCATCTACAACGGACTGGGAAATCTTTGAATTTTCAATAGACTGCTCGCCCTTGCCGATTAAATCTTCTACAATCGTGATACCCTTGTTACTCATCTGCTGGGTTTCAATCGACATATCGTTAATATCACTGACATATGCCTTTGTTTCGTGTAATCTCTCTGCGAGATTTTCAACTTCCTTCGTCGCATTGTTCGTGCTTTCCGCCTGCCCCTGTGCCCCGATGGATACACTCTGGATTGCTTCAGAAACCTGATTTGTTGTTTCGGTTGTTGTCTTGGAAATCTCAGAAATATTATCTGATGCCTTGATAATAACCTGTGAACGTTCTTCCACATCCTTAATCAGTATGGATACATTATCAACCATTTCATTAAAGTTACCTTCAAGTTCACCAAACTCATTCTTCTTCTTAATTGGAATTCTCTGTGTTAAATCACCGTCTGCAACAGCCTGCATAACACTGTTAATCTTCTTGATTTCCTTTGTAAACATCATTGTTACAAATAATGCAATGACAATACCGATGATAAATGAAATAATACCGGATGAAATCGTTGCATTAACAATCTTATTCACAACGCTTGCTGTTTCATTGGAACTGATAAAACCAACCAGTGTCCAGTCTGTAATTTCATCTCTGGCTACTACAACGTGTACTGTCTTTCCGTTAATCTTTTCGTCAAAATCCTGAACATTGTAAATTTCTTCCGGCGACTCTGCGTTTAACTTACTCCAGAAATTGTAGCTGCTTACACTGTCTGAAGAATATGTATTCTTATCGTTATTTACAATAATCTTACCATCTTTGTTTACAAGAACCACATAACCTGTATTTAACAGACCGATGCTCTGTACATAATTGGTCATTTCTTCAAAATTAATATCCATGGCAACTGCACCATAGTTGCTGTTATCTGAATACTTGATTTCCTGTGAAACGGTAATGACAGTATTGCCCTGTGAATCTGCATAAGGATCTGTAAACTGTGCATATACGCTGTTTCTTGCAGGTGAACCGATTGTAGACTTATACCAGTCTTTTGCTGTATTATTCACACCGTCCTGGATAGACTTTTTGTTACCCAGCTTATTCTTTGTATTATCCCACTCTGTCCAGCCTGTGATCAGGTGTCCCGTAACAGTTGAAAAATACGCTCTTTCTGCACCGTTTGTAACTTTAACGGAAGCAATTAATGCATCCTGTACTGTTGTTACATTCGTATCATAATCGCCCCTGTCTTCCAGATGCTTTACGGCATCATTTCTTGTTAAAAGGTCTATTGGCTGACTGATATTTTTCAGATAATTAGTAAATCCCATCTTGGTTTCCTGTAATGTCTGTACACTTGTCAGCTTCAAATTTTCTGTCTGGGCTGATTTTGTTGTTTCTATTGCCCTGAATGCAAGTATCAATGTTGGAATCAAAATTGCCAGTACAAAAAATCCGACAAGCTGCACTCCGATTCCACGAAGTTTCTTACTCATAATTTCATCTCCTATTAATATTCTTAAACTCTTATAGTTATTCACTGTTTCATACTAACACAATCTCCTATAAATTGCCATTTATTTTGCAAAATTAATATTTTATTAACATTTTATTAAAATTGCACTCTGCCCTGAAGCCATACCTGTCCCTTAAAACGCCGTCCAACTGCCGGTTCCCCCAGCAGATCCGCTTCGTTAATCGCCATGCGGAACACCATATTGTTACATTCCAGTGTCATCTGGTAGACTTTCTCATCTGTATAAGTATTTCTTACCTCCGACAACTCCAGAATTTCCCCCATCACAGAATACTGGTCACATTCGACACCGCACGGCATAAATGTTGAATCTACGATGGAAAACACATCTTCATGGATAATACGGTGTGAGATTTCCGTATAAGTATCAATATCTTCAAGGGTCAGGCTCTCCATTGCCTGTTCATCACCCCTTTTAGCTGCCGCAATACGCCGTCTTCTGCTTTCCTCCGCTTCTTTATCTTTTTCCTGCTTTTTGCGGATTGGAAGCAGAATCATCCCGCCAATGGATAATGCCGTCATGACTGCCCGTTTACCCGGAACCGGATTTTTTACGGAAGCACCTCTTGTGTCCAGCAGTGCCGGAAGATTCTGATTCCCTGCTGTTTTAACCAGATAATCCAGATAATCCATAATATTCTGTAAATAAAAAATCAGCGTAACCCCTGTCTTTGCCTCATCACAGACTGCTGCAAACGACTCCTTATCCAGATGCCGCTCTATCGTAATCTCATCATTCTGCGTTCCCACGCTTCCCATTAAAAATGGAAAATGATATTCATAGACAAACCGGTTTTCCTCATATCTTCCATAAATATAAACGCCCATGGATTCGCCTGCTGCTACCACCATTGAACCCCTGTTTAATTTTTGATTTTTCAGCACCAGCCCCTCATCAATGCACTCTTTTATCCCCTCTTGTATAAATTCTGCCTCAGCTTTGGAATCCATCCTTGAAAATCCAAGCGCTCTCATATATAAATTCATATATTATTTTTGAATAAACTCCTCTGCTTATAATGTATCGACAATAAATACCGTCAGATACTTTAACAAATCTTTTTCCACTTCTTCTTTATAATCTGTTCCATCTGCATATCGCAGCATACGGATTACCGGACGGTCTGTAACCTCCCGGTTCTGGCGTACAACCACACCGATTTCTCCTTCATTCGTCATGACATTCATGCCAACCGGATACACTGCTACCGATTCAAGCAGCTTATTCGCAATGGTCGCATCATATTCCATGCCCGTATGCACCTTGATATACTCGATGGCTTCATAAATCTTCATCTTCCGGTTACCGATTCCACTCACCAGGCTGTCAAAATCATCACAAACGGATACTAAGCGCACTTCTGCCTTTAACTTGCCATTTCTCTGCTGGAACGGAAAGCCTGTTCCCTTTACGTTTTCATGGTGAAGAAGAATAATCTCTTTTGCCGTATCGGATAACCATTCTTCTTTTTCTACGGAGCTGTATCCATAGATGGTATGCTTTTTATATTCCAGTAAATCCCTGTAGTTCATATCTTCAATACTAATATTCTCGTACGGTACGCGGATATACTTTAAACCAATATCATGCAGAATCGCCCCAAGCGCCACATTATGTACCTGACGCTCTGTCATCTTCAGCTTCAATGCCAGAATGGTTGATAATGAACACACATTAATACAGTGTGTATACATATCTGTACTGACATTGCGGATTTCCGTCACATTAGTGAGGACATCATGGTCTGAAAGTACAGAATCAATAATATTTTCTGCCGCCTCTCCAATCTTTTTTAAATCCGAATTATGTTTATAAATATGTCTGTCAAGAATCCCCGCGACAATTTCCCTTGAACGGTCTGTCGTTTCATCCAGCCTGTATATTTTCTTTTGCTGCGGCTCTTTTTCTTCTTTCCGTTCTTTTACAATCTGTCCGCTGCCGGTCTGTTCTTTTACATATACATAGCCGATCCGCTGGTCCGTCAGCTTTTGAATATATTCTTCCTTTAACTCTGTATCGGACTGTACAAGAACCGTATCAGATGCTGACATCACAGGGACTGCCAGTATTTCATCACCTTTTAAATCTTTTACATCCACACGTATCATAATAACTCCAATCCGTTACTCCAATAACTTCTGCATATAAATTTATTCCTGTATACAGCTTTTATTTTTTATCCAATCCTTTTTATTAAAGATATCATAAATTTATATTTTTTACAAGACAAAGCGGGCGCCTAACTCTCATTTAGCGCCCGCTTTTTTTTCATTTTTTTAATTATTTATGCAATCAGATGTTGCGGTCAAAATTCCCCGCCTATGATATCTGCAACTATTCTTCTGTATCGTTTTTTTTCTTTTTAAAAAGTACAAAACCAATCACTGCCATGCTGGCAATCAGAATAATCACGATGCCGGCCACCTTGCCAGATGAAACAGAATCACCTGTCTGAACCTGTGTTTCCTCTGTTGCATTGTCTGCCGCTGTTGTTTTTTCCGTACTCTCCGTATTCTGGATTGTCGGATTTTCCGGCTGTGCCGATGTTGTCGGCTGTCCCGGTGTTGTCGGCTGTTCCGGTGTCGTCGGCTGTGCCGGTGTTGTCGGCTGTTCCGGTATTGTCGGCTGTTCCGGTGTTGTCGGCTGCGTCGGTGTCGTCGGCTGTTCCGGTATTGTCGGCTGTTCCGGTGTTGTCGGCTGTTCCGGTATTGTCGGCTGTTCCGGTGTCGTCGGCTGCGTCGGTGTCGTCGGCTGTCCCGGTGTTGTCGGTTGTTCCGGTATCACGGCTGTATCTTTATACACAACTGCGTAAGTTGAGAACTGACCGGTTGTAAATGTAATGGTCATATCATCCTGATTGAATTCAGAAGATAAAACAACTGCATCCTTTCCATGAACTCTTACAATATCATACGTTCTCTTCTTTGATGTATCCGTATTGCGAAGACTCTCAGGAACTGTAATCTTCATTGTCAGCGCCTCATTTGTATCTGTAACAACACGGGTACTTTCTCCAACTTCCGCTTTTAATACAATATCAAGATACATTCCGGCACTCTGTCCGTCTGATAACTTCTTTGCTATCAGTTCCTTCTCAGTATCTGAAACTGTTGCAGTAATATCTGCTATATGAAGGGATATCGCTGTCTTTGCACCATTGGCCGCAGACTTTTGTTCTTCCTGTGTCAGAACCTTCTTTACAATGTCATCGGTTGTTCCCTCAACTGCAACTACCGGTGTATTTTCACCTGCAACAACATCAATGCTTACATCGGTTTTACCGTTGTTGTCGTCATCGGTATCACCTTTGTTATCATTATCATCAAGTTTCGGAATCGCTTCGGTCTTTGTATCCCCACAGATTGTACAGGTATAAGTCTTTACACCTTCGGCTTCTGTCGTTGCTTCTGTTGTAACCTTACCTTCATCCCATACATGTCCTGTTGCCGGAATTTCTTCTTCCTTTGTGTCTCCGCAGACTGTACAAGTGTAAACTTTTACACCTGTTTTGGTACAGGTTGCTTCTTTTTCGATTGCTCCGTCATTCCATGTATGCTCTGTGTGTTCTTTATGTACATCATTGTAAGCTGTCTTTTCCCACTGCAGTGTTGTCATCGTCAGCTTTCCGGCACCTGTGTAAGGCTGTACCTGTGTTTCAAGGTCTGATGCTGCGTACAGGGTGTAGCCGCTGTATGGAAGACTTTCTATAAATTCTCCTCTGTCCTGAACTAATGCCGTTTCGCCTTCTTTATGCGTGTTCAAAGTTATCTTTAATTCTTGTTCTTTGCTATCCAGCAGATACATCGTGTTAAATGCATTAATATAGCCGGCCTCACTGTCACCGTTACCACTGATTAATGCGTTAGTCATGCCGGACATATAGCAGTTTTCAAGAAGCATGTGCGCACCGCAGTTTGAAGAAGCGCCGTTGCTTACAATCTTCTGTGAAAATGCCGAACCGACTGTATTCTGGATATCCAGACGCATATTTCTTAAATCCTGTGCATCCATAATACAATTATAAACGTGTGCCGTACCAAAACGCAGTCTTGGCATTCTGTCCATTGAATTCTTGTAGTAATTGTTTGCCAGTGTTACGGTAATGTTTTTAGCTGACGTATCTGTATCGGACTGTCCGAGCAGATGTGTCTTTTTCTGTCCATATGCATAGTTATAAATCTGCTGATCTGTCATGCCCGCATCCAGTAAATGCTTATAATACGGATAGTTGTCCGGATTTTCCTTCATGGCATTCATCATCGTATCAAAAAATACGCTGTCTTCACTCGCCGGTAAAAATTCACACCATGAAATGGTTACGTTGCTGCTGTCTGCTGGTGTCTTAACATCAATCACACCGTCATATGCTTTATAGAACGTACAATGGTCAATCCAGATATTGGAACTTCCCTTTTCAATTGTCATGTAGTCCCAGTCATTACGGTCATATGCGCCTTCAGTTTCATCATCCCACTCCCAGATTTCATCAAATTCGATGTTTCTGATAATGATGTTGCTTGAACCTGTAATATCAATGCAGGTATGTGTAATCTTTGCACCATTCTTGGAGTAAATCGTCAAGTCACTCATATCCTGTAACTTTAACATGGATACACCTGTCTGTATCAGTGTCGGGTGTGTCAGCGGTGCAAGCTTATGTGCCGTAATAAATGCTTTGTAATTCTCAAAGCCCTCAACCTCGTTCGTTCCCAGTGCAATATCACTTGTCAGTTCAAGCACGGACGGTCTGCCGCTTGCTTTTATACTCTGGATAGCCTGTAAAAATTCTTCGGCTGAGCCTGCGGTGTAATAATCCTTAGAGGATTCCATTAATAATCCGCCGCCGGTTGTCTTTCCGCTCTGTGCGTATCCTTCGAGTACATATTTATCCAGTCCGGTATCATCACCTTCCATGCCGGAATAGGTATCGGATACGTATTCTTTCTCAACAAATTTGTTCTCAATACCGGTATTTACGGTTCCCACATATCTTCCGCCAATCATCGCTACGATTGTATATGGATCCCAGCCTAAATAACCGGTGGTTGTCATTTCTTCCGCCTTTGCGGATGAAATCTGTCTTCTGTTAACATTAATTGCATAACCCGGTCCAAAGCTTCCAAATTCAAAGAATCTTGCACCTGCTGCCGGATTTCCGCTCATATCCGTATACGGATTTGCAGTATTGGCACGGAGAATTTTACCCATGTAACAGTCAATCCATGTAATATAGGCATCTGCTCCCCACGGTCTTGCAAGGTAATATCTGCTGCCTGAACAGCCCGTTTCCGAAAGCACACGGCACTTGTAAAATGTCAGTCCGTATGCCGCATCAGCTCCTGTCTTTGGAGCACATACATAGCCGGAATTTTTAGCTGCGCTATAACGGAATACAAGCTTACAGTCATTAAAGAATGCCCTTGGCTCATTTCCGTAAATAAAGTCTACATTTCCTGCAATATAACACTTGTAATAATACTGTGTTCCTGCATTAGCACAAAGTGTATCCTGATATCCTAAAATTCTTACATTAACATACAAAGTATTTTCTGCATCATTTCTTAATGCATCGCAGGATTCATTGGAAAGCGAACCGTCACCAAGGTATTTGTATGTATTTTCAATGGTCAGGTTTTCTGCTGAAAATCCGGCTGCCGCCTTTCCGATGCTGACTGCACAGCGCTGGCTCATGTCACCGCCGACCCATTCTTTGGTATCATAATAAATTCTTGTCTTTTCACTGTCTTCACCAATGAGTGTAATATACGGTGATGTCACTGAAAGATGTTCTTCGTAATCGCCTTCTTTAACAAAAATCACAACGCGCCGTGTATTGGACGCTGCTACAGAATTGACTGCTGCCTGTACGGTCTTGTAGGTTGCAATTCCATTTACCTCTTCGCCGTCTGTTCCATCATAAGCAGCATCAACCACTTTCTGATAATTCGTCAGATACACATAATTAAAGGTTTCTCTTGTGATATTGCCATCTTTATCCGTGAACCGTAATTCCACATCATTTCTGCCCTGTGCAATCTCCTTATCGTCAAATGCAAAGGTTTCTTTGGCTTTCACACTCTGTGTGTCTACTGTTTCTCCGTTAATCACCAGTGAAACATCTGCCACCTTTTCAACGACACCTTCAAGGGTAATCTTACCATCAAATACAGTGTCATAAGACCTCTTTGTAATCGTAAATCCTACCGCATCATCCTCGTATACATAATCTCCCTTATGTCCGGCACTCGGCACTGCCCATACCGTTTCTGACGGATTGCTGTAGTTATCTAATGTGGTTCCAATGTAAGAATTGGCAACAATATAATAGTAATACGGCATTTCTGCTGTTACGTCCGTATCCTCGTAAGCACATTCTGTTGTCGTCGCAATTTTCTTAGCATTTTCCTCTGTTTCATCATAAGAATAACGGTATACATCATACGCTGTTGCATCATATACCTTAGCCCAGGTAATCTTTACTTTGTCTGCCGTTGAGGAAATGCTGACAACCGGTGTACTTAACGGTGCTATCACCGTAATCGCATCGGTCTGAACAAAGTCATTGTACTCTCCGCTTACACCGAGTTTTCCGCAGACTCTGAAATTATAATCCCCGGCATTTTTCAGCTTATACCGGTATGTTGTATCTGTAATAGCCGTATCCACATTTTCCCATGTCTTACCGCCGTCATCTGATACCTGAAGCACATACATACCGTCACCGTCTGCTTCTACTGAATTCGTCCAGCTTACGGTAATGTAATCTCTTGTTTCTGCCTGCTGTGCTGTTACACTTTCAACTACCGGTGCCGTACCCTGCGCATAATAACATGCATTCTGGTCATACCGAACCGTTCCGTCTTCTGCTGTATATTTCATATTCTGAATCACAGCCTTGACCCCTGCAAATACAAAACCATAGGACACGGCTGTATTTTCACGGTCTGTCTGAAGCAGCATTGTTGAACTGTATTTATAAACGATCTGCTGCTCTTTATCGTCTTTTGGTGTAATGCTGATGGCCAGACCTTCATCTGTCTTTACAAGTTCAAATCTGACACGCGTTCCTAAAGTCACATTTCCTGTCAGTGTACCTGCCGCACCCACCATTTCTGATGAAGATTTGGAATAAATCATCTTTAATTCCGTACCTTTGCGGATACCTGCCGTTGCAATGCCGTTTTTGTTAAATGCACCAAAGAACACACCGTTAGAACTGCTTGTGCCGCACTCTAAAATTGTCACATCTGCCGTGAGCCTGTTTATGTCCGCTGTTTCATCAAATCCAAAGTAGCTGACACTGTCACTGATACTTTCTTTTCCGGTTAAAGTACCACCTGTCTGTGTAACGACCAGTCTTTGACCTGTCGGCTGTACAACCAGTGAATCTGCCGTACCGTAATCATATGTCTTTGGCATTTCCGGCTGTTCAACATATTCTACGTCCTTTGCTGCATAGACAACGGATATTTTTGAAAGATAAGCGCCTCCCGTTGATACGATTTCTACCGTTCCGGCTTCTTCTGAATCATAGGTATAGGTAGAAACCGCCGTTGTCGTATCTGCCGCAGTTCCTCCGATTGTATACAGCGCATACTGTGGCTGATATGCTTCAACTGAAATCGTACATTTTCCGCTGACCGGCACGGAAATCTTTGCGCCTGTCGTAAACTGTGCTGAATTCGGTGTTGAACCGTTTGGTACAAGCTTACCTGTTGCTGCATCAACATAAAGTCCGTTATAATAACCGGTTGTTCCATTGATACTCTGCTGATAGTAATTTCCATCATCACTGTATACAAAGGACCAGCTTGTCACTTCTTCAAATGTAAGTGTCTGTGCAGCTTTTTTCCCTGCAACCGTTACATATAAACCACTCTTTACGCAATACGGCTGTGCAAGAAAATCTCCTGAAAGCTGTAACAGATACGTACCGTCTCTTAATGAGATTGCTTCCTTATTACTAAATATATAAGTATATCCATCATCCTGATTTACATAGGTATACGTGATATTTTTACCGCTTAAATCCGGTGTATCCGGCAGCGTAAGCGATACCTGATACGTAGGCTTTAATGCTACCGTCATATTCAGTGTACTGTCTTCTGAATAGGTAACATTTTCTGCCGGTGCAGTCAGTTCATAGTCATTGACACCCTGTAATGCTACACTGTACGGCATATCCTTTTCGAGCTTTGCCGTATAGGTCTTGTTCTTTGTATCTACTGTAACTTCCGGCACATACTCTGTTTCCCCAGCTGCCTTAAACAAAACATCCAGGCTGCTGATATCATAATCATCGGCAAATCCGCTGATACTGCCTGTTACAACACAGGTACTTAATTTCACCAGCTTTAAATTTGCTGTAATATCTGAAAGACTTGCATTGCTGACTGTATGCGTTGTAACACCCGATGCAATCTGATATTCCGGGTCACTGACGGACAGTTCATAAGTCATTTCTTCTGATTCAGCCGGAATTTCAATGGCATACGTGCCATTTGTAATGGTTCCTGTATAGGAAAGTCCCGTTGTCTGATTGGTTGCAACAATGGCTGTTCCATCAGGAATGGAACCTGTCGCTGTAACACTTCCTTTGATGACTGCCTTATCCAGTGTTTCACAGGAAATGGCAAGGGATTTGAAATAGGTATTGGTTAATACCTCTAATGTCAGTTCGCCTTCCTGTCCGTCTAAATAGCAGACAATCTCTACTTTTCTGCTGTTAGCATCCTCCGGTGCTGTCACATTGGAAATACATTCTGCTTTTAAAAGTCCTGTACCTGTGAGGTTTAAATGTGTACCGTCAAGCACTTCTGAAATGTCCGTTCCTGTACCGCCTTTGTATACAACAGCCGTTAAAACTGCCTTATCCCCAATGACCGGAACTGTCATCTTTGTTGTATTGTTTATCTGGATATAACTGCCGGACGGTGCAAATTTACCTGTAGATGCATCTACATATAAAACATCCCCGTCTGTATTCGTATAAGTTCCTGTTGTCTTCTGAATAGAACTTGTCGAATTGGATGCCAGCACACTGCCGTTGCTGTAAGTCCATTCTGCCGTCGTGTCCCCGCCGTCTGCAAAGCTGGCAGAAGTCACTGCAAGACTGGTTGAAGAATCTGCCTGTACAGACCTAAAATACTCCTGCTTCTGCATGGTGAGTGTCACTGCCGACACATTTTTATCCGGTGTACCGGTAATCGTATAAGTTGACCAGTCGCCTGTTCCTGTTCTTGTGATTTTTACATTCTCCATGCCGCTTACAAGCACTGGATTTGCATTACTTTCTGTAATATCACTGTAAGATACGATTGTAAGCGTACAGGTCTTTGCGCCCTCTACAACCGGAATGTCCAAAGACACCCCGTTATTTGCCAGAAAGTCACTATCCCTTTTTGTAAATGTGGCTGTTCCTGAAATCTGAATCGTATCGCCTGTATCATTGGTAAGTTTTCCGCCTTTTACACTTGCCGCCTCGGCATCGTCGGAATCGGTTAATGTTGAATTGGCAGCTGTCCATGTTGCCGACATCTTTACTGCTGCCGCCGCTGTTACATGAAACAGCCCTTCCGGAAACGGTATCACGGAAATAATCATGGCTACCGCCATAATCATCGCTGCAATCCGCCGGAATTCCGGTTTTTTGCGTTGAATTCTGTCCATTTTTCTCTCTCCTTTTTTGTTTATTTTTTCCCTTAGTATCATTCTTCTTTTGTATAGAAATTAGCCTTATGTAGTTCTAGAGTACTATATTCGACAAAAGACGACAACTGATTTTTGGTTGTATTTTAGTCAAAATCACTGATTTTATTATATTTTCCATTGCTATTGCCAAATGTGCAATAATATGTTATTATACCAATAGAATATATTCTAAATCACAGTTTAAACACAGTTTTATATCAATTAATATGTGTTTAAAATCTGATTAACTGTTAAAATCTAAGTTTTTTAGATTTCGTCTGTATTTTTTCACGGTTTTTGGAATTTACTGCGGATTCTGAAATGTCATTCTATATTCGTTCAGACACCATTTATAACCGGTTTGAAATCCCAAAAGACTTGAAAAAATTTTAGAAAATCCATTG